>Ga0228711_1004667_pt1 | contig 20988 bp, 6 predicted proteins | sample MedpolnodulmetaG_2_FD_177996 | JGI IMG/M metagenome (GOLD analysis project Ga0228711, IMG submission 177996) | Root nodule microbial communities from Medicago polymorpha collected in Santa Monica, California, United States - brown nodules | ecosystem: Host-associated > Plants > Roots > Nodule... | reverse complement strand
CGTGCCACCTAATATTAAATTTTAAAAAATATTTTTAAAAGGCTTAAATATGATAATCGTCCCTGTAATTTGGGCCAGTTTTGATTTTCGTCCCTGTAAAAGGCTTAAAATTTATTTTCAGAATTTTATATTGTTTTTAAAATTAAAAAATATGAAAATAAATTTAAAAAACAATATAAAAATTCTAAAAATAAATTTTAAAATATTTAAATAATTTTCTGATTTTTTTTGAATATTATATATTCTGAAAAATAATGATTTTTTTAAAATTAAAATTTTTGTAAAAGAACAAGAAATTAGATTTTTTTTTAAATTTATAATTTATTTTCGAAAAAAATTTAATATATAATTTTCAAATTAAAAAAATCTATTTTTCGAATATTTAATTTTCACATTTTTTTTCAAAATTTTTAATTTTAACAGTTTTTTATCAAAAAATTATGTTTTCGAAAATTTTAATTTTCAAAGTTTTTTTTTCAGATTTTTTTTTTTCGGAAAAGTATTTTCAGATTTTTTTATGATTTTTAAATTTATTTTCAGATATTTTAAATTTAAAAAATAATTTCAATAATTTATTTTTAATTTTAATTTTTTTAATTACGTGGACTGCCACGTCAGCGCCACATGGCAAAAGTTGCACAGTCAGCAACTGCCACGTGGCCAAAACCATGCCAAGTCAGCCATGAAGTGGGGCCAGGGACCTTTTTCAAACAAAAAATATTTTACAGGGATGTAATTCAATTTTTTTTTTCACAGGGACGAAAATCAAAACGGGCCCAAATTACAGGGACGATTATCATATTTAAGCCTTTTTCTAATGCTTACTTTGTTCACACAACTATGTACCCCCATTAATTAGAGGCACACCCCCACTATATAAACACTACTAATGTGTGATCCATCCGATGTGGGACTTCCATTTTTTTCAATCCACACTACACTAGTTATACCCATTGTAGGAATTTGTGTTTAGTCAATTACTCAATTTCCACATCTGTTCCATCAGAAACTAGTTTGAAGATCTACACTATTGTTAATTTATCTTTCTTTTACCCTTTGAATTATTCTGTTTGTTACCATTATGATGTGTAACTAAACTCTTATAGATTAACATTGAATTATGTATCTTTAGGTATGACTTTAGGCTAGATATATCATTTGCTTAGCTATGACTTTATTTAACGATCTTTAACGTTTTTTTTTATTTTCAAAATAATGGAATCACTTTAGAATTAAAAGTTGTAACTCTTTACCAAGAGTTGTAACTCTTTATGGGATTCTTTCATATACATTGGAGCATTTAGCAAATAGGTGTTTAATGAACCTTTGCATTGATTCAAGTGTATATGATTATAACCTTTGGCAAAGGGATGTCTAATGAACCTTAGCATTGATTCAAGTGTGTATGATAATAACCTTTGACAAAAGGGTGCTTAAACAAGAATTTTGTTGCATTAACAACATAATTCTCCCTCATTCTCTTACTCTAAATCATCCATCAATTATCTAATGCATGAGTAAATTGCTGAAACCATAAATCTGTAAAATACTGTTAGGAGATACGCTTGGTGTGGTTGTGCAATCCACGTCAAGGAACTCATAGTATCCTGAAGGGGATTCGCTGGTCATTCCTATTGCATCCAATATACAGCTATTGGTGGGAGCGAATCGAACCTAAAGGTTAGTGTGGTAACCTCATGCGCTTTGAGTTTTACATGCATAACCATTAAACTTTTCAGGTTTCAAGTGCAGTAGTCTCTTTCCAACAATCTAGATATACAACAATCTTTGAAATTTATGTGTACACTTCATCTTCATCATCTTCTTAGTTAAATTATTGCAGTAGACCCCAACACAACATCCAACATTTTTTACAATATGAGTTTCACATAGACATAAGGTTTTATATTAGATAATTGAGTACATTGTTTAACATCGAGAACATAGACTTTAAATTGCTAACATAATTAGACCTAGATTGACCCTCAGTCGTGAACATAGTCCTTGAATTACTAATTCGCGAACATGACGCATGTACAATCAATTGGAAGTGGTTGCACTAGAGCCAATTATCTCTGACTGTCGCATGTTGATGGACCATCTTGACATAATATTTGTTAGACATATCATGAATGTAGTAGCTCATGATTTATTGCATTATCTTAATATTATTTTGGTTTATAAACGTATTGACAAACACAGTTTAAAACACACATATAATTGTAAGGCCTCAAATTTAAACTCAAACAAATATACGCAGGTTAACAATATTGACATTATCATTTGAATTATACTTTAAAGACTACATTTTCTTAATTTTGTTGGTACTAAAACTTGGCTGGTGAATGTCTCTATGCAAGTACTACAACCTTGTATTCTGTCTCTCTTTTTGATTGAATGAGGTTATTTATTGAAAAAAATACAATGCATTTTGTCAAGTTCAAAATTTTCTAAAATGCATAAGATTATTCATCACATTGTTTTTTTATCTTTTAAGAGGCATAATTAATTCTTGATTCAGCTAAGGGTCATCATACAAATCAAGTATTCATGAAAACTACAATTATATAAAAATATGCAGAGAACAAAAGTTACTTAACTAAATTGTGTAAAAATTATAATAGCATTAATAAATTGAAACACGTAAATGAAAATATTATCTATTGTCGTAATATATACATAAGGTGCCAGAAATGTCAGAATCATGGAAAACTTTAGATATTCGGTTAGAGCCTAGAGGATTAATGTTCCAACAAATTAATGGTTCCGTTGTTATTCAAAGAGGCCATCACACTATGACTTGTGAATCCAACAAATTGGATAGATAACAAGTTGATTTCGTAGGCAAATTAAATAAATAAAATAATAGAAAAAACTACCTAGTGGAGACAGATGGAAAGCAAAGTAACCCCGTTTAGAAGGGTTAGGGAAGAAAGAAAGCACAAAGATGACCAAATTCACAAAGAGAATAAAATAAGATACCCATGATTCGAACAATGGCACACACCACCGTTTAAATATCAGAATCCATTAGTTGATGTGGTTGAACTCTCTTTTCAAGAAAAAACAAAAATACTAAAGAAAGTTATTAAATTTTGGAAGGATGCGACTAAAACTATTAGGAGAAAAATATATATTAGTAATGGACAATTCAAAATGAGAAAGAAGAGGTCTTCAATTTCTTTATTAAATTAAGTAAGAGGGGATTAAGGAGGGATTTTGTTTTTTTAATCTCAATACTTGTGACTACTATTTCTATTTTTAGTAAAGCAATCCAATAGAGTGTAAATTCAAATCCCGCTAGCCCCCCTCTTTGAACAGTAGACGTATCGTGGGATGAATCGTAAGCTAGGAAGATCATATATTAGATACGATATCGATATGATGCATAGGGAAAATTTCAAAATTCAAGATACGATATGGTCAGGATACTTTAATAAAAAATAAATAAATTTAAACTACGACTTAAAACTCACAATACAAACTATGGACCAAAACTAAAAAACAAAACAAAAAAACTGACCCAAACCTAGATCGAACATACATGTAGCTAGAGGTGTCAAATGGGCTGGCCCGGACCAAGTGGACCGTAGATTCTTGAGCCCGACCTAGCCCATGAGAGGCATGGGCCAGCCCGGCCCGGTCCGTTTTAGTTTTCTTTTTTTAAAAAAAAGTCACTCTTTTATGTGTATTTTTTATATATTAGTTACTCACAACTATTTTTCTGCTAAAATATGATTGGGTAGACATAAAAGTGTAAATAATTTTAACATTAACATTGAATATTAATAAAACTCTAGATTATTCCTTTGATTGAATCGAATTTATAATTTATAAACTTTAGAATTTTAAAACTTTGAGGTAAATTCATTCATTTTTATTAAGTTTAATTATTTAATTTTTGTATTAATAAATTTTAAATTAGTTTATGTTTTTTCAAAAAATATAGTGTTATTACCAAAAAAATCAAATGAAAATATTGATAATGGACCGGCCCGATGGGCCAGCCCAGCCCAATTTTATATGGGCCAAATGGAATTGGGCCAAAAAAGCCCAAGTGCATTTTGGGCCAACTTTTTTAGGCCAGACCCGGCCCAAAATATGGTCTAATGGGCTAGCCCATTTTTTTACAGCTCTACATGTAGTAACAATAAGGCACAACAATGAAATTGCCTTCACATAACAATCAACAATAGCAGCGTTCTCAAAACAACAAAAAGAGACAAAACAGAAAGTGGACAACAACAGTGAACATCATTACTTAGTTTGTTACATATATCCCAAAAATAATAGAAAAACATGTATCTCGCGCGTATCGGTTTTCCACCGACGTATCCCTCATGTGTCCCCGATGTATATGAAAAGTATCAGACAATTGTTTCTTAAATAAGATTTAATCACTCGATACTCTTATGGTGCGTATCGAGACGTATCGGGCATATATCAATGTATGATACGTATCAGATATTTGTATGTCATCGATTTTGAAGTATTTGGGCTTCACAGATCGTAAGGGAGGCCGAATGATCATCATATTGAATTTGGAGATATTAGGTATACAAGTCTCTCCATTTATATGTTGTAGAACATCTATTTTTCTCTTACTTACATTTGACATGCCGACATGGCGATACATAAAAAGAATATAGAAACAAATAAATATTATAAATACATTTCCAAGTATTCTATGACTATGGAGTCTTGATCTAGCATTAAATTAAGCGATTAACTAATTTCAGTTAAAGACAAATAATACGAATTAAAATTATGTTGATAATGATCTTTGATTATACTTTACTTATCCTCTTGTTGAATGTTAGATTACCAATAACCTCTTCTTTTCAAAACCAGAGGGATTAAGATAGAAAATACGATCCACATATACTTATATTTTAGATAATAACTAAAAAAAGATAAAAACAAGAATATTAAATTATAGAGGTTGTGGTGTGGTGGTGGAACTGGCCTTGCAAAGGTGGTACCAAGGGGCTTAAAGGTCCATGACTTCACACCTCTTTAAAGCAAAGTAAAATTGATAGATAAATTGGTTGTAATCTCAAATGTCCAAAAGCAATATTGTGCATGCATCATCACAACCCACAACAGGCAAGCTGCAGGTATACATTAACACTTTGGCTAAATTTCACCTAAAACGGTACGAACTTAAAATTTGGGGACCCTAGGATGCTTCACATTTGGTCATTTTATTTATTTATTCACTATACAAGCCACATAATTTCTTCACCCTGCCAAATTGGGGGATATATCATTATCATATATGAGACAAAGACAAAAACAAAAGAAAAAGTCCATAAATAGTTAGTCAAATTTCACACAGTCTAGTATCAAGATTTTGGACACATCATATTGAGAAAGAGGTAAATTTGCATGTCATATGGTTGTGGACCCAAGATTTATTATTATAATAACTAAAGCCACGTGCACTATATTAACTTCTACTATTTTTACTACAAATCAAATTGATTACTATATATTATGAATATATTTGAATTCTAAAACCAAAAAGGAAAAAGAAAAAAGATAGGAGAGGGGCATGTGAATAAATAAATGTGAAGTGGATGGTAAAAGAGAATGGGAGAAGTGGGTGCTTGACGTGAAGGCAATGGAAACACAACAATATTAGAGAAGTGGGGATGGTTCTTGTTTTGGCGTGAGAGTTTTACGTTACTTTTTCATAAATATGTAACTTTTATTTTTCAATAATAAAAATATAACTTGTGACATTGCATAATACTAACTTTTTGTTTGATGAAACATTGTATAATAACTTTTTTTTTTTTGAAAGAACATTGTATAATAACTTGTCGAGTTGTATAATAATCATACAAGTTTAGTCAAAAAAAATAATAATCATACAAGTTATTATATTTAAAATTATATATTTGAATTCAATTTTTTCAACAAAAATATATTTATAACTTATTCAACACAAAAGTTTATTTTTCACTAACTTCCACATATATCTTTTGACTAAGTGTTAAAATTTTAATTTTTTTAAGAATTATTTTTATGAGCAATAAATTTTTCGAGATACTAAGACTCATTTAAGACGTTGACATTTTAGAAAAAGTATAGTCACTTATTCACACTAGTCTAATGTATAAAATATTCGAATATTAACTTTTTTTGAATGATTTTGACCAAATATTTAAAGTCTCGTTTATCTACGCCATATCATATTATATTGGTCAAAATGTATTTTTTTTTTGTTTTGAAAATATTGGTCAATATATATATTTTTTAAGGGATGTTGGTCAAAATATATAAACACTCAATGCTACCCTAAAAACTAACTTTAATATACTAGGCCAGTTTTTTCTACAGAATACTAGGCTATATATATATTTTTTTGACTTGAATACTAGGCCAGTTTTATTCAAAAAAATCTGGGGAAGTGGGGACTGTGTTGGCAAACACTGGTCATTTATTAGCATTATGTTACTTTTGTTTGTTTAGGGACACACAAGCAGAGAAAGATGCATTTTTAATTTTTCTTTTAAAATTTGATAAACCAAAGGACCCATGCAATACAACAGACATTACCTATTTGGTAAGCTGCCAAACAAGGGCAGCACAGCAGGCACCCTTTCAGCCTCTATTCACATTATCATTTACAAAGTAATTAATTATTTACCAATTAACATTACTAATACACTTTTTCTTAATTCTTTGAATACCATTCTATTAACCTGGACAAAATTATCAGCAAGAGAATTCATGAATCTATGTGACTCAAATACAAGCAAATGACACCTAATATATGAACATTTAATGTTATTATTCTAAAAATGTTCTTAAACTATTTTTTAATATTGTGACAGATTAGGAGAAAGTTTTTTTTTGGAGAGGAGATTAAGAGAAAGTTAGTAAATATATTTCTTTATTTTTTCGTGAAATCTAAAAAATTAAATACATGTAATTAACCTCCTTAATAAGTGTAAAAATCAATAATTTTGCTTATAAGTGATTCTAGAAGGAGTATTATAAATATATGTTTTTTCAAAGAAAGAGTATTATAATTTAACTTATATACACAACTGCCCTAAAAAAAATTATACTATTAATTAATCATATAATTTCAATAAAAATTATACTATTAACTAATCATGTAATATGCTATTAAAAAAATTTAACTTCAATAGTAACAATTTTAAAAATAACAGATTAACTGTGATTTTTTTTGTGGTGGCCGGAGTTTGAATTGACTGTGATTTATTAACATGGTAAACCATTCTACACCGACAACACTATGTTATTTTAATTTTTTTGACCGAATGAAATCATATTTGAGACGTGTCAGATACTAAATACGACTCACAATAGAATTGAACCTTGATATCTAGCATATTTTTTATTTTCTTACGTTAAACTTCAAGTTTCATGGACAGACGACTTTAATGATTCGGCGTTTAATCGATAAATAAGTAAAATATGACTAAGAATCTCCACACATGATGATGTGAGAGTCTAACCCTTGTGATAGAGATAATCTCATTTGATAATTCATTATATTATTTTTAATGTGATTTTTTTCCATATATTTTCTTCATCGAATGTATATTCGAGACGTGTCACATACTAAGTATGAATATCTCTTAAAACGAAATTCAAACCTTGATACATAAGGGTTTTTTTTTTACGTTGGGAAGACGATCACAATAATTTAGAATTTGTTCAACAAAAATAAAACATGACAAAGAACTTTGACACGTAATCTTACGAGAGTCTAATCTTTTTGCGATAGAAACAAACTCATTTAGTAATTCATTATACCATTATTGTTTTTGACTTATATTACATTATGATATTTTAATTAATTTTAATTACCCTGTTTCTAAAGGAAGACAATCACCGTAATCTAAAATATGTTCAACAAAAATAAATTACGAAAAAGAACTTTGACACGTAATATCACGAGAGTCTAATCCTTTGCGATAAAGATAAACTCATTTGGTAATATTTCTTTTTTTGGTTACCTTTCGTAATTCATTATATTATTATTATTTTTTGACTAATATTATATTTAAATTTTAATTAGTGTAAAATGTAAATATATATGATTCACATTATGGTTGGAATGGAAGCTGCTTATGTTGTGTCTCCACCTCCAAAACCAAAGCAATGACTTTTGCACACCCTCTCTCTCTCTAATCTCTCTCATCACAATTGGGTTGTTTTTGTAAATTGAAGATTACTACCCTCTTTAATCTCTCATCACATTTTTCATTTTTTCCTATCTCATTTTTTTCATTTCATTCTTTTCTTCTTCTTCCCTTCCTCCACAACAACAACACCACCACCCTCTCTCTCTCTCTCTTTTTTTCTTTCCATTTTCCCTTTCATTTCTCACTATTTTTTCCTTCCTCAGGTGTGGAAATAGGACAGAAAGACAATAAAAAACACCATGGGTTTTGGTTCTTTCCTTGTTTTTTCAGTTACTCTTCCATTGATTTTCTCATAGATCTACCTTCTTCCATTTTCATCTGGTAAGCTTCTTTCACTTTTTCATCCTTTGATCACTCTATGTTTTGCTTAGATTCAAAAGCTATTAAAGTTTGAATTTTTATGGGTTTTTTATTTTTATTTTTAAATTTTACAATTCTGGGTTTGTTTGGAAGAACATTTTCTGCTTTTTTTTTCACAAAAAATTTATGGATTTTGTTATTTTACAATTATTTTAACCTTATGATTGATAAAGTCTAGTTTTTTCTTTGTGGGTCTAGAATTGTTTAATCCATGATGGTTTTGGATTGGTTTATACCCAATTTGGTGATGCTATAGTTATTCTGATTTTGGCAAAAATCTATGTTTTTTCTTCTTTGTTTTGTTGATTACTGTAAAAAGGAGTTGACTTTATGTTTTATTGTTTGTGGGTATTTTTTATTTTAATGGCTTGTGTTGAAATTATTTTTGATGATGATGAATTGACAATGCTGCATTAGTGGTTTTTGTACTGCAGGGTTATATAGGATTGACTGGTAATGGTGATTTTGATGTTTGGAAATGCTTTCACGTTCATTTCCATCATGAACTTTGTGCTTATGATGGAGCTTAGCTACATTGATTATTTTGATGATTTTATTATGTTGAAGTATGTTGATTTTGGGCCTGTTTAGATAAACAGCTTATTTGCGGCTTAAAGCACAAGCGCCTATCATGATAAGCGCTTATGCATAAGTTTACATAAGCTATTGCTATAAGCTATTTTTATAAGCTATATTAGAGAACTTATGAAAATCAGCTGATTTTTTTTTTTATGAAATTGTCATAAGCTGTTTCCATAAGTTCTCCCAAACAGTCTCACAAAACTCATGCAAGTAGTTAAGCTCAAATAAGCCAATCCAAAGAGGTCATTTGTTATCTTGTGTCATAGCATCGAAGTAGAATTTGTGTTGTCAACACAAGCTACTTTGTTCTTGATTACTTGCGTTGATATATAACAATTTTTTATGAGGCTTGACTGATAATGGTGATTGTGATGTTTGGAAATGTTTTCATGTTATCAATCATGAACTTTGTGCTTATGAAGAAGCTTTGCTACATTGACTTTTTTTCTTTTATGGATATGATTTAGTTGAGTTGAAGTATGTTTATTTTATCTTGTGTTATTATGTAGAAGTATAATTTGTACTGTCAACACAAGCTACTTTGTTCTTGATTACTTTTGTTGATATACAACTATTTTTTATGAGGCTTGACTGATAATGATGATTCTAATGTTTGGAAATGCTTTCATGTTCTCCATCATGAACTTTATGCTTATGATGAATCTTAGCTACATTGATTATCTTGATGGATATGATTGTATTAAGTTGAAGTATGTTGATTTTGTTATCTTGTGTTATTATGTGTAGAAGTAGAATATGTTCTGCCAACACAAGCTACTTTGTTCTTGATTACTTGTGTTGATCATATATTTTTTTTATGAGGCTTGATTGATCATGGTGATTGTGATGTTTGGAAATGCTTTCATGTTATCAATCATGACCTTTGTGCTTATGATGATGATTAGCTACATTGACTTTTTTTAAGGATATGATTTTGTTGAGTTGAAGTATGTTTATTTTGTTATCATGTGTTATTAGGTTGAAGTAGAATATGTGCTGTCAACACAAGCTACTGTGTTCTTGATTAGCTACTTTTGATTGTTGCCTTCATAACTCATCTTGAAGTGATTATTATAATCCCTATTTATTATGACAGAGCATTTTAGTGATAGTGAATTCTTTGAGCTGTGTCCACTTTCAATGCTTGCTGATCATTGTTGTGTTTTTTGTTGGACAGGTCAATTAAACTTTGTGCATTGTTTCATTTAGGAAATTGTTTCAGATATATAACTGTATTGAGTCGGGAAACATATACATTTCTCAATGCAAGGGCAGAGAGGCACAATTGGTTCCTCATCTGAAACCTTCGAGTTTGACTGTGGATCTACATCAAGTACTGCTGCTGTTGATCAGCACATTTTTTGGAATAATATGCACACTCCTTCCGAAAATCGGATACCCGAATTTATGCTTTCCCCAAGTGAGATGAACCCGCCTCACGGGAATTCTCTAAACCATGAATGGCAGAACTTGAGCGGATGGAGCTTAGGAGAGCCAAGTTCCAGTAATACACAGAACGAAGTTAACAACAATGAGCTGAAAAGGGAGTTAGGGTTATCACCTCCGATAAATGGTGGTGCTATAGCTGGTCCAAGACTAGAAGAAAGGCACTTCGAACCAACTAATGCATTTTCATTGGATAATGTCAATACAGGTCCTATGTATATGTGCAGCCCCAATTCTCATTTGGTGCCACAAAATCTCAATTTAAATGCCAGTTTAACAGATAATGGCATCGATAATAGCTATCACGTGGAAGTTGAACATCCCAACATGCACAAATCCAGTGGTCCTCTAAATGAGCATATTCCACCTCCGATTAGTTCTGGTTCTTTTTTGCTTCCTTCTGGTGGAAGTAACAGCATTTATATTGGGGATACCGATGGTCGGCCAGGTTGTTCTCTAGACACCCGCCGTGTATCTTGTAAACGAAAGGCAGTTGAAGGAAATGGTGGACAATCTTCAGACGGTGGAAGTTCTAGCTATAGTCAGCATACAGTTGGCAGTGCTTGGAATACTCTTCCTACTCAGGATTATGCAGGGAACAATTTTAACCAATCTGCACCGGCAGAACAGGTGAATGCAAGACTTGGCCTGAGTGTTGGGGACGGATCTTCTGAAACCATACCTGGGTCAACTGTTGCAGGAAGCTCGGAAAGCTTCCACAGAAATTTTCGTTTGAGGATAAATCCTTCAAGCCAACAAATCCAACAAATTTCTCTTCCTCCAACCACATTCTCAAATGGGAGTGTAATCAGAAACTCTAGTGTTCCTTCATCTGCTCCAATATTGCAAAGGTACCACCCTATCAATAATCCTCTGGACTTGAGGTCAGTACAACCAGTAAATGTGATGCATCCTCAAAGCGAGCCTCTTCTGGTTCATGTTCCTGCGTTACCGAGGAGTGCGCAATCCATCAGGTGGAGTGGTGGTTCTAGCTCAACAAACAACCATTCGTCAAATTCAGTTTTAGGCTTAGATAGGGATAATCAACTACATGAGGAAGCAGGCTCAAGAGCTATGGCTAGAAACATTTTAGATCACCCAGTGTTTGTACCTGCAAATGTAAGAAATGCGGCTCGAAATCCAACTAGGTCTTCGAGCAGTGCAAACTTAAGTATTCCAGGAAATGTTGCTTCATCATCAAGAACTGTGCCAAATCCTCCAGCTTTGAATCCATCATCTGTCTCGGCGTGGGTTTCTCGTCCTAATCCTCAGCAGTATCCTCGTAGGTTATCTGAATATGTTCGTCGGTCCTTGTTTTCTCCTGGTTCTGAAGGTGGAAGTTCAAGCAATAACTATCCTTCCTTGCGTGGTCCTTCTACTTCGTCAGAATCAAGAAATCTGCCATCTGGGACCAACCCTGGATCATCTCCATGGTTGGAGAGGTCAGCTGATAGTGAATTTGGAATTCCCTATTCCTTACGATCGTTGGCTGCTGCTGGTGAAGGAAGTAGTAGACTTGTATCCGAGGTCTGTATTTAATCTCTTATCTCTTTCATTTCAATACTATTGTAGTGGTAATTGGTAAATGTTCGGAAAATATTGTTTTTTAAACTTATATGTTGATAATTTAACTTGTATTTTTTGTTTGAGCCAATAATCTTTTGCTTCCTTCTCAAGATATTTTCCGTTTCGTTGATATAACTGTATTTTTATGAGTAATAACTGTTCTCTTGGAGCTGACATTCTTTATATTTTGTGCAGCTTCGCAATGTGTTGGGCATCATGCGTAGGGGTGGGAACCTGCGGTTTGAGGTTAGTTTTATTTCAAATTAACGCTGTATGTTGACCAATGCACTGATCACTAGTAAAGCTTTCTTGAAATTCAGTGTCTTAATATATTTACATGACCTGTTTAGCTGTAAGTGATGAATTGGTTCAGTTCTAATTCAGTTATGAAACAAACAATATGTTTACATGACCTGTTTAGCTGTAAGTGATGAATTGTTAAGTGCCCTCCTGTGACTTATATATTTGTATTTCTGATCAAACTTGCACTTACAATCTCAAAAGAAATTTCTGTTCATGGGTTGTTGAACTGTATGAAATGATGAATAATTAATAAGAACCTTATTATAGTGGTGTTGACTTGGGTCCTTGGAGTGTGCTCCTCCTCAAGGTCTCAGGTTCAATTCTCCCCAGAGCCAATTTCGGTGGGTCAGCTTAGCTTCTTCAAAAAAACAAAAACCTTATTATTGGGAAAAACTGAAGTCTAGCATTTAGAGACTATTCCTAAATAGAGCTTATAAAACCTTAGAAGTCATCACCTTACGAGTTAGTTTTGTAGGGTTGAGTTAGGGCTAACTCAAATTCTAAGATGGTGTCAAAGTTTATCCTAGAGTCGTTAATTGGCCACCGTATAGAAAAGTCCAGAAGTGTTGGGTGCGAGGGAGCATTGAGAAAAACATTCAAGTCCTATATTGACTAGAGATAATGCCTATATAGAACTTACAGTCTTACAGAGCTGAGGCACTCGTCACCTTAGCAGTCATTTTTTCTATTTTGTTCTCATCGTTGTCTCTTTCCTTTTATCTTCCGTTGAAGTTTTGTTCTATTCTTATCTATCCTGTTGATCAAACGTTACCAAAGACTATTGTTTTGAGTTCCACATTGGATGAGATATTGTTGAAAATGTATTTATGAGTGGGAGACATCCATCACCATACAAACCAGTTTTGTAGGGTTAAGTCTAACCCAAGTTTAAGATGGTATCATAACTTATCCATGACTTGCTGGGTCACCTGTTATTGGGCCACTTGGGCCACACTCTAGATATTCTGTCATGGGTGTGAGAAGGTGTATTGACTGTTGAGAGTCCCTTATTAGATGAAACATGACTTTAAATTTTGTTTATATAAGTAGAAGATATCCATCACATTACAAGCCAGTCTTGAATTAAGTCCAACCCACATTTTAAGGACTATTTTCATTAAGATGTAGAAATGATATAATCCAGATATGAAGTATTTGAGTGGTCCATAGCTTGTTTTTCTTAAGTTTCAGTGTCGGGAGTCTAGTGTTTGGTCGCCCTCAATCAGTTTATTCCATGGTTGAAAACACTAAAAATAATTTTTTTGTTTCAGTGTCGGGAGTCTAGTGTTTGGTCGCCCTCAATCAGCTTGTTCCATGGTTGAAAACACTAAAAATAATTGTTGTGTTCATCATCTTGTTTAAGCTGTGTGCGACCTACTTGACTTTTATACTTATACTACTAAGATATTGTTTTAAGACATGCGTTTTGATTTTGTGATAGGATGTTATGATTCTCGACCATTCAATGTTTGCTGGGATTGCTGATATGCATGATAGGCACAGGGATATGCGGCTTGATGTTGATAACATGTCTTATGAGGTAAACCTAGTTTCAACATTTGGATTCATGTGTTAATGGAAATGTATAAATACTGTATGAAAATCCCTGATTTTGCCATACTTTTGAATGTAATAGGAGTTATTGGCTCTGGAAGAACGCATCGGAAATGTCAGCACAGGATTGAATGAGGAGACCATTATGAAACATTTGAAACAGAAGAAATACTCAGTTGATGGATTGGGTTCTCAGAGTGAGACAGAACCCTGCTGTGTTTGTCAGGTAAACCATGATTTTTTCTGTTTTCTGTCATTTGCATGAATTACCACATGGGATCTTGTTCTTACCATATGAATGATATGATGCACAGGAGGAGTTTAAAAATGAAGATGATATTGGATCGTTGGATTGCGGGCATGATTATCACATCGACTGTATTAAACAGTGGCTAACGCATAAGAATATCTGTCCAATTTGTAAGACAACAGGCTTGGCAACATGAGGCTTGTGACTCATATATTCTATTCTATCTTATTATAAGATAAGATGAACACATAGAGGTCAAGAAAACTGGCACAATTAGTCAGGAAAATTCTGCTTAATTGAAGTTGAAGTTTCTGGTGCCTTTGTTACTTATTAAATGGCCCTTAAGATTTAGCCAAATTTTCTTTATTATCATTTTTTGTTTTATTTGGGGAAACCAATTATCTCCCGGTTAAGGTGAAACATGAGATGATTGGTGTTGGATGAAGGAATATTTCTAAACTCTAGCTGATAAAGATTGTTTTACATTTGGGAAATTTTTATACATTGCTATATTTGCTCTTATTGGTTTCATTCCTGTTATGATTGATGATATGTGGGATATAACTTTGAAAGGTAAAATATAGATTAAAATGGTTTAGGGTCTATTTTTCAAACATCCCACATTTCTAAAAAAAATGGCACATGGTTTTGGTAGTGTGTTAGAAGACTGTAATATTTTCATTTTGCTGGATGTGTGCATTATCATTTTGCGGGTCGGAAAGGTATGCCAACAGTTTAGGGTAGAAAAGGTTTATGCCAATAGTTTAAGGTGATTGCTCAATAAGCCCCTCAATTGTGCAATCCATCGGCTCGTAACCTCCCTATGACCGTTTTTTGTGAGTAAAACTGCATCAGGTTGTAACCCTTGATGGTTTTTTGGAAATTATGAGCAATTAGTGGGGCTTATTAAACAATAACCATAGTTTAAAGGCGTGAAACTGGTAGGCCCACACCCCATTATGCATGATTATTGGCTTGGAAATGAAAATGGGCCTAAGGATATAAGCCTGAAAATGGGTTGCACTAGGGGAATTCGTTGGGAAGAAGAGATAAGGAGAGATGAATTGGAATACAAAAGATGTATTACTTGTATGACAAACTTTTCTCTCCAACACATGTTGAAGTGAACTCATACGTACACTTTTTTTGTTTCCCGTAGAAGCGGAGATGATACTATTTGAGGTGTGTCTCACGTTAAAGCGGGGAACCTCTCTTAGTCAGGGTTCCCCACATTTTGGGAGACTAATCCCTTCCACTAGACTCTGTAACACCCATGTTCCCGTTCTTTAGATTTAGGATCTTGAATGCCTGTATGTTATGTGTTGCATGTGTTTAAGTATTTGAAGGCTGTAGCTTTGTTTCTTACCTTTCATTTGAATTTCGTTTGACTCAAATTTGATACCTAGAACTGTAGATAAGCCAACCAGAGTCTATGCAGTACAAGTGTAGCATCTAAGATTGTAGGAAATTCTCTTATCTTTCCAACACCACCAAGAACATCTCAATCAAACCTCTTAGCTCAGGATACAACAAAAATAACATGGAGAGACAAAGTTGTTATGATTTTGTGTGATTTGTGTTGTAATTCGTTTTGAGCCGATTATTGTGATACCGGGTGATCTGTTAGCGACTATTATAATAGGATCACAATCCTTAGGCTTAATGTAGTCAGTAAAACTGAATTCTAAACTCCGCATAAGTTTAGAGGTTGTTTATATGAATTAATCAAACAAGAAAAACAATCAGTGAAAATTCTATTAAGGTAAGGGGTACTCTTTTTTGAGGGAAAGGTAAGGGGTATTTGTTTGAATTTAAGGAATGTGAATGAGGAATTGTTGTTTAAATTAATCTGTACATTTAGGTGATTATTTTTGCGAAATCAAAAATATTTTGGTGTCCTCGTATGTGTTAGATATTACATATTAAATGTTGTTGCTTTTCGATGAGTTTTACCATGCGAAAAATAATTTAGAAATGCTTGTAGGATGAATATGTTGTAACTAGAAATTTTTGAGTAAAACAACCCCCAGCAGTGTGCGATTTTTCTTGAATTCCAGGATCAATTCTCATATAGAGTTAGCTATTTCAATAAAAAAAAAAGTTTAAAAAAGTTGGTTCATGTTTGGATGCTCGTTCAGAATTTCCCTTAACTGTTGTGCTGTAAATTATGGTCGTTCCGGAATATTATGCACGTTTTTGTATCCCGACCTCGCTTAAAATGGATCCACATGCATTTCATCATAGTTTTAGGATTTTATATGCATGAGTCATGTTGATTTGTTGTTCTTATGTCTTGTTGAACATAGATAATATTGTTAGTCACGATGAGCATGTTACGCACATTGCTTATCCTTTTCCTTCACTCTATACACTATTTAAGGTTATGATGACTAACCATTTATGTGGCTATACATACCCAATGTGTGCATAGATGATGAATTGTAGGTGTTAGGGATGTAGATGTCAAATGTAATAACTCGTTGGATTATATAAGAGTGGATAGCATAAAATTGTATTGTTATGAATGACTATCGGTTGGTTGATTGGTTATCAACTATCGATGTTCTTAACATTCCTAATTTTAAAGAAATGTATGTTTATCCATATTTTTTCTTCTTCTTTTAAACTGACCTTAATGTCAATTTCATCTTCTTTTCTTTCTCTCCATAACTACCTCTCATGTTATATATTCACTTTGGGGCTTATTAAACATTACCACCAATCCGATAAGGCCTGTAACAAACTCCAAGCCAATTTAGACTTTGTAGTCACATTTAACGGACGGTTGATTCAGCTGTCAGTTGATTCTCTGTTGATTATGTGTCGGCTGATTGGGAGCCTAAATTAAGCTCATTTATAACTCATGTCCTAAAATATAGTTCTCTCAAAGTCTTAAGTTCGATTTTCTCCGTTTTTAATCTCCGTTTGCTAATATCTTCTTATAAAAAAATTGGCCATGGCACATTTCTTGTGAATCTTAACAACCCATGTCCTAAGACCTAAAGTTACCTAACCAAAATTGGCAGTTATGAACCCTAGCAAAACTTGAGCCCCAAAAAGGGAAGTCTAGCAAAGAAAAACAGAGGTAGGTGTTTTATTTTCTATGGGAAAATTAAGAGCAACACAACACGGTACCAAAAGTTGCCTCGGGAATGTCACATTTTGGCTCTATAATAAATTGGTCTTGCTGGTCGTTTTTGGTTGGATAAGACTGTGATGATTACTATGACGTCTTTGACTTTATTGCTCCATTTTCATTCTTTCTCTTCCATTTTCATTTTTCATTAGGCTTAACCATTTTTCTTTTTTTTCCTTCATAATCTGAAAGAACAAATATTGATGAACACGTCAAGAAACAATAAAACAAAACTATATCTGACACTGCAATAAATAAATCAGTTTTCTCTAGAAGCAAATTGTATCCTATAGCAGAAAACCAATGAACATTTTTCTTCAAAATAAATAATATGCATTCATATTTTTATAGTATTATTTTACTTTATCGCTTCGCACAATAATTGAGCCATGCCTTCATAAAAGATAATAAGAAAAATATCATACTATAAGAAATCAGCATATTTTCAATAATGTTACACATACTCTTTAAAAAAAAATGTTACACATACATTTTTTAAGAAAATGTTTAACTTTGGTCCATTGTCAATTATCAATTTATCATAGAATTATATTTTGTTCAATAGCTCGAGTACACTTTGTTTTCCTGTTAATCACTTTGAAAATAATTAAACTAGAATTCTCAATTCATGATACTATGATTATCTACACTTCCTCCACCAATCACACGTGATATAGACTAATACACACTTATATTTTATTTCATTTTCATATCTATAATTCAATGAGATAAAAGGTGGTGCACTTTATCAATGTAAATTTAATTTAATTTTTATGCAACTCTAACTGTAAATTTATTTTACTCTCACAATTAAAAAAGAACTAATCATTTTACCACTTCTTACAAATAATTTCAACATATATTTAAGAGTGAATTAGTGATGTGGTAGAATAGTAAACTGTAATCAGATATTAGTATAAAACAATTTTGGTGCATGCATTTCAGACTCTAATCCAGTTGCACCCTAAGAGATAGATGAAGATATCCATTTAATCTAGAAAAGAATGAAAAAACGGCCAGAAAAAAACAGTTAACATAAATGGTGTTTTTTCTTGACCAAAAAACATTAATGGTGCTTTGGATATATACACATGGTATATAATCGTTGGGGTAAACTTAGTTCCAAATTCAAATCATCGCAGAAGAAAGCGTCAATGGGGTATTAGGACATGGAGACATCTTGAATAAAATATAATTTACATTGTTTCTTTTTTTTTGGTACAATAATTTACATTGTTTCTATGTCCACATAATGTTTTTTTTTAATATATAATTACAATGTGGTTTATGTTGTTGTTAGAGAAATATTCTGGACGTCCCCGTGAGCTTACCCCACTTGGTAAGGGATAATGCATATTTATGCAGGGCGAACCCCAGACACCCCACTTATTCACTTTAAGGTGAATTTCTCTAGCCGCTAGACTGCTTGACTAAAAAAAAAAAAAGAAATATTCTGGACATAAAAAATGATCGTGTTTATAATCAATTTGTACATAGTATTCAGGGGTGGATTCTAGTTTTTGGTGTGGCTAAAATAATGGAGTAAAAAAATTTGTTCAATGAAAGTAAAGATTATATACTATTTCACCTAAATAAAAATTTTAGTAATTTTATTTGGGGTAATTTTATTAGTTTTGTAACTCTAATACGTGCTAATTGAAATAAAATGAGTCACTTGCTTTCTCTAACATTTAATTTTTATGAACATCCTTTGACGTGAACAAAAAATAATAGAAAATTTTGGTGTAGTTATGGGCTATAGCCACACCAAGCCATATATATTAGCTCCGCTCATGGGTGTGATGTTATTTTCTTTCAGAGAAATGATATTTGTACAACCAATTTATGATAATTTTTTGACAACTATCATTCTCTTACTCACATTATGTTCTTGTTATTTCTCTTCTTTTTTCGCTTTCTATTGTTTTTTACTATTGAAAAGAGATTTTTTGTTTTGAATGATTGTTCAAATATCACTACTCATTCTTTTACTTTTTTTTTTCTCTTTCAGTTACATCAATAATCAATAATTATAAGTGATGAAATATTATATAATTTTAAGTACGATATCAATATTTTTATGTTCAAATAACTTTATTTACATGTTGTGAATTCGAAAAATCAAATGACACCAATAAACCTAATATATGGAGCAAGAGTAAGTATCGACCAAATCTAAAGTATTTCAAGCAACAACAACAATAACGACAAATCTAACAACTAATTAAGGAAAGCTAGAACAAAGATAAAGAGAATAGAGAAACAAACACATTACGATTTGGTTACGAGTTTGGTCCAACAATGATCTACGTCTTGGAAGAGAGATCTCTCTGGTCCACTGTCAATGAGTTTCTTACAAAGAAATACAAAAGATATAACTACAAGAAATTATCTTCAACAACTTCTTCAAGAACTACTTAATTTTTATCCATTTCCCAACCTCTTTCCATGAACAAAAGACTTAAAGATTTTCACTCACTCAAAGTTTTTACAATGTTTACTAGCCCAAGAATCTAACTCAAAGATCCTCAATCCTTAGCCTCTAAGGTTCATAAAAACACTCTAAAAGTCGGAGAAAAAAAGCTCAAACCCTACAATGACTTGTGCGCCTGGTGGCCCTCTTGTGCACCTGGTGCGCCCTCTTGTGCACCTAGCCATGACTCAACAACCAATACAATTTATATCGTATTGGCGGGTGCATTTAACAAATTGAAAGTGCATGGCTCCATGCACTTTCAATGTAAGATTTTAAAGCATGTCATAACACTATGTAATTTATTACTCTAATTCTAGTTTTACTTTGTGGCAAGACAAGATTTAAGAAGGTGGTAGAGAGAGAGAATACCAATTTAAAACGTTAATCCCGCTTCCATAAACCCAACGTCACTCTTTTTGTCCTGTTTTTCTATTTCTAACCTTCTTGCTCAGCATATCATATACTACTTGCATATCACTTGAGAGAACAGAACAGAATAGAACACCATCAACATTCTCTCTCTCTCCTCTCTCTCTCTCTCTCTCTCTCTCTCTCTCTCTCTCTCTCTCTCTCTCTCTCTCTCTCTCAAAGCTTAATAATAATGGCTGGTTCTTCTGATGATGATATACACCAAACACACCCATCACTTGTTCCTCCTGATTCTCAAGACTTCTCCAATTTATTCAACCAACTCATGGATCCATCTTCTTCATCATCTTTCAATTTTTCTGATCCCTATCCTAATCCTTCCACCATCTCTTACCCTCCTCCTCATTTCTCTTCTTCCTCTTCTGCTCAGGTATACATATATATTCTACTATACTTCTTCAAATACATAAATAAATACCATAAGTATAATTTTATATTTGCACCATTAGGGCTTGTTTTCTAATACGGTGAGTTTGTCCAAATCACGCGTTTGTTTCTGATAACACCGTGGTATCAAACATGCACTTAATAAGGTTTCATAGCGCTTAAGAAAACTCAAAAACAAAATTTGGTAGATCTTATGCTACTTTTTTTTTCAAGTTCAAAATTACATTTTGTGACTATTTCTATGTAACTTTTTAAAAATTTAGTTGATGGGTGATTTTTTGATAACTTTTTTTTTTTTTGTTTTTAAAAATGA
>Ga0228711_1004665_pt1 | contig 20989 bp, 12 predicted proteins | sample MedpolnodulmetaG_2_FD_177996 | JGI IMG/M metagenome (GOLD analysis project Ga0228711, IMG submission 177996) | Root nodule microbial communities from Medicago polymorpha collected in Santa Monica, California, United States - brown nodules | ecosystem: Host-associated > Plants > Roots > Nodule... | reverse complement strand
TAATCAAAATTTAACAAAAAAAAAAAAACAATTCAACAACAAAACAACAATGCAATATGATTCAAATAACTTACTTGTATTTGTGCTTGAAATGACTTGGAATGGCAGAAAATCGCACCTATTAGAATCAAAAACGTAACAATGGAGTTTTGAAAACTCCTATGCCAGAGGAGTTTTGAACTTACTTGTATCTGTTCTTATAACAAAACATCGGCAGTTATCTGCCGAGGTTTTCTTCGGCAGTTAACTGCAGCCGATTTCAGTCAAAATTCGGCAGTTAACTGCCAAGGGGCATTTGAGTAATTTACTCGTGTTTTTCAACCCTATCAAATGTGTCATCAACAATTTTCTTTGTTTTCTTGTTTTGCACTTTTATTTTATGTTATGTTTTTGTTTTTACTCTAGTTTATTTGGTTTGTAATAACATGAAAATGACGAGAAAACCATTTGAACAAGAGTGTGTGGTTGGCCACAGCCAATAAGTAAACAGAGATTAAATCCATTGACTTGGACAAACCTTGGTTAATGTGATTATAAACACTCTGTATTTCTCTTCATTTAATTTGAGTTTGTAAAACTCCATTTTCAAACAATTGTTTTTGGCAAGTAACTTATCATCTCAAGCTTTGTTGTTGTCTATTTCAATACGTTTCTCACTAGAGCATCTAATCGATTTGTGTGTACACGGCCTTCATTTCGAGAATAAGATAACAAGCTTCTTTTCTTCTAAAAGTATGGATCAAAACTTATCTTATTGCACAATCAAACAAACAACCTATTTGTAGCTTTAATTGGACAGGCACTTGACCCAATGTATTTTAAAGTCTAAAATAAACATTAAAATGAGGTATTGTTTGTATTAACCAAAAAGACCATGGTAATCTATGTAGACGGATGCACCATATGATTTGGCGTCGTTAAATTTTTTTTTTTTTTTTTTTTCTTTTGAAAATGGTGTTTATAATAATGAAATGTTAGAGGAATTTCACTATTTATCTTGTTTCAATTTGCAATTGTTAGGACCGCAAAGGTAGCTGTGTTAATAATACTAACTCTGAGTGCCCCGACACTCTTTAATGCTTTTAAATTGTAACTTTTTTATGTTTTCGTGAGCTTCGCTCAATTGATAAGGATAATGCATAATATACGCAACCCCGATCACTACAACAAAAATGGTTAACGATCATGGTTGTGTGGATGGTGAGGCTGCTGTGTTGCGAAAGTATTTACCTTTTCATGAGGATATAGAATGAGCATCTAAGAGTATTTTGGCTAAAATTAAGAATGGTAATTGCATCTCTATTATTCAACAATCATTTATAGATGCAAGGTTCGTAGATTTTAAAGTAATATCTTTGGGCGGTGATAATGTGTTGTTACACCCGTGTGTGGAATGTGATGTTATGGTTTTATTTAACTCGGCGGCGGATTTGATTGGTAATATTTTGATGATTGTAGACCTTGGAAGAAGGATGTCGAGGTACCATATGAAAGGGGTGCTTGGGTGAGATGTTACGTGGTACCTTTACATGCTTGGAACAACATTTTTTTCTTGGAATTGGCTTCATCTCATGGTCGGCTTCTTAAAATTGATGAGGTAACAATTAATAAAGAAAGAATGAATTTTGCTCGGTTATTGATTGCTACTTCTGTTTTGAAAGAATTAAATGATGTTGTTAATGAGGATAATGCATAATATATTCAATACACCCTTTTTGATAAGGACAGTGCATAATATATTCAATACACCCCTTTTCTAAAGGACAACTTTTGTTTAAAAAATCTTGAGAATTTTAAAAGACTTTAATGACTTTCATGATTTTAAAAGACTGTTAAAATTTACAATTTGAATTTCAATGGATTTACATTATAAGACTTTAAAAGATTTAAAATGATTTTATGAATTTTATAAGATTTTAAAAAATGAATTTTAAGGACTCGTTAGAAAGAAATGATTATAACACACTCTTTTTCATAGTATTCTCGATACATACTCTTTTATTTTTTTATGAGAAAGTTGGAGAAACGAGGGAGAGAGAGGGAGAGGGAGAGGGAGAGAGAGAGAGAGAGAGAGAGAGAATAGAGAGAGGGAGAGAGATAGGGGGAGGGAGAGAAGGGAGAGAGAGGAAGATAAAAGGGAGGACAGAGATGGAAAGATTAAACTCTTAGGGTCAGTTTGGTGCGCAGGATATGATAGAGACATGATAGGATTAGAAAACGAATAAGGATAGGATAGGATAGTGGCATGATAGTCACTTATCCTATCATGCGTTTGGTGCACACATGATAAAAAAAGATGATAGCGTAGGAATTGTTGCCCGTGTAAAAATAGTTGACAATGAAATAATCCAATCCTCAATTCATGTGCAACAAGCCAATTGGAATTGATTGGGAACAAAAAAGTCATATTGTTTAATTAAAATTATGTTTGATGCCATTAAATAAGTTTGAAAATAAAAAAACCCAATAGTATTGTGACGCTATTAGGGATTGAATTGAAATAAAAAAATTGAAAACAAAAAATTTGGAGATCTATGTGAAGAACGATCGGAAGAAAATTGGAAAAAGAGGAAAAGGAAAATCGTTGGAATTGAAAGAGAATCCCTTGAAGAAAAACCAAGGATAGAGGAAGTTAAACGTCAAAAAATAACAAAAACTAAGGATAAAAATAATAAAGGATGAATATGATAGGATTAGTGATGGGTTTAAGCTATTCTTTCCTATTGATGCGTCAAACAGCGGATTGAATCAAGATATGATAGTTTTACATATCATATCTTCCTATCATGTGCGTCAAATGGCCCCTTAAAAGAAAAAACGATCCTAAGAAATCTCATGTTTTTATGAAAGACTTTTTCATGTTAAAATTTCACTAGAAAATCCCACCAAATCCAATTTATTAGACAATCCTTAAAAAATTGAATGATTGTGAATATCACAAAACTTTTTTTAAGTGATAAAAAATCTTAATTGAATACCACAAGACTTATTTTAAATGACAAAAAGTCTTGATTGAATATCATAACTTTTTTTAAGTTGCAGATAGTTTTGATTCAATATCACAAAACTTTTTATAATAAAAATGTCTTTATAATGTCTTAAAATCTTAATCAAATGACTCTCTTTATTTGTGTAAATGTCACATGTTTTGTCGATAGATTTTAGATTTTTTTGTTTTTGTTTTGAGGAAACAAGTTTTGTCGATAGATAATGACTTCAAGTCTCGAGCAGAAATTATTTTTGTCACATTGAAATCATGATGCGTTGGATAGTTTGGATCATGCCACTCATCCATCCTCTACTCTTGGAATAAAAAAGAAAATGTCATCAGCTAACAATATCCATAAAAATCGTTAGAGCATTAACAATCCCAAAAGGCATAACAAAAAAATTTCACAATAATCGCGAAAAGTAGTCCATAATATCCAGTTGCCGATATTCTTCAACAGAAAAAGCACCTAACAGTCCATGATAGGTCGTTTCTTGATGCGGCGTCTCTTGTACCACAACACAGTATGTTCCTCCACCGCTACGAATTTCCGGGTACCTTTTGGGTGACATTGGTGGCATTGACCAACCACAATATCACAAAAGTACAAAATGACAAAAACTCTTGTGAAAAAAGAGAGAAGAAAGACACTTGTGACATTGTGGTTGACCAATGTCACCAACCACTATGTCACCTAAGTACTATCCCGAATTTCCACCTCCGTAACTTCTCCGAGGATTCAAACAGGATGCGTAACATCTGGATATCGGGGCTCATAAACCCTAAGCTGGTGTCAGGAGAGGTGAGGAGTATCACGTGGAGCGATCCAAACAATTTTGCGGATTGTTCCTAGTAGATTTCCATGAAATAGTCCAGCTTGGTCTTACTTACACTTCTTGGAAAGTAACATAGTCTGGTTTCTGACACCGCTCGTATAAGTGTTGGACACCGCAACATGCCTATTCTTAGAGGTGTTTGTGCTTCATAACTAGCATCACACTTCCTAACATATTTTCTTCATTTTTGCTTTCAAAGAAGTGTATTGATTAAGTTCAGGGTTATATGTGTTTCTAGTCCCTACAAAATTCATGATTTTTTCTTTACATATTTTCTTCATTTTTGCTTTCAAAATTCAAGCGTAGTCCATCCAAATCCATTTTACATTTCTTGTCAATCCTTTAATATTTGTCCTTGCAGATTAACGTAATTGACACATTCAAACGTGTTGATTTCAACATTGATGTTCAGAGGGCTTTGCATTTTTTTGATGGTGCTATTCTTGTTCTTTCTGGTGTTAGTGGGGTACAAAGGAAATCAACTGATGTCGATCAACATATGAAATTCCAAGACTTGTATTTATCGATAAGCTTGATAAGAAAGGAGCAAATCCGTGGGTAGTTTTAAATCAGATAAACTTGAGATTGATGCAGTAACTTTTACATCGGAAATTGTGTAATTATGACTTTTTTTTATGTGTTTGACTTGTATTTTCATGACAATTTTTTTGTGGGTTCCTTAAACAATGCCCTTTGAGCATTTGTTAGCAAGTAGACGTGTCAATAAAGCCCCAAATTTCAAAGCCCACTTAAAAAAGCTCCCACCAAGCCCACTAAATTAAAGCCCCCTAATTGAACAAAATTATTTGGGGTCAAATCCACTGTAAAATCTTTTTATTTATGGGCCTAAAAAAGCCCCATATTAATTATTTCAAAAAAAAAGTTTTTTTTTAGGTAAAAAAATAATTTTTTCGGTAAAAATAAAGTTTATTTTTAGGTAAAAAGTTTTTTTTTACGTAAAAAAAAAAATTTCTATTTTAGGTAATTTTTTTTGTAAAAAAAAAATTGAAATTTTGGGCTTTAGGGCCTTTTGATTTTTTTATTTGTGGGATTGCATGAATGTGGACCTTTTAATCTTGTGAATATTCAAGCCCCTTTACTACGTGGGTTGGGGCCAAAACTTCACGACCCATGATACTGACACCTTTATTAGCAAGACTCAATATTTAATTATTATTGACCTCAAGCATTTTTGTAACTCAAATCATTGTTTTTATTTTTAGACCATTTTGTTTTGTTTTTCAGGCAAGATCCAAGCTTGGGCATCATAGTGCACCAATCCAAGTTCCGATAGGCTTGGAAGGTGATTTTAAAGGGTTCATCGATCTCGTACGGTTAAAGGCATACTTTTTCAATGGTCCGTTTCTGAAACTTTTGCATTGGTTATTCCCGTGGTTAAGTCTCGTCATTATTCTTCAACTTACTCAGTCGTTGCTTATTGTAGTGATAATGTTGTTGCTGAAGAGGTTCCAACTGATATGGAAGCCTTGGTGTCAGATAAAAGGCGTGAACTCATAGGAACTGTCTCAGAGGTTGATGATAAACTTGCTGAGGCTTTTCGCAGTGGCAAAACCATATCATCTGCTGATCTTGAGGTTTGCAAATAACAATGTTTTTTTTCTTTCTTTTTTTCTTTCAGAGTCTTATGATAGGCCTAATGCATAAAAGGGGATGTATTGTTGGGCTTTAGGCATGATACACCCAAAGTTCAGAGAGTGTACAAAAGATAGAAAATGTAAGGAGAACAGCGACAAAATTGTGGGTAGTTATTTAGGGATGTTTATTGGTTTGTGTACGACCGAATCAAACCGCAATCTGAACCAATCCAAAGTGTTTGGGTTAGTCAATTTTCTTGATCGGGCACAAAGCTGAACTGTGGTTACATGTATTCAAAGTGGTGGTTGACAGTATTTGAAGTGGTGGTAAGAGATGTGATCAATGGTGTCAGAGTGGTTGTCAACAACCAACTGTGGTTACATGTTAGAATTAAAAACAGAAACATGAATTATAAAATATATTTTTATGATTGAAATTTAAGTGAAAACTGTTTACCAATTAAGTAAAAAAACCAATTCAATCTTGTTGAAGGAAACCTAGAGATTTGTTGATGTGGGTAACAAACTTGTTGTTTTGTTCATTATTAATCAGGAGACACTTTTATTGATGGGTCAGTTAGACATATAAAACCTCCGATGAATGTTCGTGAAAATGTCTAAGAAGATTTTGAAGGGGATGTGAGTAGTATCTTATATTGTGACACATTAACTACCTTGTCAAATATATATCATATAATTGTCTTGCTTAGGCCTTCCGTTTTTAATTATAAGCAACTTTCAAAAAATTCTCTAAATATTGCCCGTACAAAATGTATCATGATTATCCACCCGATATCTTCACAAAAATTGAATTAGTTAATCAATATATTGGATAAGACAACTTTGATTGAGATTTGGTGTCGGTCTAAACATTTATATTTGGTGTCAACGTAGTCATACAATCAAGATTTGTCACCATAAATCAAGTGTATGGATTCATGTGGTTAGCGAGCTCCACCAAAGACAATTATTTGGGAGAATCCGAGTTTGATTTTGAAACAATTTTTTGTCAGACTTTCCTAAGACATCTTTCCTAAGACATCTTTCCTTTAGGAATTTGAAGGTTAATAAAAAAAAAAAATTGTCTGACATTCAAGAAATAAATTCACCATTAATTTGTTTCTCAAAATTTGTCTTTTTAGGACATTAGCTAATTTTTAATTTTAAATAACAAATAATAAAAAGCAAACCTAAAAATACTAATAGCCTGAATATGTGTCTATATATTTTAAATTGGGGAAGTGAAAATCTTAACATACATTTTATCAATATTTAGTTTATTTTGAAAGATAAAAAGTTAAAATTAGACATATTAACATACAAAGAGTTTATCAATATTTAGTTTATTTTGAAAGATAAAAAGTTAAAATTAGACATATTAACTTACAAAGACTATTTTAGAGAGTAATTTTTTATATATATGAATAATGCAAAAATGTGTCTATAAAGATACAAAGGGAGTAATTTTTTGACCAAATACAGAGGGACTAAATGAAACTCCAGAAAAAGGATATTTTTCACTGACTTGTTTTTTTTGGGTGAATTCTGACTTGATTTATACATAGAGATTGTCCAAGTTGTCTTTTATTCATTTTATCTTATTAATGTGACAATTTTGATGTTCATATCATGAATTCATTACACTTTCTCATTAGTTCTTAAATAACTGCAGGAAAAGAGGAATTCACATAAGCATCTATGCATAGTTCACCAAGATCTCATGAAGTTATTGTCTAAACATGTACATGGGGAATAAAGTTGATGAACAATCAGGTTTTGCTGCTGGAAAGGTGTCTTAGTAAATGTTATTTTCTGTTTTCAGTCTAATATATTTTAATTTTTTAATATTAACATCTAATGATACTATATGTACACTCTCAAGTTATTTTACTTTACATCTATAACAATGGTGAATAACTAAAGTTTTATAAGATTAGTTTGTTAAAACTGATTATTCTTTTATTCATTTATATTCTGTTTAATTCATGTGAAATAATTAAAGATAACACTCATTGTAGGCAAAGAATATTATTTATCACATTGGAATATCTTTTACGAAAATATTTATTAGAATATTTTAGTGTAGAGGAAGTTGATCTTATATTTACCAGAGGAAGTTCTATTTTAATCTTTGATAAAATATGAAGGATCCATATTAGTTACCGACACAAAAAACAAATCCTATTTTACTTTTTTTTGACAACTAAAAACAAATCCTATTTAGATCCTTACAAAATTTAACTTAGACAAGTCAAATTTTTTATTGAATAAATCACTTATTAACAGTTAAGTAGTACATATAAGCTTGATTCGAAGAAGGTTGTGGAGTATTTTCACAAAGGCATGAATGACATTACGAAATTAGGGATTATTATTATTATTTTTTTGAACAAACTAAAATGATATATAAACAACTGTGATTTACCCCGTACAAGGCGTGCAAAAGGCAAACCACACAAATATTTACAACCTCAAGGTGCAAAACACAAAGAAAGCACCGCCAAAAACAAAAACAAAATTACAAGTGGACACCCATACAAAAGAGTGGGGTTTTCCGCCAATCATGATAGCTGTAACAAAAAGTCGCCTGTTTTGATTTCAACCATAAAAAAGAGTTTAGTTTAACCTTTTCGATGGTAGTTGAAGAATTAGAGACCATGTTTTGGAATACACGGTGATTCCTCTCCTTCCAAATAACCCAAATAGAGGCAAACCAAATGATTGTGAAGAATGAGTGAGTGAATCGAGGCAAACCTGCCATTTTAGTAACTTGGACATAGTGTTGTCGAAGTTCACTAGAAAAAACTGAAGAGATACCCAACCAATGTCACACATGAGACCAAAGAGAGCTGAATATAGGACATCCTAAGAAAAGATCTGTCGCCGTTTCCGAGTTCCTACAACCTGACACACACGCCACATCATCTTGGTGAAGGACACGCCACCGCACCAAGTTGTCTTTTGTTGAAAGTCTATTGCGAAGAAGGCGCCACACAAACAAAGACACCTTTGAAAGAATGTTATTATGCCAGATGTCATCAACAAAATTCATGTCCACTAATTCGCCGGAAGAAGTGATAAATCGATATGCTTCCCGCACCGAATAGCCACGAACATGTGAAGAAGATTTCCTTCTTAGACTTGGCTGAGTTTTGATGATAACAACACCACATCACAAAAAGAAGAAATGTCCATGGAGGCTCAAAGTTGAAGAATGAAGATAATGGGACTTAAGCTTCATAGTTATATTTTTGTAAGTATGGTCCTTATCTTTGATTTGTCATTATTAACTTATGGAACAACTTAGTATGCTCAGAAAATAATTTCGAACATTTTTTTCTAAGTTCCCATATGAAGCAATGCCTAAAAAACTTTTGAAAATAAATCACACACTCACAATGATTTTTTTTATGTGATTTAGAATGAAAATATTTTTGCATGAAAAGGCATAATTGATTTTGGGATTGCATAAATATTTTTGACATTAAAAATTTATTTCTCACAATTATTCATTGAATGTCAACGTCCTTTTTTTTACTAATCATGGCTATATTTATTTTGATAGCCATATGAATTGTTTTTATCAATTCATGTTACTGTTGGCCTTCATTGTTAGAAATTGTTAGTGCATGGCATTAGCATTTTTTTTCAACGGCTAAATCTTAAACATGTTTTAAGAGGCAATCAGTAACAATGTTTTCAAGCCATGCAATCATACCTTTTCATCAGTTTTTCTTTCCGTTGAAACTAACAACTTTTTAATTCATACTCAACGGATATTTTCTAAAAATTGCAACGACTATTTTTGATAAAAATTGGCAGCAACTATTTCTTTTTTGAAAAGTAGCATTGCTTCATAAGCATCTTTTTAGCCTCTATAAATTCAATTGAGAATCAAAACAAATGACTTAACATTATTACTACAACTTTCAATCTCAATTGTTATATTCAATATCACTTGATTTATCAAACTTTCATCATCCTGCTTTGAAAACTTTGTCCACATTTTTAACATTCATAAAGAAGTTTTCTGAGTACTAAGTTCTTACCGTTAACGTGATATTGATCAAAGCATAACAGCCATACATTCATTATTCTTCAATTGCTTTTGTAAAAAGCTTCTCACCATTGTTGTTGAAATCATTGTAAAAGATAGTGGGGTCCTATCTTGGTGTGCAGAGAAATATTGTTAGGAGGCCTTGGGATTAAGGTTGCTTTGTAACAAAGATTCTTTACATAGTGAAATCCTTTGCTGGGTGTGAAGGGAGTGGAGTACCCTGAGGTTTAGAGGGGAACCACTATAATTCTCTTGTGTCTTTTCTTCTTCCCTTACTCTTTTATTTTTCTGCATTCATACCTTCATCATTAATTACCGAAAAAATTATCAACAACGCCCAACTAAGAAAAATTAACCAATATTCCTAGAAACCTAATTCACCCCCCCTCTTAGGTTACAATCTGAACTTACAGAAAAGGGTCTAAGGACCACCTCCAGACATCCTGAACATTTTACTGCAACACAATGTTATGTAATAAAACAGAACACTCCCTCACACTCTCTTCCTCCCAGGCCAATAAACACCGACGCCACAGTCCGTCCCCTCCACCCTTCGCCCCCAAAATCCTCCTCATATCCTCCACCAAACTCTCCTTATTCAAGGCCAAATCAAAAAGACGGGGGAATTTAATTTTCAAAGGAAACTCCCCCACCCAAATGTCATGCCAAAATAAAGTACCCCTTCCATTCCCGAGCACCTTACGGACTTTATTTTCAAACCAATTTCCTATTCCCTCACCAATCCCCTCGCGAATCGTACATAAGGACCCCCACCAAGTTGAACCATGGCTACCACCCTCTTTCAAACGCCCTCCCTCCTCCCCGTAACAGGCTTTCAAAACTTTGTACCACAAACCCTCCTTATCAACCAACATCCTCCAACACCACTTTCCCAACAGAGCAAAATTAAAAGCACCCACCCGCCTAACCCCCAACCCTCCAATCTCCTTAGGAGTACAAATCGACTCCCAATTTATCCAAGCTATTTTCCTATTATCCTCACAGCCCCCCTAATATTTTATTTTAAAATAGATTTAATAGAAGAAATTATACCTGCAAGGGCTTAGAAAAAGGAAAGAAAGTAAACCGGCAAAGAGGATAGGACTGATTTCAGAAGAACCAGACGACCGCCGAAAAAATAAACTTATGCTTCCACGACGACAGGCGAGAGACAATTCTATCAACAACAGGTTTCTAAAAAGCAATTTTCGTAGAGTCACCTCCGATAGGCAGGCCCAAATACATAAAAGGAATGGTCCCCTTCCGACAATTCATCACCAATGCCGCTTCCGACAACCAAGAATCCGAAATGTTTACACCCGTCAACATACTTTTGTTAAAGTTAACCTTTAAACCCGAAATGTTCTCAAACAACAGCAACATTGCACGCATAGAATGCACGTTCTGCCAACTTTTTTCCCCAATAATAATTGTATCATCTGCAAACTGCAGGTGAGTTAGTCGAACATCACCAACCTGACCAACTCCATATCCACTAAAAAGGTGTGCCCCGACCATAGCAGACATAAGCACGTTGAATCCTTCAGTTGCCAATAAAAATAAGAACGACGACAAAGGGTCACCTTGACGAAGACCTCGCTCAATAGGAAACTCATCCGTCGGGCACCCATTCACTAACACCGATGCCGTTGTTGTTCCAACACATTCGAAAATCCACTTCCACCAAAGAGTTGGTAACAATAAACAATACTACAATTTATTTTTTCAAAACTTTTTTGTCGAGTTTACTCAGAGACAAATAAATCCGCTCACACATTGACGTAGATAGCACCATTATAAGCTACCTCACACACTTATGTTGATATACTACCATCTATTTATGTTTTGATATATGATGAAATTATATAAGCTTGTTTAAAAAACTTTTACGTCATCATACACATGGAAATCTCTAAAAGAAAAAAAAAACTGTTACGTCATACACATGGAAATACAGATATATCCTTTCAGAAAAAAACTGTTACGTCATACAACTTATATACTATAATGGATTATCCATCAACTCACCCTTTTCTTCCTCTAAAAAAAGCCAACCCTTTTCTTTTCTTTCAAAAAACCTAAAAAATGTTTATTCCATTGAAGTAAAAAAGACAAATAAAACAAAAGGTACCCGAAAAAAGAATAAAGGAAATCATTCAAAAGAAAAAAAAGGAATAAAGGAAATTATTCCCATTAAAAAAAGTAAATTATCAGTTAGATAAAGAAATTGATAAAGATACGTAACCTTCAAAAAGGTTTATTCCGTTCAATTTTTTTTTGATAAAGATACGTAACCTTCAACGCATGTATCTTTCTTTTCTTGTTTGTAGTTTTTTTTTTCGAGAGCAGGGTTTGTTTATTTATCTATATCTCATCTACTACGTCCTAATTAATTTAGGAGAGTTCTTTGAAAAAGTGTGGATATCAATAAAAAAAAAAGGTGACGTCAAATAATTAAATGTTGGTACTACACATTATACACACAAAGAATAAAAGGGAAATGAAGAGAATTGAGTAGGCTAGCTTGAAATTTGTTTTTAAATACAGGGTATAATTTATAATTATATATGAACTTTTTCGAGGGTGGGCCGTAGCCCATCTATGCTCAGCCTCAAGTGGGGTTCATCATTAGCGGCGGTGAAGATAGACGAGACGACAATATTCTTTACAAAATGGCCTTCCATTTTATGGTTGAAATATTGAAACTACCCCTTTATATATAGTTGTTACAAAACAATTTGTACATATATCATTTCTCTAAACATATCTTTTTAAAAACTAGTTTTTATCATTGATTGACAAGTTAAAAGAGCTCACACAACTTGTTTTATCTCCAAATAAGATAATTTATTTGAACTCTAATTCTTGCATCTTCTGATAGCTGCTATTGATGTTATAGTCTCACCCTGCTTAACGTTCAAAATTGGTTGTAACACAAAGTCTAGTCAATACTTTTTTTTGTTTTTTGAAAGCTAGAGTATATGAGTAGTCACCTTTTATTTATATTATTAATTAAATCTGGGAAAGTATTTTTTTAATAAGAAAAGAACATCATTAACCATATAGATATAGATATACATAATATCTTAGCAAAAAAAAAAATGAATATGAAATATCTGTCCAAAAATAAAAATATTTTCATATCATTATCAGAAATCAATGAGTAACACATTCAGTGAACAGTGATGACTGATGATGATATGAGGAACTGGTGAATCACCCCACGTGGCAAGCACATGTAAAAGTATAGACAAAGATTCTCCATCCAACGGTTTATATCTCAACATCAAAATCTCACCGTCCAAACCCAGATTCGTAAACAGTTAAACCCGTCACTCACACCGTTCTCTCAACAAAAAAAAAAACCTTTTCTTCTTTCGTGTGAAGAAAAGTAAGCGTTGAAATTGAAGTGAAAATTCTGAGAAATTTCTAACAGATTCTTCACTTTCTCAATTCTCATAACTTTTCTATCCACTCAAAATTTCCCCTTTTTCCTTTCGCGAAGCTTTTATAGAAGAAGATTATTTTCTTTCCTTTCATTTCACTTTCTCAGCAAGCAAACAGAAGAAGAAGAAGAAGAAGAAGAATGCAAACGAGATATATGGAGAGATCGAATAGTATGGCGAGAGAGAAACGAACCTTAGATTTAACTTCTACTGATGAAGATCAACCTGAAAGAAAACGACCTGCTTTAGCTAGGTTCATTTTTTTCAACTTCTTCATTATTAATCGATTATTATTGATTTTATTTTCCTATTTTTTAGCTTTTGGATTTGATAAATTTAGTGTAAATGACATTTCTTTTGTTATTGGATAAACAGCTTAATTTTCAGCTTAATATATAAGCGCTTATGATAACCTATTTTCATAACAAATCATAAATTTAAGTTAGATTGTTTTTCATATAATATATAAGCTGTTTTCACAAGCTATTATGGAAATAAGCTGAAAAAAAAGCTTACGAACATGTCATAAGCTGTTTTCATAAGTTCACCCAAACATTCTCGCAAGTGTTTATGTCGGTAGATAAGTTCAAATAAGTCAATCCAAACATGCCCTAGGTATTGTTTTTCTGAGTCTTAAAAATGAAAAAAGGTTTGAGCATCTATTGACTTATTACGTGGTAGGTTAATGAAAGTACATAGGAAGAGTATTTGAATGGGATTTAGATCATTATTATTAAATGACGTGTTTGGAATCGATCCTCTACGTGTATGTTTATTATCATCATGGGTTTGCTAGAATGACAGTGAACGATGGTGATTTTATAGTAGCTTATGCAAAAACACGCTAGCTTTCTAGGATTATGATAATCCCGCCATGATACCAAACACATCAATAGGCAGTAGGCACCATCTCTATTTTTTGGGGGGAGAAAATAAAATCTTCTAAACTTGGGAGCCAGGCTTTACAAACCAAGAAAAATTGGCTGCAGTTTTGTTATACTTTGAGTAGTTTTGTGTTAAATTTCATGCATTAAATTTTCTGAGTAATGCATTAATATTTTTCCCTCTGTCTATTTATGTCAATTTTCAGTGTAATTGTTGAAGCGTTGAAGGTGGATAGTCTTCAGAAACTTTGCTCATCGCTGGAGCCTATTCTACGAAGAGTTGTAAGAAAATTAAGTTGATTGTGGTATTCATTCGATGCCTGTTGGCTTGTATTATCATTTATCAAAGTTATATCACTTGCATGTGTCACCCAAACAATCAGCCCCTAAAAGATAAAACCTGTGCTTCTAGCCCATTAGGAAAGAAAAAACTTTTGTCCTTTAGGCTGGTAGACTTCGGCTAAATATTGATGCTCTGAGGCTTAGACAAAACTTTAACAAGCTGAAATACGTAAAATCTTTATATCTTTATACATAAATGCTCATTGTGAGAAAGGCTTTTGGAATAAAGTAACATATTTAATTATCTCACTTAGCTGCTATTTTGTAAGATTGTGATAAAATCAATTAATTTGTCCCATGGTGTTTATTTGCCCTGTGTTGTATAAAATAATTCCTTCGAACAACTCTGTAGCTAAGTGAATGTATATATATGTGCTACTTTGCATGATTGGTGTTTAATCATGGACTTTTATTTCTTTTTGCTGAACAGGTTAGCGAAGAAGTGGAGCGCGCTTTAGCAAAATTAGCCCCTGCCAATCTTAGTGGGAGGTATTTTTGTTGTCACCCCGCCTCCTTAATATAGTTTCTTACAAGATTTAACCCTATGGCATAACTGGAGTTATTTTTATGCATCTTTAGTGTAACACTTCTTCACACTGTTATCCAATTAAGTACTACCACATCATTAAAAAGAGTTTGATTATGATAACAACTATTTGAGAGATCAAAATCCTTAAACAATGTGTCAAATTGTCAACAACACGTGATTGGTCTATGTCGTAACTGAAATGGATCAAAATTAAACTTACAAAGTTGTCTTATGGCATGATCTCTCTTGCAATTGACTTGTTTTGTTTTCTTGAAATTGGAGTAAGACAGACGGTCTAAGATCAACAGGGACCCTGTTTTAACTTAAAAAGTTAAATTTAATGACCAATAGATTTTTGATTTGTTGTATCTTAGAATTCAAATATAATTGCTTGTATATGTTTGGTGTGGTTTCTGTGTAGATCTTTTCTTAACGTATTTGTATCTATAATTTATTTTTTCTAATACTCAAAGTAAAATACAGATCTTCTCCAAAGCGCATAAAAAACCCAGATGGAGGAAATTTACAGTTAAAATTTAGGACCAGGTTATCCCTTCCCCTCTTTACTGGCGGGAAAGTGGAGGGGGAGCAGGGCACTGCCATACATATTGTATTGATTGATGCAAACACAGGGCATGTTGTCACCTCCGGCCCAGCATCATGTGTCAGACTAGATGTTATTGTACTTGAAGGGGATTTCAATAATGAGGATGATGATACTTGGAGTCAAGAAGAATTTGATAGCCATATTGTGAAAGAGCGAGAAGGAAAACGACCTCTTCTGACTGGTGATCTGCAAGTGACACTGAAAGAGGGTGTAGGAACACTGGCCGATCTTACATTTACAGACAACTCTAGCTGGATAAGAAGTCGGAAGTTTAGGCTGGGGCTAAAAGTTTCCTCGGGTTGTTGTGAGGGAATGCGTATTCGTGAAGCCAAAACAGAGGCTTTCACTGTTAAGGATCACCGTGGAGAATGTAAGTACATAACTTCATTTTTTTTGTTCTATCTTATCTCTCTTTCCAGTTCATATCATAATGAAACTTATACTTGATTGTAGTATACAAGAAACACTATCCACCTGCCTTGACTGATGAGGTCTGGAGATTGGAGAAGATTGGCAAGGATGGGTCCTTTCACAAAAGGCTAAATAAAGCAGGAATATGTTCTGTTGAAGATGTCCTTCAACTTGTGGTTAGAGACCCACAGAGATTGCGGAATGTAAGAATCTAGACACTTGTCAGGGGAAGGAGTTTTAAGTTTGATCAAATGTTCAAATCTATTTGATTTGGGAATTGGGGTTAACTTCATAATTTAATATTTATTAATTCAAGTTTCTTACAAGTTCACTATCCTTAAGCAGATTCTTGGGAGTGGCATGTCAAATAAAATGTGGGAGGTTCTTGTTGAACATGCAAAGACTTGTGTCCTCAGTGGAAAACTCTATGTATACTATCCTGATGATGCAAGGAATGTTGGTGTTGTTTTCAATAATATATACGAGTTGAGTGGCTTAATCACCAATGACCAATATTACTCTGCTGATTCTCTCTCTGATAGTCAAAAGGTAAGTTACCCAGTACAGTAAATTTTGCATTTTTGTTTGAATTAGGATTTTGTTGGTGGTTTTCTTCCACAGTGCAATAAATCTGGTTTCTCTTTGCACTTACTGAAAGTGTGGACCATCCTTTTGGCTTTTTGTTGGGTAAAAGAAGCTCTTCATCTTGATGGCATCCAGCTATAATATATAGTTATACACTTAAATTGGATCCTGGGCTTTGGTACAAGTTATTTTGCTTTTATTGCTGGAACTCTTGCTGCGTAAAACATTTTCCTAGTTTTAAAATCTTACAGGCATAGGGATATCCATGATGTGGCTTTTCAAAATTTTGTGAACAGATCAGATACACAGTTGGCTTAATATGAATATATCGCTTATTGTTACAGGTGTTATTAGTTATGCTGTATATTCTCCACTTCTAGGAATGGCAAAAGAAATAGTTGTTTAAAACTGCACTAAAAAAAAAAGTGAAATTTCTAAGCAATGTCTCTGTTTTGGTAGGTTCATGTGGACACATTGGTGAAGAAGGCATATGAGAATTGGGTGCACGTTATTGAGTATGATGGCAAGTCTCTGCTAGATTACAATCAAAATAGAACTTTGGGTATGTCTCAACACCAGGTTCCAGTGAGTTCCCATGATTATTCTATTTCAAACTCACTTGATCAGCAGATCTCCACCCCAAGTCTACCAGTTCATGTACTAACAGGACAACCTTCAATGGATCCAGGTGCAACAGTTGGAGGTATATACTATAGTTCTAAAGTAAAGATTATTATATTAGCAACACAAGCAAAAGGCTTTTGCAATTTTAGTTTACATCCTTCATCTTTTACTTCCCTCCTTTGTTTTTCCCGATGATTCTCTTCATGTATTATTTATCCTTTTTTACTCAGTTCATGCACGCACCATCCTTACTATTTCTCTTCTCAGCTTGATTAAGTGGACAGTTCTTCACACACACACACCCGGCCCAAGCAACAAACTTGCGGTTTATTTTAGATTAACTTAGAGATAGTATTTATGTTAGTGTGCTTCTTCTTGACCTGATTTTCATATGATAGTTTTATTTTTATTTTTTTGAAATAGAAAATTTTAGTTGTTATTTTATTAGTGGGGGGAGTCGATTCCATGACCTCCTTATCACTCCAACCCTATGTTCCTCTCCCAGTCCGAGACCAAAAAGCCACCTTATCACTCCTTTCATATGATGGGTTTGTTCTGTGTCACATTGTGAAAACATGATTTCTAGGGGCTAATATTAGTAGAAGAGAATGATGGCATCACATGGCCAATATAGCAAGTTGATTTCATACACATCAATGTGTATAATATTTTTCTCACAGCAGATGTTTGTCGTTAAAAGAATGGTTTCAGACAATGAGTATTTTGATAGCTGATTACATATGTATAATATTTTTGCAGGTTATCATCATGGTACGACTACCCGATTCTCAATGCAACCACAGAATGCTGATCTTAATTCTGCTCTTCAGTTTGGTAATACTGCATTCCCTCTACAAAATCTTTTGACGAGTGCTTCACACCAATCTCAACTTCCAATAAATGAAAATGAGCTGTCGCTTGGTCCCCCGCAATCAGCCACACCTGGCTTTCAGACTGTTGGCCTTTCAAATCCTACTTATAGAGGATTTGAAGATTTCTTCCCGGAAGATGATATTCGTATTAGAAGTCACGAGATGCTAGAAAATGAAGATATGCAGCATCTGCTCCGTATTTTTAATATGGGAGGGCAACCTCATACTTCCTTTAATGCTCCTGAAGATGAATATCCTTATTCATCTGCTTACATGCCTGCAACCTCCATGAACTACAACGTAGATGATGAGCGAAACCGTTCCTCAGGAAAGGCTGTTGTGGGCTGGCTCAAACTTAAGGCAGCTTTGAGATGGGGTATATTTATTAGGAAGAAGGCTGCTGAGAGACGGGCACAACTTGTTGAGCTGGATGACTCATAGAATATGAAATAAGAGCCATCTCATATGTGATGATGTGAGCAGCAATTCCTGCGGTTGTAGCATCAAATGCTCCTTTTCTGACATTCACAACTGATATCATTGCGGAATGAGTAGACATAATATCATTGGTTGAATTATTTTGTGCAGCCTGAACTTAAAGATCTCACTGTGCCTTCGCAAACAATTGTGCAGCAACCTCTGTTGTACAGGAATATTGTTTTACAGGAATATCACCCTGCAACATATCATGTATATCTTGTGATGTTTTTCCATCTATACCCTATCCTGGTTGATATGAAAACCTGACGTTTTGACGACCTTTTTTAAACAAAGAGTCTAAGGTGGCTTTAAATTACTAGGGTCCTGGTCTGGAAACTCGGAAAACTATGTTCGTTGTAGACATTTTGGGAATATGTACTGAATTTTGTGTTATATATAGCTTATATTACATAGGTTGAAGTTGAACCTAACTGGTAAAAATGGCTGGCTAAAATTACAATTAAGCTTATATTTAATTTAATGATGCTTTCACTGTTTTATACTAGATTTTTATTATACTATCTGATTTATTTTAATATACATATATTTTAAAAATATGAAACAAAATTGCACTCCAATGTTATGTATCTAGCATAATGATTATTGTTACCATATATGCAACTTGAATTTCCTCTTAAAAGTTTTTTTTTTTTACTCAATTTATCTTTCAAAGTTGAGTAAGTAATGTACCTAATTGGGAATAATAATTAGGGATTGAGTGCGACGGAGGGGAGGCCACAAGTCCCCTTTTTCAACCTCAAGATGTCCCATTATCACATATTCATACGTTATTTTACAAATCCTAAACATCAAAATTCACCACGGTTTCAAACAACCCATAACAAACCAAATGAATATTTAAATCTTCTAAATGTGGTGTATAATCAGAAAGTGATTTCAGATAAGAGATGGGCATCTTCGTGTTGTTATCCATGGATGTGGAGGAAAATCAAATTAAATCAATGAAGACAGTTTCTTGCAAAACTCAAATTGCATCTCAGATTTAAGGCAGTCTCGATTCTTCATCTTACCGTCGAGAACGACCATGGAGAGGGGTTGTGCGTTGCAATGATACAAGTGGAATGCTGTTTTGAGGGGGAGGGATAGTGTAATTCATAACTTTGTCAAATGCAATGATTCAACATTTGAAATCTTTTAGTTTGTTTTTGAGTTTGTCAAAGCTGAAGGTTATAATTCAAATATTTCAATTGTTTATTGAATTCTATTAACTACTAGATCTTTCACCCGTGCGTACATCTTTGCAAAATATTGTACTACAATACAATTCATCTCTTATTTCACTAATTATTTTGATAAATACTATAAATTGCAAGAGTATTTTATTACTTAAACAATGGATGTCCACACATTTTGAAAAATCTCTTTGTATACTAAATTTGATGTAGTATTGATGCAATCGCCATTTTCATCAGTCAACAAAAAGAGTCAAATTCACCACATATATTAAATTGTAGGATTATGTACGACATTCGTGATATCAAACAATGGGGATCTTCGTTGAACAATTTTACACCTCTCGTTAGGCTCCATGACGGTTCTCACACTAACAATAATTTTGTTCGAATAGAGAAAAAAACTAATATTGTGTATCAGATAAAACCCTTTAGAACAACTCAAACCACATGAACGGATATGTTAAGCATAGGTATATGAAGTGTGTTATATAAGACAATGCATTTCTTAACTTGCACTGCAATGATTTCCTAACTCAAAATATGTTATGCTCCATATCTCAAATTGTTTTTTTGAAAGAATATTTCAAATTGTTTTAAATATGAAAAAACTACATGTAAAAATAAATAGATTTTTATATAAGAAATATGGGGAAGTGGCTTATAGAGGAAAATGGTTGAGAGCACAAATAACACTGGATAATCCTTTATGAAGACCATATAACTTCATTTTCATCGAAATTTTGTTTGAAAGTCCACACAATCATGAAGATTGATGTATTTATCTACACAGTTGACTGCTGAACCTCTTGTTTCGTTTGATATTATCAGGCATGTTGCAAACCTAATAGGAAAAAAGATGTGAGCATGAAGGTAAGAAGACATTATAATAATTGAGAAATAAAAAAGCTTGTTGAGATCAACCAAGGCTGGAAAGCAAATACATGAATGTAAATAGCAAACAAACATGAGAATGGATAAAAGAAGTGAATGAGAAAAGAGATTCGGACAACTGAACCTCACAGTACACTCATCGACGTCAACCGCATCTCCCGCAACATTCTCTTTATTCTCCAAATCGGCAGCAGAACCACCCAATAAACCATCACGGAGGTAACGAAGATATATTTTTTTAAACAACATAATATAATAACACAAACCGAAACAGAAACTGTAGCAACAACACACAGCTGCTGTCACACATCAATCTGTCACGCCCCAAACAACCAAAAAACGCCTGAGAAGACAGAAACACCGGCACAAACATAACCAAAAGGATGCAACCAAAGAGGGACAAAACACAACTGATGTACCAGCTGCCACCAACACCAAGCATACTCCAAAAACAGACCCAATAAAGAGACCAACCTACACTACCTCCTTAGGCACGAAACTTATTAAGACGGGTTGGGTTCAGTTTCACGAATACATTGGAAGATCGATTTCTATGACAAAGGAAGCAAAATCACAAACAATTTGTTGATGTTGTTTCTCACCATGGAATAAAAAACGATTATGCATATAGAGAGGAAAAAATTT
>Ga0228711_1004664_pt1 | contig 21001 bp, 7 predicted proteins | sample MedpolnodulmetaG_2_FD_177996 | JGI IMG/M metagenome (GOLD analysis project Ga0228711, IMG submission 177996) | Root nodule microbial communities from Medicago polymorpha collected in Santa Monica, California, United States - brown nodules | ecosystem: Host-associated > Plants > Roots > Nodule... | reverse complement strand
TATGATCGAAAATAATAGCCGATAAGTATTTAGATTCATGCTATGATTATTTAATTTAACAATAACATGATTCTACGATGCCACTAAACAATCACAAGAACGATGATTCAAATAACGATAGCCATAACTCGTATCTATTTGGCTCTGATACCAATTGATAAAACTTTAACAGTTTAGCCCTGAATTATATTAGATACAAGTTATAGCATATCATCAATAATAAAGAATAAATAAAGAAATTGTGTACCTTTGAATTTGAATTAGGTTGATGAAAGATAACTGTCACAAGGATGAGAGAGATGACTACCCTCATTCCGTTTAGCACGAGAATGTTCAGAATGCTCAACCGTCGTCTGATGAGATGACGTTTAAATAGCTAAACCGCTGAGGGCAGGACCTCTCATTGGGCTTAGCTAAATGGTCCAACCCATCACGGTTCATTTAGAAAGAATAGCTCAATCACATATTCATCAATTAATTAGTGCTTAACACAGGCTTGGTATGATCTTGGTCTTTTCTTGTGTTTTTATTAGCTTGTTTCAAGATTCTTTCTAAATTGATACATTTTTCTTCTTAACGAAGAATTTAAAATTGTTTTTTATTTTTTAAGATGAAAAATTTGAGGCTTTTTGTATAATATACCTGAGATTTTTCGCAGAAAGTTAAATTATAAAAAAAAAGGAAATATAAATATGATTTTTTACAAATAATTAATTAAATCACATGGACACTTATGTGTCTATGGGCTACATTACAATCAAGTGTATTCGGCGTCTCTGCTATCTAGGGTTTCTCATGTGCCATCATTACCTAATGGAAAAAGATTGATGGTGCGACAGGAATGACACGAAAAGCAACGAATCAATGGAAGCCATAGGATATAGATTGGATTGCCATTTACTTTGACTATTATCAATTTTGAAAATATAATACAACCACCCACCATGTTTCATGTGCCATTCGCGTGTATGTTTCTCGCACTATATAGCAAATCCCATTTTCTTTCTCAATGTATATTGTTATATTATTATATTATTATGTGATTATACATTTCCGATAGATAAATAACTATTCATTTATCTATACTTGCCTTTCTCTATTGCATAGTTGAACCTCTTCTCGTCTGTCTTGCATTGGGTGTTTGCTAATAGTTTGTCAAAATGAGTGTTCCTGATACTGTGTATGATTTTGAGTAAGTAAATATTGTTTTGTTTAAATTACTCTATTTTTATTAATAAAATGGTCATCTCTTAACATTTCTACGTTTAGCTTATTCTTTCTTCATTTTGACCTGAAGTGGGGAGGATGCAGCGCTGGTTCAAAGATATCGTCACCTTCTTCCGGAATCGTCAACTTTTGAAGATGATGATCAACTGAGTAACTTACTACATATTATAACTTCTGATGATTTTATGAAATAGATGACTTGGGAGAAAGAAGTTACAATCTCTCTCAAAATGACAAAGAATGTTCTGGTTTGTATCTTCTCAATCTATTTTTTATAATTAATCATCTATGAATAATTAGCTTATGTATTAGTGTTATAATTTATAATATTTTAATTTTTTTTTCCTTCTATATAGCATATACCAGAACGGGTTTCTGTTGGTGCCGCATTGGACAAGAAGATATCTGTTCAATTGGTTGACTTTGACAATGACAAAAGTTTTCTATGTACTTTTGTCAAGAAATCATCCACACCTTCTAAGATTAGTTTATATAAAGGTTGGATTGATTATCTTGATCAGGCAAAGGCAAATAGACAAGCTTCGCTTTCAATTCCATTATCCCCATTCCAGTTTCTTTGTTGAAATTATAAGGAACAAACCCTAATAATTTAAGGTATTTCTGTTTATTTTGTTCATGTCATTGTAAAATGTTAATTTTTGAACTCGATTAAACTTATTTATAATAATTTGTTTTTTCTTTCAGATTCGACGTTTGCGTTGGTGTATTTTATGATAATGGTGTAATAATGTATTTAAATGAGTAGGAGGTGTTCTTTTAGGCCTTATCGTTTTTTAACTGAAATTGGTTTGTTCAGAAATACTTTTCGTTTTGTATAATCTATCTTGTCGTGTAATTGTGTTGTTATTTATATTTTTGTTTGGTTTGTATTGTGAATCTGACAAATCGCTGTTGTCTATTATCGTTTTAAGACCATTTCAAAATGCTAGCTAGTGACATTAATCATATGTGTGAAGTTATTAAAACAAGTGTCTCAAATGAATGCAACATGCTTACATGCATCTTTACTTTAATTATCTAATGTTAGGTCATGAAGATGTTGAGTTTCTACATGATATTCATGTTTAACTGAGTTGATGATATTGAGCAATGAGCATGTAGATAATATTGATGATAAAGACAATCATAGGGTTTAGGATGTTGAGCTAGCTTAATACCTCGTGTGACTGTGGAGAGAGCATGCCTCCAGCTACAAGCTTTCTCTTTCCAAATAAAATGTTGATGCATTGTACGTAATATTAACAAGGATACATCATGAAAAGGTAAAAGAAAGAGTAATATATTGAATGAGTCTTGTGGTGAAGATAGTTACAAGCTTTCTTTAGGCCAATGGGTATGCATATGCTAATGCATGATCATGAAAATGAAGACTAAAATCCGCCACTAAGGCACCACGCACGCCACTAAGGCACCAAGCAGATATATAATATTAACCCGTCACTAAGCGTAATATTATAAAATATATCAATTCACACCACATTGTCATACACAACTTTCATATAAAACATAATTAAGAATAATCACTTTTAGAAAGGATCAAATTTTACCATATAAATTCATATTTTAGTTGTTTTTCTCTTCAATAGACAAGAATCTCTACCTCTAATTCATAACATCATCCTAGTAATTAGTATGGACGTATGGGGAAAAGCCCTTAGACCATTTCTTCTCCAACACGCTTTAAGGCACGAAGTGTTCTCACAAGAAGAAAGATTGCAAAGCTCTTGAATCAAAGCTAAATTAAAACCGATCGACGTCCTTGCTTATTCTTGTCACTACCCTTTGAATAACAAGCTTCGTTTTATATTTATGCTCTCACAACTATCTGGGTATTTCTTTCTCTATTTTATGTTTCTATGTATAGGATCAATGAAGGAGAAAATATGAGGGAGAGAACCGAGCCTCAGAGTGATAAGGGGCAATGCTCTCACTAAATGTTTTCCCAAATAAGTGAGATTAAGGGCATGTGGTAGGCTGTGGTTGTCGTGTAATTGGGAAAGGAGTTGTAACAGAACAAGGTCAACTTGCTCTTTTGTAACAACTGAACGTGGTCCATTTCTTTAGGGGGGAGTAGTTGAACGTGTAGCTGGATTCCTTATATTTAGCAAGGTATACTAAGCTAACAAGTGAGCATGACTAATGAGGGTGATATGTCCTTGACTTAGCAAACAAAAGGGAGCTCGTGGTCAAATATGTGGAAATAATTTGAGTAAAAATAGACATTGACTGACCACAAAAATAAAACCTCTTACGGTACAAAATAATAAAAGAGGTGGTTACAAGAATGATAAAATGAAACATGTGGTAAAACGTGTGCTATTAACACTTAAGCTGGAATTCTAACTAGTATACTTGTCTAAAATAAAATAAAATAAATTATAGATAAAGAGGTAGAAGGTTATTCTATTATATAGTCACAGTGAATTGATCAAATATACTAAATAAAAATAATTAAAACAACTAAAACTAAGGGTAATAATTATTTAAAAATAAAGGGTCTTCCAATTTCCTTAAATTCTTTACACATAAATTAAGTTGTTGAATAAATAATAAACTAAAATAATATATATATATATATAATATTAGGATGTTACAGCCGGCAAAGACAGGAGGGTCCGTCACTTACCAGAGTGAATTCTTAGGCAGTACGGATATGTCCATACTATTCCCAGAGCTCCTACAGACATTGGGCTTCTTGCGGCAGATGAGGTGACTATGGCCTTCATGGAATTTGCTATACATGTCCTCAGCCAGCAGGAGGGGGGTCATCCGGTTCCGGATAACGAGCTGTGGGATCATTCTAGGGGGTACATGAGATGGTTCATTAGACTATCACATCCTATTGTGAACCCCCTGCGGTCATTTCTGACTACACAACTGATGCCCATCCTCGTCATGTCCCTCCTTACGAGGTGGTTCTTGTTGAGCAATAGTGAGCCAGACATCCTTCCGACCCATACTAGATCATCAGCAACATCAGAGCCAAAGTGGACGGTGCAATGGGCATCCTCTTGTGTTTAGAGCTGTCAAAAATGGGTCGGGCTAATGGGTCGGCCCATTAGCCCACAATTTTAGGTCGGGCCTCAAAAACTAGCCCAAAAACACACTCGTGCTTTTTCTCCCTAGCCCATTTGACCCATACAAAAATTGGGTCGGGTCGGTCTACTATTGCTATTTAATTTGATTTTTGTTAAAAAGATAGTATAATTTTGAAAATAATTATCAACTATTTTAAAATTTATTAATACAAAAATATTTAAATAAATAAAAATGAATGAATTTAGCTTAAAGTTTTAAAATTTTAAAGTTTATAAATTATTAATTTGATTTAATTGATTGAATAATCTAGAGTTTCATTAATATTCAATGTTAATGTAAAAATTATTTACACTTTTATGTCCATCTAATCATATTTTAGCAAAAAAAATAGTGGTGAGAGACTAATATATTAAAAATACATAAAAAAGATTGAATAAATTTTAAAAGTAAAAAATAAATGGGTCAGGCCGGGTTGGCCTATGGTCCACATAGGTCAGGCCGGGCCATAGAATATGCTGCCCAATTATAAATGGGATGGGCCGGACTGGCCCATTTATGTTGTCGGCCTCTCGGGCCCGGGTTGGGCTGGGTCGAGCCTGCCCATTTGACACCTCTAGTTGTGTTCCATAATCCAGAGGAGGTTATTCGCTTGATGCAGGGCATACAGTCTGAGTGGAGCATGCTGGAGCAGATGTCGGCTCTGCGGAGGAGTAGGAGTCCACAGGATGGAGCGTTATGACTTTTGTGTAATTTTTTTTTATGACATTTTGTTGGATTTGGTTGTAATCCTATTACATTTGCGCTTTTTGGCGTTTCTATGACATTTTTCCTTATTTTATTCTGTTGTTTTATTCCGTTAATTTTCGTAATTTAATTATGAGTTAATGCTTGAATGAATGGTGAAAAATGTATGCAATTGACTGACTGGATGTATGAATGAATGAAGGAATGAAAAATTTAGGGAAAATAGAGAATCTGTCAGTTCTGGTTTGCTGCACAGATTAGGTGTGGGTTAACATATGCATGTGTTAACGGCTGCGTGAGTTAACGCACGCAATGTTTTACACTTGCGTGACTTAAGTCACGCTGCGTTAGTTAACTAACGCATGGGTATTTTGGTCAGTTTGGCTGAGTGCGAGCAAAATATGCTGAGAGAAGAGTAAAAATCTAAATAATAGCGGAGACAAAAAAGTTTCATAACCGAGGGACCAAAAATTCAATTTTAGAAGCAGTAGAATTAAAAATTATTTTTGGTCAAAATACGGAAATAAAAAATGCATTTAAGTCTTTAACTATTTCTCGCAAATCCCTAAAAAAAACTATTTCTCACAAAGTTAATTAATTTAAATTTACCAAATATCTCTATTATTTTAAAATTTTAAAATCGGGGGGCTAAAGATTGTTTTTTTTTTTAAAGTATGTACACCTATAACCTATTAAGCTCTTCAATTCTTAATTTTTTAGATAACTATGATATAATATAAATATGTTTTAATATGCAAATGACATCTGATAATACGAGCTTTTATTTATTTATTTATTTATTTATTTTGGTATTAAAAGAGTTTTGATTTGTAGTCCTCATAAATATTTTATATTTCTATTTTTTGCTAATAAAAAAAATACAACTTTTTTATTTTGATCTTTAATGCTTTGTCTTAGTCCTTGCAAAATTTATTAATGTTTGAAATTGGTCTTTGGAATTGGTAGACTATTTGATTTTTATCTTTTTAATTAAAGAGTACAGCAATAAATATTAACAAATTTCAATATCAAATATATTTTGTAGGAACTAAAACAAAAACATATTTAAACCATGTAACAACTCCCTCCGTTCCTGTATCTAAGCCCTCTTTGCTTTTTTCATATTCTTAAGAAAAGTTGTCAGTGTAATTAATGTGTCTGTTTTGTGTGTTAATATTACAAAATTGTCTTTTATTTGTATGTGTATTTAATTTGACTATTCATATTTCAAGACAAATTAGTAGTATTAATTAAGGGTATGTTTAGGAAAAAATAATAAATGCATCTAGTAATTTGAAAAGAGATTTATATCTAGAGACAAAAATAAAATAAAATACTACCTCTGTCCCTAATTATAGGACGTTTTCGACAAACTCAGGGGAATTAAGAAAATTGATTGTAGTATTAATTTTTTTTGCAATTACTATTGTTTTTACAATTATATCTTTTAAGAGAGAGTTGGTTTATATTTTCAATAAAGTATTTATTGTTGATTGAAGAAAAATATGTAAAATAAATAAGGATTAGTAAAAAAAAAATTAACGTAGTTGAAAAAAAAAATTAACTCAAAAGAGTGTTGTAATTAAGGAGGGAGGTAGTAAATGTTTACATACAGGGGTGGAGGGGTATCTCCTATCGATTGCATGAGAGTTTTGTACAAGAAGTCAAGCAAATAGACATATACTAATGGAACACTCTTATATTCCAGAGATTCTTCTATTATTTTCCTTGATATTTTAATGATATTTTTTACGACTATAATAAGAGTAGTTTTGAAATGCAATTGATGTGAACCTATGGGCATTAGTAACCATCGAAATCGTCATGAGTGAAAGAGATAGGCTCTTTGTGCTGTGTGAAGACAACAACAATGACGTATCTAACCTGGAAACCTGCCTCATTGCGCACTGCACCTGTGTGCTATGTTATATTGGGCTTTTCAACAACAACATTGATAATTGTCCAAAGCCCATTTTTGAAAAGTGTCATGAACGTGATGTACCCACGTCACTACAAGGTACTGCTGGTAGAACCGTAGTGGAATGGTTTGTATTTTATACGGATGCCACTCATCCACCACATGCATTACATGATGCACCACACCAAATCCCAACTCACGCAATCCGCATGAGTAGGGCAGCCACAAGTGAACTTCACTAGTACTATATTTTTTAGCTGGGATGAAAAGGTCACTACTTTAAGCTGATAAGATTTTTGGCCAAGAAAAATGTAACAAATATAGACTTGATTTGTCTCATTATAAATATCTTTGTATTAGAGTTGTACCCCATTTATACGATTAGGTGTCTTGATTTTTAATAATAAAATAAGTTACATTTATTAAATACTCTTATCAATTATAGTTATCGGAGTATTAATGCAAAATTAATTCTAATAAAAACTCAAATTTAAAGCATTGAAAATGCACTATATACCTTAATTCGTGGTTAAGTCGCCTCTAACTAGGCATATATTTCCTTTTGATAGCACAACTTTAACCAAAATAGCTAATGGATGTACTCACTTTCCACTTAATAAGAGATACCAAACAAATAAGGTGGCACAAGACACAAGCACCATTGGACAATATGCTTTTAGATTTCCCACTTTATGTCATTCCCTTGCAATCCTTTTCCATCGCTACAAAATTATACACTTTGTTTTCCATCTAATGCTCCTGTTTTCTTTCTTCACGATAACCGCTACCGTATTTATTTCCGTCTAAATACTGCTTGCATCGTCATAAATACGACTATTCCCATGTCTTTCTAATAGGCCCATTTAACATTTCAAAACCAATTGTACAACTTCCATTTGTTAACAAAAGTTATAATTAATGACCTTGTATATATTAATTGCAAAAGACCCAAAACAACTATGTTTAGAGAAATACTAATCTCAGTTGATTGATGTACACTCCAAAAAATAGGAGTGACTTGTCATAAATGGAAAACTAAAATGTCAGCTTAATCAAATACAAAACCAATGAATTGTTACCGTTACAGGGAAACTACATAAGTAAAGGTGTCAAGGTTCTAATCATAACGTCCGGCCTAACAATTTAAGGATGCATGTGTTATAAACGGCAAACCCATTACCGCAAGACTCGCTGCTAGTTTTTATTTTCATGAAAGAAAAATTCCTCAGATTTTGTTTGACAAAAAGTAAAATATTAATAATTTAGAAATAAAATACTATATAATATCAATATTATATTAAAAAAATATGACCGTATTTCTAGTATTTTAAAACAGCAATTAATTTGTGATGCATGAAGTCCTTAGCTAACCAACAAGTTTTTGAATAACATTTGCTGATCTTTACTTGCATCTAACAAGTAATAACAAACTTTCAAGTAATTTTTCGGACCAGAAAACAAGACAAAAAAATTGTACCAGTTGTACAAATACACAAATCACACCACTAATTTCCATTTTTTCTAACTAACTTTTTTTGTTTTTTGACCTTAATTAATCAGCTGCATTATGAACCACCGCATCGTCTCCCATGTTCACATCACCGCCACCTACAAAACCATCACCACCACCACCATTCTCATTCAACCACCATTCCATCGGCGAACACTCCATCTTATGCCGCAATTTCCAATCCAGTGCCTGACAAGCCCTAGAACAATAGTTAACCTTCCCGCAAACCGAACACCGCCGGAACTCATGCGGCCGCGTCTCCGCCCTTCCACATCCAATATGCGCACAAAGCCTCAAACCATCCTCCAGAATCCCTAAACCCGATTCAAACCACTCTCTCAAAAACCAGTTCACTGGATGCACTTCCGGCACCTTCACGGTGCACCTATTCTCATTAACCAACGGCACCGCTATGTTCCTCAGGCGACCCAATATCCCTTCACAAGAACCAGCGCGTGAAGGTGACGCTAACTCAAGAAAGCGATAGACTAGTAAAATCTCTCTCACGTTGGCTTGCACCAACAACCGTCGTCCCTCCGTGACATTCTGTTTGACGCCGTAGCCATCTTGAAGACAATGGCCTAACTCACGTAGCGCGTCGATGTGGCCGAGAAGTGACGCGCGTGCAGAAAGTGCTACTCCAGCGCGTAGATCTTTGTCTTGTTTAGTGCCTCCGCTTCCGTTGAACTGAATCACCGCGAGTGAGTATAGCGCCGGCGCGTGTAATTTCATCGCCGCCTTTGCTATTAGAGATACTCCACTTCTTCGATTACGTAGACAGTAAAATCGGATCTATTCCAAGAAAAAATAATGATTAGTTATTTTTTATTTATTTTCATTTTCTAAAGTAAAATAATAAACCCAGAAAGAAAAAAAAAGTGACTGACCATTCCAAGAGTATAACAAGCATCGACGTTACCGACGTTAGCACAGCGTTTAAGAAAATGGTGAGAGTTCTCAGACCAGTTTTTGGGCTTAACGGCGAGTACTTTTGGCCCAGCTTTCGATAAAACCATAGGGTGAAAACCCAAACGGTTCAGTCTCTTGCATCTGTGTTAAATAAATAAAATAATGAATAAATGAAGAATATGGTTGAGGGAAGAAAAAGGAATGAAGAAGAAGAAGAAGGAACTTACGTTAAAAGGGTGTTAAAGAAATGGGAAGGAGAAGAGGCAGTAGAGCTGAGCTTGGTAAGGATGAAGACGACGATATCATCGGGAAAATCTTCAAAGAAGTCTTGATTGTGATTCTTGTGTGGGTGTTTCATTGGTCTTCTCATGATGATGTTATTCGCATTTGAGAGAGAGAGAGAGATTATTTGTATCTTTAATATGTTGATGTTATGAGATAGATAGATAGATAGAGATGCTATCTCTGCAAATAATATGGTTTGAGAGAAGAGGAGTATGAGTATGTATATGTATATATGTGACAAATGAATGAAACTGTCAAAAGATGAAACGGAGGCGAAAGGTGAGGTGAGAAGCGTTGTTGCTTCTTTATTTGTATTTCAAGACCGGCAAAACCTTATGATAATGGACCCACGTTTACAACCGTCGGTTTTTTCATTTTTTTTAAATCATAATAATCTTTTATTCCACTATTTTGCAACGTCATTTCATATTCCCAAAATCAATAATAACTACTTTCTTTTAACCAAAAAATAATTAGTTTTTTTAATAAACATTATTCCCTCCGTTTTAAAATGTCACTTTCATTTTTCAATGCAATAGTATCTTTTTCTTTTTCAATTGTACCCTTTAATTAATATTATGTTACACCACTTCCAAAGTATTATTTTTTCTTTAATGAAAAACAAATCGATAGTTGATTAGGATAATTTGGTAAAATTGCTATGACATTTGACTACTTTATTCCATTCATTAATATGTGTGCAATTGGCAAAGCGACACTCATTTTGAAATGGATGGAGTATTACTATTCGCCCAAGTGAGCATAATTTAGTTGACATGGAAATGGAAATACAAGTTATATTTAAAGGTTAGGGTTTGAATCCCAATAGCATGTTACGTTACTCGATAAAAAAAATAGTACTACTAAAATAAACGGTACAACAAGGAAAGATTTGACTGAATACTCGATCAAAATTCAAGTGTTGATGAATTTGATTTTATCTTTTAACTTTTATGTAAAAATAATATGCTAGGGAGTTCACTTTGTGTTAACAAATTCCTCACGAGAAATTAATCATCATTAAACAAGGGTAAAATTTCATACTTAACATGACAAATAGAGAATTGTTATTGATATAAATAAGGGTATGGTTAACTTGTGCCCTTATGACACATGTTAAGAAACCTAAAAAAAGAAATATTCTCTAAAATTATGTGCATTCAACTCATTAAAAATTTATAAATTAAATATAATGCACATCTTTCAATAAACCATTTCCATATTTGATTCATTAATTTGTGCCTTAAAGACACAAGTTAACATTTCCCTATAAATAATATGTATTAGTAGTAGAGTATAACTAGTCAGTATATAATTATAAACATTGACAGAGTATAATAATCAATTTTTTAGTGGTATTGATATAAGCCAACCACACCATATACTTGGCATAGAACCACACAATATCCTGATCCAATTGTTAGTACCTTGAAAAGATTATCAAAAGAGTTTATCGGGTTGAGTCACAGTAAGAAGAAGATAGATGAAACAAACAGTTCGTTAACACAAGCTAGGAGAGAAGAGATCGATAACTCAAAAGTGTTTTTCGGTGCGTTGATTGAATTATGTGAACTCTCTATTTATAGAGAGAGTTTGCAACTAATCAGGGAGAGGCTTAAGGGCAGGGATAACTCGAGTCAGATAATGTAACATAACGGTTCAACAAACTTGGGAAGCAAGCTGGAACGCGCGGATAAGACCGTAAAGATCCGGATTTTAGTTGAATCGGATAGACATGAAAACGTGTTCTTTAATAAAGTACTTTGATATCATATTAAAAAATTAATTAAATTAACATTATAGAGTAATAAAAAAAAAATCATTTAACTCAACTCAAGCCTCAAGGCCAAGCACGGCCAGAGGGTGGCGTTGCACATAATATATACATTTTTGCGAGTGCTTGCTTCGTCCATTAAAGTTTTGAAGTCCCTCTCTTCGTATACGAATACTATTGATATACGTGATCTATCAAATACAACACTTTCATTTTTATTTTTTTTTAAAACTCGGTATCCGATTTAAGGATCTGACTAATCTGATGGGATCAATCTCACTGCCCACCTGCGGGGACCTCATTTAAAGCCAGAGCAAAACTTTGTATGGACTTGCTTACCGAAATTGGCACTATAGGAAATTGAACCTGAGACCTTGAGAGGAGCAAACTCCAAGATCCCAAACCAACTACTAGGTCACCCCCAAATGGGTCAACACTTTCATTTTTTAATTCACATAACACTAATTTTATTCAATATAGGACTTAAGGTTCAATTTCCACACTTGTGTTCTCGCATAAACACTATTCACTCCGTCCTATTTTAAATGATCTAATTTAAAAATATGCATTACTCATATAAAATGTTTTGACCATATCTTCATACTAATATACAAAAACAAACTATAACATGTAAGATATATAACACATTTTGGTTGGTCTGGTGGTATTGACTTAGAGTCCGAGAGTATGTTTTCCCTTGAGGTCTTAGGTTTGATTCTCCCTGATATATAAGATGTTATTGGATTTGTTTCGATAAGTACTTTCGAAATATTAAATTTTCATAATTTTTTTCTAATAAATTTATTCAAGATATTTAAGATCAAAATTATATGTTTGTTTGGTTCGAGAGTTTTAGAGGGGAGGGGAGGGGAGATTTTTAAGTTGAAGTGTTTGGTTCAATTTTTAGAAAGGGGGAGGAGGGGAGCGGAGTAAATCTTTTTAAAATTTTATTGCATTGTCATAATTATCCTTTAATTAATTTCAAATCTCAATATTAACCTTGTAACAACTTTTATTATTATTAGATTATATTATTTTTGTAACAGTCTTATTATTATTAGGTTATCTTATTCTTGTAACAATTTTTATTATTATTTTGTTATACTTTCCCTCTGACTACTTTTATTATCATAATATCTATCACTCTTATTTGTTACATGTACAAACCACTCTTACTACTACTTTGTTGTTGTCAACGGTCGTATCATTATTATTACTATCTTATTTTTATCTAGCTTATTATTACTTGTTTCTTTTTTTTTTATTGTTAATTCACCTATTCATGTCTTGTTGTGCAAAACATATGAGCCAGTTTGAGATAAAATAAGCAGCTTAGATGTGTGCTTGTCTTTCGTCGATCACCGAAATCGTAAAAACAAGTAGTTTATTTTACTTAATTAAGTTTAAGGGTAAAATGGTAAAATAATTTTAAAATCCCTCCCCTCCCCTCCCCTTGCAAACCAAACACATTTTTAATTAAAATATTTCTCCTCTCCTCCATTAAAATCCCTCCCTCTGCTTCTAATTTTTGATGCAAAGGAACCCTAACATACGTGATAGAGAGTCACTTGTATTAGATAATGTGGGACGAAGTATTAAACGTTATAGCCTAAATTTCTTGAACATTTACTTGTTTTGATTCTTGACAAGGCCAAAATATGCAACTCACCTAAAATATATTAAAATAAAGTATTTAAGTAACTTAGGGTAATGATGGCTCAATAAGCTTTCAAAGTGCTGAACTTCCCATCTACCTAAATTCAAACTGGGTCAAACATCGGAGTGGAGATGTGGGAACGTTCCACATAGTGCGATGTAATGGGGTCTGCTCACTATACGTTTCGTTATTTTAGAGAACCAATACGTTTTAGGTTGAATTTTTCTTTTAACTTTTTACGAAATTTAAATTCATTCTCTCTCTCTCTCTCTCTCTCTGATATTGCAAGTAAAAATCAATTTAAGTCGCTTGCCTTTACGTGGTTGAATGCGAAGTATATTTCTCTTCCCCTCAATTATCATGGGTGGTGGCTTAGTCTGTTCACCATATTGGACATAGGCTAAGAGTTTCTTTTCTATTTTTTGCTTTGTACATTCAACTTTTGTAAATATTCGCTTTAACTCTGATGTCCTTTTCTTATTACGTCTTGTGCTAGGAATGACTCTTTTGAGGTGGTAATATAATTCATCTTAGCTTCTTCAAAAAAAGAAATATGTTTGAGTGTGAAGATATAAAATTTATACGTTTAAGCTAAGACTGAGTTACAATTACGAGACATCTATTTCATTTCTTTATTTTAAAATAAAGTTTTTTAACATTCTAATATTATTTTTTAGTACAAATTCATTTCATAATATTTTACTATCATGTAAGTATAATCCTTATTTCATTCAAAATGTTTAATTTGTATTGGCAACATTTTTAAAGTTCCTAAAAAAATAAAAATAACATATGACCTTTTTTTTAGAGACACAAGCATATATGACCTATTGCCGTATTTTAATTTTTTGTTGTTAATAGGTTCCTCGTTTTGTAATTTGTAACGAGAGAAGAATGACAATAACAAGCGATTAAAAGGGTAATACTAAAACGCATGTGTACTCGTTGAAATTGAAATTAGAGAGTAATACCAAGAGTTTTATACCTCATTGAAAATCCAAAGTGGTAAAAAAAATATGCAAAAAATTAAATAAATCATGGTAATGGAAATACGAAGGACCGAAAATTTATTAATTTTCTAGAGAATTTTTTTATTAATGTAATGCAATATATGTAATTACACATATATGGGTCGACTTGATAGGCCGACTTGATAGGCCTATTGGACTTTTCTATATGCTTTAGCCTGATTTATTTAAATTAATGAACTTTTTAAAAAGTTTGAGCATATTCTATTTGAGGAATGCTAGCAACACTCACTTTTCAACATTCTTTCCAGCACTCACTATTTTACTGGATGAAATCAATGTATGTCTCACCACTGTGTGAGTTCAATTTTCAAAGTGTAGACCCACAATGATTTAAATCAATAAGAGAGTGAATATTAGAGAGATTGTTCAAAAGGGAGTGTTGTTAACATTACTCATTCTATTTACTGGACGAACTAGGCCGGATCAAACTTTGAGTAGGCTGGACCATGCCCTTGATGAGCGGCCTAACCTATTTCCACCCTACTTTAAAGGATAAAATTTTAATTTGATAGACAAGACAATATTGAGTTATCTTAATTATCTTGTTGCCTTAAGATCAAAAAACTTAATTAATAGCATATCTATCTTGCCGTGACCATCAAATGGATTGTACAAGTTTACTCAACAAACCAAATAAAATGGTGGACTAGTTGGCCAAATCAATCAAAGCAAATACACATGATAATAGATATATCGAACTTTCACGTTTAAGTAAACAATACTAATGGATTTAACATGGTAGGTGAACCATGGCATGAAGATATATGACACGAACAACTACTGTCCCAAGCCAATATTAATCTCTTTTATAGTATTTGATTAATTATATATATGAACTTTCACATCTCTACGCATAACGCAAGTTGATGATGGAGTAAAAGCACAAGTTGGGATCAGGCAGGAAAGAGTTTTGGAAAATAAGTTAAATGTATAGATATTTTTTATATGTACATGAGTGGGGACACGGGGAAGAAAAGAATTGAAGTAAAGTAAATTAATGATTAAATTTTTTTTTGGGGGCCAATGATTCCCCTTCTATCTGTGATCTGGATAAACCCTATAGAATTAATGTAGATTTGGATAAGCTCTGAAGGTGTGAAGTTGGTGAAACACAAATCCTTTTACTCTCCTACACAGTCCCACCAGAAAAACATGAAAATATTCGACCTACGGTTTGGTAGAAAACAAGACAAGTACTTCCCTTGATCTAAGCTTTCGATTATATTAATAAATGAATTAATATATGAAAAATTTAGCACATAGAATACCATTCGTGAACCAAGGAAAGAAAGATTAGATCAATAAGCCAAAGCCACCTAACCAAAGAAAAATTTGCATTACAGCGTGATTGTTGCATGGTTTAGCAGAGAGCGATTGCACGTATATTTCTTTATAAAAAATACATACTCCGTCCCATCTTATCTTATATAAGTAAAATTAGCTCACATCTAAACCAAAAAAAATAAAAAAATTAGGTCACATTATCTCTAAATAATGAAAAAAGCAATTGCATTTTTTAAAATTGCTCATCATGAAAACTTGTTACATCATATCACCATTAAAAAATTAAATTAAATTAAATGAATGATAATTTAATTAAAGATAATAACATTAAATATGGCAAAAGTATTTAATATTTGTTTATATTTTAGACCGTTAAATTAAGTTTATTGGACTTATTCGAGACATGATGATCCAAGATATAAAATAAGTACCCTAAACTCTTCTCTTTTTTTTTTTGACAAGAAATACCGTAAACTTGATGCTTTGGTGTTCGCAAGTTTTTCTTAGCAGTAACAGGAAATCGTCATTCGTTGTTTTGTACGTAATAATTAAGTAAGGTCCACGTTTGACATTGTGTTGCTAAGTGAAAATTCTAGCACTTGGAACACGTAATAATGAAAAATAATTAAGGTGCCATGTAGTTTTCTTGGTCAATCAAAACGAAGTTGGAAGGCTGCGTAAAAGATTGACGTATAATGACCAAGTCACTATAATGGAGATTTATATTTTTTTTTTGTTGAAGTCGCTTCCATGAATTTCATACCAAAATGCAAATAAATGAAGAATCGTGGGTTGGAACTCACATTCCTACGATCGAATATCCTTAAAAATCATATAATTTTTTATTTTGTAGATGGATGGACTCAGAAAAGAGGAAGGTGTCATGCCTAACAATTTCGATAATTTTAACGATCAAACTAAGATTTATAAATGTATAAAAAAAACAGCTTTCATATGCAAAAAATCTAATGAAAAAATTATATAATACTGTTTTTTTTTCATTATTCTTTTTCTTGGGTGGAAGTTAAATTCAGAAAGTTACACCAATTTTTTTTAAGGGACCAAAATATAAATATATTAAACGTTTGATCAATCAAATTACAAGTAGTGTTGAAATTTAAAGGATGCAAAGGTGAAAAGATAAAAACGCCAAGACATAATGGCGCTACTACCACGAGCAGCAACAACAATAACAAAAATTGACTACCAAGAATAGTAAACCTAAGCATGGAAATGGTTGAATACTCCATTGATAGAAACAGTAGAAACCGTTAATTATCGTTTTAATTTAACTATGGACCAAAAACTTCACCACATTGCTTCAAGAAAAAACTTCACCACATAAACAACAGGATCTTTAAGACTGCTTGACTATAAAACATGAATTGATTACGTCGTTTAGCAATATCCAAAAACAAATCATCCATAACAAAAGAACCTTCACTTTTTTTCCATGAAACACTAAATTTATAAGTTTCTAATTTCGGGGGTCACATTCAATGGATGCTTGCCAATTTCCCCGCCGTCATGTAATCATTTTCCGGACAAAAACATGTTGTGTGCGTCAATTATTTATTTTTTTTTCTTGTAAAATTGCTAACTCATCCGTGGTGTGCGAGTGGGACAACAAATAAAAAATATTAGGACAATAAATTAAAAATAAAATCACAAGAATATGTTAACAAAAAGAAAGAAAATGAGCAGATCTGCATTATGGAGTCATGGAATGTATTTTTTCACGAAAAACTTCTACCAAAGAAAGTCGATAAGACTGTTATCGGAGACAGAGGAAAAAATGTTAGCAACACTTCTTGTTAGACCATTTACAATGGCAAAATCATTCAACACCTTCTTTTTCAATTCCCAACACTCCACGTTATTTTCTCTCTTTCATCTAATAATTCAACACCCATTCAACAAAGAGTAGTGATATTTGAACAACTATTTTGGCACAACTTTTGGAATAACCTTTTGTTCTCTCTTCTCATTGGTCAAAAACAATAGAGAGAGAAAATGAAGAGAGAGAATAAGAAGATAATGTGCGTATGAGAGAGAAATTTGTACAAAATGGTTGTACAAATATCATTTCTCTTCAACAAATACTCTCTTCAATTGTTTTTCATTCAACATTATACCCCACCACTTTTTGTTTTATATTCTTATTTAATTTTATATTTTTGTTTTTATGATTACATAAAATTACAGTTATCGATTATAATTAAATTAAAATAATAAACACTTAACAATTTATTTTTATTTTTTTTTGGAAAAACAAAATTAATTCAAATAATTTATTTTTATTTTCTTAACTTAAAGTGCAATACAATAAACTTGAAATTTGGTGCAAAACCAAAATTAGGTATGTTTTGAGGACATTGGTTGGAAAATTGATTTGGATTTTGATAATTGTTGGAATTTTGGTAATTAAATGGGTAATTATAAGAATTTTGGGTGTTGAAATGGTTATTATTGGGATCCATTTCACTAAAAACAAGATTAAAACTTCACTAAGGTCGCTAATAGAAAGATAGTAATAAGATTAAGATGGTGAAAAACTTGGTTTTTTTTTTCTGTGTCTAAATAAAATGAACCAAGTCTCTATTTATAGAGAAAAAATTACGAATTTTGGTAAAAGAAAAAAATTGCAATGAAATAATTGAGTTCAAATTATTAAGATGAAAAAAAAAACAGAGATCCAATCAGCAACAGACACGTGTCAACACTTATCCTCTCACCAACTTTCTCTATTCGCGCCTGCTGCTTCACACTCCATTGTCGACGCGTATGCCACACACGCCAGCCTCAGCAAATGCAAACGCGCCACGTCGTCCCTCTGGCAGCAGCTTCAACATGTTGAATATCTTCAACATCTCTTTCCTCAACATCGTCCTTCAACAAAACTCAACACACCATTGCACTACTACCACATGTTGAAAGTCTCATTCAACACCCCATTGCACTTGGTCTTATGCGACTCATACCACTTTTTTTCAATATTCATTTTTTTAGGGGCTCAATATACATTCTTCTATTAAATCAAATTTATGTGATCTCGTCCTCGTGGGCTTAACTCAATTAATAGAGACATTGTATAATATATGTAGAGGACGATATTCAAACTCTGAACAACCTATTTATTTACCTTAAAAAGATGATTCTATAATCACTAAACTACTTGACAAAAAAGTTACATGGTCTCATTATTTACATGGGATTTATTTTTAAACGGTACAAGAATCCGTATAAAGTTCATCAAATAAAGAATGAATGTTAAGTCGTATAGGTATAACTCAACTGATAACTGTAAGTATAATAATATGCTGGTGTTGGGGTTTAAATTTCAAAATTTTCACTTCTCAACACTTAAATGTGCGAGTACAACTATTAAGCTATTTGAAAGGGGAACAAATTGTTGTAGTGAATATTGCAAAATTGTTAGCTCATACCTGCTTGAGAGTGGAACAAAAATATAAGACAAATAAATTAAAAACACAAGAGGATGTTATCAAATGAATTAACCAAGAGCGCTCTCCTAGGCCTAGGGTTTGGTGTACAACCACAGTAACCTTGGGCAGCCACCACTGCTTGGGTCGTCGCTAACCTTGTAAGTGATTTGTCTACGTCTCGTTAGGTTTTTCTTAGCGTTACGAATGTTTAATTTTGATTAATTATAATTATCTGGGGAAAAAAAAGATGATTGTGTTTGTTTGTTTGTTAATCCTTCAGTTTTTAGGAGAAGACCCTAATAATCTAGAGTTTGACAAATAGATAAATAAAGTCTGAACAAGAATTGATGCATCTAAAAGTGGAAATCATATTCTCCTAGATGATTTGTGATTGTCAAAAGCATAAAAAGTTTTACATGTTGGGTCATTAATCTAACATTAACTTTATATGTGAATCTTATTATGTATTGTGAACTGTAGTAAGCTCAATTAAAAGTGATATAATAAGGTTTGACTTATGTGAACTTGTCAGTATATTATAAGTTTGTGTCTTTAATTAATAGAGATTAAACGACAATTCTAGTTTTGAGATGAGTTAAATAAAAATATCAATAGATAGCCATAACTTGAGTTCTATCAATAAGGAAGTCAGGCTCCCGAGATTACACATATTTTGTGGCAGTCATTATTGACATCTCATTTCTTTTTATTAGACTATTGTTATTTCTGATGATCAACTATTCTAGAATTTAAGAATTAATTTGGTTTTAATATGACATAGTGCAACCCATGTACAATTAAACTCATTAGAAAATAGAATGTTAATAATTTTTTTTCTTCTAATCAAATGATTGAACTCAAGTAATTAATGATCCATACTAAAGGCATGACCGGTCTAAGGGTCAAGCCACCCAAGGACTTTAGGCCTCAATTTTTTGGGTTTAAAAAAGACCTCAAAATAAATCAATTTAGCTATAAATATATAACATGACATAATAATAATCAATACTATATATCTAGCTTGGTTGGTCAATTTTAAGGCTTCAAATCCTTTTGACCCTAACTTCAAATCTTGGATTCAACAAAACATGATTTATTATGCTTTTAATAAGCATTGTATTTTTTTTTTTAAGTTTCAAAAGGCCTCAATATAAAATTTGTTTTAGGCCTCTTGACACGTTGAGCCGACCCTGACTAAAGGAGAAAATATTGTTCAAGATAACCCAAATTCAACTTCTAAGTAGAACAAATTTAGGTTAAACTTTATTTATCTTATGAGGGTTAATAAAAAATAACTTTTTTTTCCTTGAGAGATTGATGTATATAACATGAACCCTCTCATGTTATCATTGCCGTCTTGCGTGTTATTAAGTATTCATTCCTTCCATTTTTACTTTTTGAGTAGTTTTATGTGAACAAACGATAAACAGCAACATGCAACATAAAGGACGTTATGGGATTCTATATTCGGTATAAGACAATGCATATAAATAAATAATCAATACATTATTTTATTAAAAAAGTGAATGCTTTAATAATAAGTATGTTTTGTCAACCAATATGGGCAAGTATGTGCTTCTACGTGATACACATACATTACTTTCAAAGTAAAGTACTCTGCCTCTTATTTCTCTTGATCCTTTCTCTAAAATTTAAAGAGATAAAATTTGGTGAAGGAGGGAGCGAATCAGAGAATGAGAGGAATGAGAGGATCCAAATCCTATATTTTGATAGTAATTTTTTTTTCTTCATATTACCGGACCGTGAGAAAAAACTTATAGAATACTATTTAATTGTGAAAAAAGAGAAATAAGTGAGAAAATTGTTAAAAGAGAAAAAGATAAATAAAAAATAGCATAAAATAAATCTGATGCGTGGTATATAATAGTAAGAAAAAAGTTGAAAAAATAAAGGCAAAAGGATTTCTCTTTCCATTTATTTGGTTAAATAAAAAGTTGGAAGAGAAATTTAATTATTTTGAAAATGATATATAGGATTTTACTCCAACTAGACTCTAACCCGTGCGATACACGGATTTATTAGAGTTTCATGTATAGGTATCAAATTGATTATATTATTAGAAACATTTAATGAAATACAATAGTGTTTTAAAAAACTAAATCGATTCATTAACTAACTATATGATGTATATATTC
>Ga0228711_1004663_pt1 | contig 21006 bp, 8 predicted proteins | sample MedpolnodulmetaG_2_FD_177996 | JGI IMG/M metagenome (GOLD analysis project Ga0228711, IMG submission 177996) | Root nodule microbial communities from Medicago polymorpha collected in Santa Monica, California, United States - brown nodules | ecosystem: Host-associated > Plants > Roots > Nodule... | reverse complement strand
AATATTTAATTGCAAAACACTGGTTCAACAACTTGATCGCAATTTTTTTAGTTTAGACCTTCTTTCAAACAAAAAAAAAAACTATTTTAGTTTAGACCTCAAAAAAACATTTTTAGTTTAGGGATGTATTTAAAAATTCTCAAATAATTCCAAGGCTTACTCAAAATAATTTGTTTCAAAATAATTGACATTATTAACTATCAAGACGACATTCAATATGTTTTTTCAATTGTGCGATTGTATGAAGTTTTCACCGTTGCTTAACAGTAACTAATTTTCGTCGAAGTACCTAGAGAGCATACAAGGTAGGTTCTCCTATATCTAAGTTTATTATCCCTTGAACCAATCTATTGTTGGTAATAAGTAATTAAATATTGTTCAATACTTGATGAATGTAATGTAGTAAAAATATTATTTTCTCACTTGTTTTTTCACATATTGTTCAAATAAATATATTATTATGAGGTTGAGCATAGCTCAGTTGAAAAGAAAATTGGAAAGAAAGTTGCAATATGAAGAAGCTGATGTTCGAACCCTAAATTTTCCACTTATTTACTTTTAAATGATGAATTTCTAGTGACATATTAATTCTGATTATGAATATAAGCACAAAAGAAATCGAATTTATTTAGATATTATTAATTTCGTTTAACACCCTTTGACAAACGTAATATTATCATTGTTTAATTCTTGACAAATTACCCCTTCTACTACGATTCAGATCTCATACAATTACGGATCCCACACATTCACTTAATCACTACATCAACGACTTTAGGATCAAAATTAGACAATTTCTATTTAAAGTAAAAAAAAATTATTTAAAAATTAAAATCTATGCTCAAATTTAAATTGCTCAATCTTGATCTATCAATCACTAATGTGTTTTAAGATTGTGGGGAATCTCTAAACATAGGAATATGAAATCTAAATTCTTATTTTTTATATGAAAGGTTTCAGAAACTACGATCGTGACTCACATATACTTCTTAATTTTACTAATTAATATCAATGTTATCAAAAAATTTAATTCATAAAATTAGTTTTTTCATTTAAACAATACATAAAATTCCATCAAACACAATAGATTTTTGGATATAGGCCTAGTCTTGGGGTGGAGATTTTTCTTAAATTTTCTATTTTTTACCTTACAATCTTCTCGCTCACTTTATTTTTGAATTTTAAATTCTGAAAAATTTGTACAAAATTTATGTTTTCAAAATATATAATCTGAAATTCAGTTAAGCGCACAAGAAGCCAGTGGGGTGAAATAAACAATTCTCTTATATTTTTATGGTTTAATGTTCTCATTTGAGAAATAGTATTTGTATAATCATTTTTGGGATAACTTTCTCTTCACTTTTTCTTTGGACGAAAACAATAGAAAGGAAAATGAGATGGTAAAAAGTAAAAACACAATATAAGTGTAGAAGATAAATATTCTAAAAATTGTTGGAAAATTATTGTACACGTCATTTTTTAATGAATTTTCTGTATAAATCATTTTTCAATGAATGTTCAATAGAGTTTGTCTATCTTCTATCAACAACACTGTTGGGCCCACGAGGATCATAGATGGGATCATTATCAATTATCATATATAGAGCCTCGGAGATCTTAAGAATTCTGATCATATCTTGCACCTTAGCTGGATGCCATTGCCTGCTCAACACCACAAATATTCCAATTCACCAAAGCAATGTCCTCATCCAAATATATTGTAGCATTATAGCATGCTGAGATATTGAATTTTCCTTTGTTTGCTTTTCGTTATTGTTAAAGTCAAGAAGAATTTAATCAATTTATTAGGCATCACAATATGGGCTGACACTCCCAGTTAGGTATATATGGAGGTAAATAGTTATTCATCGATGCATATAGTGTGACATTTGTGTCCGTTCCGTTGAATAAATATGACATCCATATCCATTTATATCTGCATAGATATATGTTTAACTGGCAATCCACGACATTTGAGGTATCCACGGGTTTATACAGATATCCATAGATAACATAATTTATAAAAAAAATATGTTCATTTTTTTAGTTGAAAATTAAAAACAAAAGTTCATCATATTCATTTTCTTTTCTTTTTAACAAAACATAATATCCATATATTACAATGACAACAAAGATCATTTACTCAACAAAAACATAAATAAAGTTTCTTACATTTAATAAAGATAAAGTTATTTGATTTAACAGAGCATAAATAAAATTTATCATATTCAACAAAAACAAAGCTTCTTGTTTCAACAATCCCGACCACTTTCATTTCCTTTTAAAGGAGCGTAATATATATTTGAACAGTTATGTAATAACTAATATATAACACTCACTATACCGAGGTTTTTTGCTTAGAAAGTTGAAAATATTAAGGTTATTTATGTAATTTATTCGGTTTAATAGCGGATATGGATATCCGCGGATGCGGATACCATTAAAACCACATCCATATCCATTAATTAACAGATAGTTAAAACATCAATTTATTCTATCTATGAATATCCATTAAAGTATCTGCTCCGTGTCCGTGGCGGATTTTATATGCGGATATCCACGGATGCAATATTTTCACCATCCCTAGTTAGGTATGGTCAGACCAACCTAAGAGCGTGGACACATACACCAGCCTAATCAACAGGTAGATTGACTTGTCAAGCAAATTTATTTATTTGTTTTCAATTTCTTTCAACAAGCAATGCCACAAAACCAACATAACTCCAATCCAACAAACATTAAATAACTTAATATGTAGAACAAATTTATATAGAGATTGTGTAGATGAAATGCATGTAGGATTTGCAACCAACATATATGATTATATCAGTATGTAATAAGATGTTAGGATTCCATCCGCCTAAAACAAGTCGGGCTGAGTTTTCTCTTTTAAGTTATCTCTTTTATTTTTTGCTTTCAAGAGGTGGTTATGGTCAACTTTGACTTGAAATCACTCTTATTCATTTTTCTTTTTTTCTCTATTTCAATTTAAATAAGTGTGCAATGTTGTGTTGCTTGTCTTCTTGTGCGACATTGTTTGATTTCACGTCTTGTTGCGGTGTGCATTTGATTCTTATTAAAAGGTCAATTGTTCAATTGATGATTTGGGAGCCAACATTACATGTTCGGATGCATCGGTATTCCACTCACTTTTAATTTTATCATATTATTTGTAGGCATCTTGCTGTTGTATGTCATTAACTTGGATGTTGCGAGTTTGTTCACAAATTCATCATTTATATTTTTAGTGATATTGAATGATGTACTCTATCAATTTGAATGAATGAATATAATTTAGGTTTTTAAAAAAAATCATATTAGTATGTAATGCATACTACATAAAAAAAAGTTTAGTATAAATCAATTTTTTTTACTATCGTATAAATCAGATTTATAAATCTGAAGTATGCATTGAAAAAAGATTTATGAATGAGATTAGTATGTAATGCATATACTAGATATAAAAACACAATTAATTGAATAGTTGTAGTTTCATGTTGTAAGTTTGATCTAAGACTAGCTTTTTTACTGGTTATATGTATCTTAAATTCTTTTTCTCTTTAAATTTCTATTAAGACATGCAATATGCGATCAAAGTTTACAAAATAAAAAAAAGTAATTTATATTTGTATCAAAATTCTATATTATTTTCTTGTTTTAATGTCCAATAATTGATAAATAATGTCTATATTAAATATTATTTTCAACATATATTAGCAATCAAGTCATGTTTAAAAAAAGTTCTTGTACTAATGGGGTTGAGTCCATCGGAAGGGGTTAGACTTATACAACATGACGAACTAAAGTTTAAATTTCGATTTGAAGATAGTGGCATAGGCTTTTAGGTGAAATAATTTTGTCTTTTAAATAAAATTATCTTGCAGCCCACCCTTTTCTCTACTTCATTATGCTTTACTATCACACTTTTAAGTCACTTAAAATGTGTTGGTAAATGCTAGCAACACACATTCTAACACACACTTTTTAACACACTCTCTTTGATTGGTTAAAATTTACATGGGTCCCTCCAAATCATATGAGTCCCACATAAATTTGGTGGATCCCATATGAATTTTAACCAATCAAAGAGAGTGTGTTGAAAAGTGTGTGTTAGAATGTGTGTTGCTAGCATTTCTCGTATTTTGAATTTCTAAGGCAAGTAATTTAATTTTTTGATAGTCAACTTTGTACTTAATACTTATTAAAACATAAATTTTGTGTGTATATATTAGAGTTTTCTTTTGTCAAAAAAAATTATTGTTTATGTTGATGGTTCATCCAAACATTTTTTATGGCTCCACCACTAATGGAGAGATATCCACATTTAATGTTCAACAGATTCCAAATGAAATTACTTTCAATTGAGGAACATATGGGAAAAACTTATTAATTTTTATATAATTCTATTTATGTTTACAAAAACATTGAGCCGGCATTGGTTAGACACTTAATGTGAGTACGTATTCCAGTGAATTCAAATTTTGATTTGTCACATTATAAGAGTTTAATCCTTTCTGCTATACTAAACCTCATTTAGTAACGAAACTTTAATAACTTGCACGGGTTAACTAAAACTTTAAAAGACTTATCTAATACAAAAACATAATTTTAAAAAGGACATTAGTTATTTAATGAACCTAAAGTTCCGTTAAAAAATAAGAGGATATCCAAATATCATCGTTAAAGAACAAAGGTCTCTTGGTAGATTTTTTTCTTCTTCTAAATTTGCCTTTTAAATATTGTGTTGTGGGTGAAATACAATGAAAAGTTTCAATTCTTGTTTTTTATGAATTATTTTATTAAAAATTTGTCTAACATGTGCAATATTGAACATGTTAAAGCAACTAAAAGTAATAATTTTTTTATTGAAAAACAAAAATTGTTTATTAAAAAGTTATATCATTAATAAATAATTGAATATCCAACACTAAAATATTGGAGAGAAATGGTTATGTGCAAAAGTGGTAAAAAGGGAATAGCGGTTACTCATATCTTCCTGTGTTTTTTTTAGGCTAAATTGCATTTTTGGTTCCTTAACTATTTATTTTTGGTTCCTTAACTATTTAGGCTAAATTGCATTTTTGGTTCCTTAACTAGTATCGATTTGGTCCCTTAATTAAAATTTGATTTATTTTAGTATCTTAACTTTCTCTGCGTTATACATTTTGGTCCTTTCCGTTAGTTTTAATTCAAAAATGGTAGGGTTTCTTCATTTTTTTTTGAAATTTTTCTGGGATTTTTGTTGTTGAAGGTTGATGGAGATGATATGAAGATGAAGAAGAGGAGAAGAAGATGAAGAAACTCTAACGTTTTTGAATTAAAACTAACGTAAAGGACCAAAATGTGTAACAGAGAGAAAATTAAGATACCAAAATAAATCAAATTTTAATTAAGGGACTAAAACGATACTAATTAAACAGTTAAGGGAACAAAAATGCAATTTAGTCTTTTTTTAATAGTAGATGTCTTACTATGTTTATTATTTAATTTCCTCCCCTACTTCCTTTTAAAAGAATAGTTCCCACCAATTTTTATATTTTTTTTTATGTGCATACAAAATTAGAACTCAACTTTTCTTATCTAAAACTCCCAAGCCTTCACTCTACAAGATGCACTACTTCTTCTATATAAGGTCACTTCTCCCCCTTTGTTTTGATAACTCCAGATTATTACTGGAGCTCAAAACATTCTTCAACAAATATTGTTTTTATATTAGGAAAACTCTAACCTTATTAGATTCTTGTATTAATAATATACCAAAATGGATTCAACTTTGGCTTACATCATTGGCCTCTTTCTTCTTACCTTATTTTCATTTAAGTTCTTTCCAAAACGAAATAGAACAAAACAAAGAAGTGCAAAACTTCCTCCTGGTTCAATGGGCTGGCCATACATAGGACAAACCCTTCAACTTTACTCCCAAGATCCAAATACTTTCTTCTTCTCCAAACAAAAGAGGTTGATATGCTACCTATATATCTAGTTCCACTCCATCTCCATGTGTCTCTTATCATTTTCATGGATTCAAATTCTCTGCATCTGTTGTAGCCACTGCAGAGTTATTAAATTTATGAAAGATAAAATATTTAAATTCTTTATACTCATATTTAATAATTCTGCAGTGGCTACATCAGTTCATGCAAAGAATCAAATTGAATATCTATAGTAGTCTTTTTGGTGCAGACCACAACTGTAGATGATTTGGGAACTAAACACTATGGTTTTAATCATATTAAACTTTTAAAACCTATATAAGACACTTTTTAATTGTGAATGTAACTAAAAAACATTATGGTTATTAATATATTAATTTTAGGTACGGAGAAATATTCAAGACGAACATTCTTGGATGTAAGTGTGTGATGTTGGCAAGTCCTGAAGCTGCACGTTTTGTGTTGGTGACACAATCTCGCTTATTTAAACCAACATATCCTAAAAGCAAAGAACGTTTGATTGGTCCTTGTGCTTTGTTTTTTCACCAAGGTGAGTACCACTTGCGTTTGAGGAAGCTTATTCAGAGGTCTCTCTCCCTCGATTCACTTCGCAACTTGGTTCCAAACATTGAAGCCTTAGCCATTTCCACCATCAAATCTTGGGGTGATGATGGATGCATAATTAACACTTTTAAGGAAATGAAAAAAGTAGGTTATATTATATCTTATAATTTATTTTTAGCTAGTTTTTTTTTCCTATATCGCGTGATTTTAAATTGCGGTTGTAGTCACGTTGGCGTTGCAATATTTGATATTGCAAAAACCTTACTCAAATGTGATTAAAGTTGCAGACGACAATTTAAAACCACAATGATTGGACCAATGATTGAATTGCTTATTATATAGTACTATTTATATTGAAGTGTCACATTTCTGGCATTAATTTTTGTATGGTTTTACTAAAGTGTTGTCATGTGGAGTGTGATGTGTGGAATGACAAAGGGTCAATAATTAATTAAGTGGTCCATCTTTTATTTTTTGCAGTTTTCATTTGAAGTTGGTATTCTCAAAGTTTTTGGCAATCTAGAGCCAAGGTTGAGGGAAGAGCTAAAGAAGAATTATTGGATTGTTGACAATGGTTACAATTCATTTCCAACTCAAATTCCCGGTACACAATACAAAAAGGCACTCTTGGTAAGTACTATATTAATTCAAGAAATTTAATTTGTGTTTTTAAGTGTATTGTTTTTGAATTTTACTATACTTTTTGTGAAGGCAAGGGAGAAACTTGGAAGTATTTTGAAGGAAATAATTAGTGAGAGGAAGGAGAAGAAGTTGCTTGAAAGTGAAAGAGATCTTTTGAGTTGTTTATTGAATTGGAAAGGAGAAGGAGGAGAAATTTTATCTGATGATGAAATTGGAGATAACATTATTGGAGTGCTTTTTGCTGCTCAGGATACCACAGCTACTGTCATGACATGGGTGATCAAGTACTTGCATGATGAACCGAAACTACTCGAATGTGTAAAGGTACGATCAAGAGATAAATTCGAGAAATTTTACTTTTGTTTTTTTTTTTTTTTTTTGCGGTTTCTACGGTGGACTACTTTGATAGGTGGTTCACTGTAGACCACTAATTAAAGTTTACTCAAAACTCTACTGGAGATCAACGACGTCTCTTAAAAGTATAGAAAACCGAATATGTGTTGAGTTTTGAGGCATGTTTATTTGTTTTTTCTTGTTTTTGTTAAACTGACATCCATGAAGTCACTGTCTCAACAATGAAGACAAAGAGAATTGAGAACTTCTACTTCTGAACGGCAATGTTTGTCGTCATTGAAGTTTCGAATGATTTTTTTAAGTACTAGACCATGGTGGACCATATGATAAAAGATTTTTTAGATTTGAGATATCTATGTCAAGTGACACTATAATTTGTGGTAATGCTTGCTTTGTAGGCTGAGCAGAAGGCAATTCACAAGGAAAATGATGGTAAACTACAGCTGAGTTGGAATCAGACTAGAAACATGCCAATTACCTATAAGGTATAAGCAGTTAATGCAATGTTTCAATCTCAATTCTTAAAATGAATCTTAAACTTTGTTACTAGTCTCGGCATTTATGCGTGGAGGATACTTTTATAAATGCAAGAAGTTTATATCCTTATTCTTGTTGTGTTTATTAGTAAGAATCTAAGAATTGAATATTGTGGAATTTTTCAGGTTGTGTTAGAGAGCATGAGAATGGCAAGTGTTATATCATTTCCATTTAGAGAAGCAGTAGCTGATGTAGAGTACAAGGGTAAGAGTAATAGTTTCTATATTTGTAAAAATATTCAAAATGGGAAAAAAATTTCTTGGGGTCAAATTATCCACTATGTAAAGTCATAGCTATTTTGAGTCCATATTCTACTATACTATACTGAAAATTCCCAATGTGAAAAACGTTCATTTTAAATAATATATGACCAAGCACATGAAAAATATGACTCACATGAGAATATTATGAACCAGGATTCCTAATCCCAAAAGGGTGGAAAGCAATGCCACTGTTCAGAAATATTCATCATAATCCTGAATTTTTTCCTGAGCCTCATAAATTCAACCCTTCAAGATTTGAGGTATGAATGAGTCAATGGTCTATTTGCTTTTCCTCTCAATATAATTTTTCACACTTCTTAAAATTGTTGGGAACTGTTATATATACCCAAGTTTTGCATAAAAAAAGTACATTATGGTAATGCATGGTTAAGGCTAATTACTTGTCATATACTTTGTTATTTGTTGATACAGGTTTCACCAAAACCAAATACTTTCATGCCATTTGGTAGTGGAGTACATGCATGTCCTGGCAATGAGCTTGCTAAGCTGGAGATCCTTATTATGATCCATCATTTGGTCACCAAATTTAGGTATTGTTGATTAATCAAGATAAAATAAAATGTTAGAAAGAAATAGAGAACAATGAATAGATTATACTTAATCAAAAGAAGAAGAAAAAAAGTCAAATGCTAACGTGTCATAAGAACACATGTTAATAAATTCAATATAAAATATTCCTCTTAAAAGTTGTATAAATTTTTTCTTTAGAGTGCACAAATACATACCTTATAATAATAAAACAATATGCAAAGTAAAAACACATATTAAAGAATTCAATATAAAATATTCGTCTTAAAACTTGCACAATTTTTTAAAACGTTCAATTATTTTTTTCTCTTTAGAGTGGACAAATACATACCTTATCATAATAAAACAACATTCATTTATTAATGAGAAATGATATTTTCGTCAAAAAAAATAAGAAATGATATTTGTACAACCATTTTGGTACAACTTTTGTACAGCTTTCTCTCTCATATTCACATTATGTTTTTATTATCTCTCTTCATTTTTCTCTCTCTATTGTTTTTGACCAATGAGAAGAGAGAACAACAAAGTTGTCTCAAAGATTGTACAAAAATGGTTGTTAAAATATCACTACTCTTTATTAATTTATAATTTCAACATGCACTTTTTTCAACTAAGTGCACAAATTCATATATGAAAAACCAAAAACACAATTTGGACATACATTTACAAATTCAAAAGAAATGTCAAATTTCCAATAACTAATCAAATATCTTTTGCTAATGATGCTAGTAAATTTGTGTTATGTGATATGTGAAAGATTTGCTTTTGGTATATAGGTTGGAAGTGGTAGGATCACAATGTGGGATTCAATATGGCCCATTTCCATTGCCTTTGAATGGACTCCCAGCCAGGTGTTGGAGAGAATCTACCAGCATGCTACAAAAAGATTCATTGGGAAGAAATGAATGACATCATTGCTGAGAAACAATCCACTTTCCATAGCCATAAATTAATCTTTTTTTCTTTATCTTTTCTATAATTAACTATGTAATTTTTTTCATAGGTGGGCACTTCAACTTTTGCCCCCTCTATCCTACAAAATCCCATGCAGGCGTCCTTAAAAAAAGATTGGAAAAGCCTGAACAGGGGATGTAGCTTTCATAATTTCATTTACTCTGCTAAGCATGAGAATTTGATATTAATGGAGTCAAGGGTTTTGGTTCTCTTCCTCTTCACTAGTACTACTATTTTAATTAGTTACCGACAATTTATTAAAGAAATACAATGGTAATCCATATTACAATGCTAAGTAACAATAAAGATTAATCCTCTAAATCCGTTTGAGTGCACCCATTAGTTTTTTTCTTTTTTTTTTTATATTATGTGCAAAGAAATAATGTTCAAGGACTAATGTTAACTAAAATGAAATCGAGTCTAACAAAAAAGACGGATGCATACTTGGTGGCATAGTTAGTTTGTCAGAATCACGGCGAATCGCTATAATTTTGGAAAAGTTACAAGCGTAGATTTTAAAAATTCACATTGAATCATTATGATTATGATAAATTCACTCACTGTAATATCAAACATGCACTTAGTCATTTATTTTAATGAACCATGTTTTAAATTCCTATTTAGATATTTTCGTATGTAGTGTATGGTGTGATAAGAGGAAACAAAACCTAAAGAAAAATGTAATTTATCTGCATTGCACAATTGGCCTCAGCCTTTCATCTTGTTCACAATCTTTCATGAGGCTGAAAAATAACCACCTATGCGCTGTATGGTTTGGTCCAGTAAATTTTATGCAATAATATAATCCCTAAAAAAATCACATGAGACATCCACTTAGGGGCTACATGGTGTTACGGGTGTGGCCTTAAAACTCATGTTAATGTCTATTGTGGCCAATGTTTTGATATTTTCTTGATGAGGAGGACCACAATACCCTTCTAGTTTTCTTTTGAGGACCACATCATGGAGGGGCCTTAGCCTGGTCGTATTGTCCTAGTATTGATCATAACATATTAATATTGTCACATATTGCTCGTTTCCTAGAGCCAGATTTTGGTGTTTCTGATCATGAAATATTGTCTCCTCTTGTTATATTCATATCACAATATGAAATATATCAAATATGTGAATGCTTTTATTTATTTATTTTTTTTCTTGGTCGCGTTTGAGGTTCCAAGTAGAAGAAATTGAATATTCTCTAGAATTATTGAGTGGACCAACCAAGTAAGTGCCAAATGAGATATGGATTTTGCTGAATTAGCACTTTATCATTCCACTCATATATCAAATGAATATGATGCATTAAAACAGAAAAGTGTTTAAGACCGACTAGGTGTCTTGTACTGTTGTATATAGAGGTGTCAATAGAGTCCCAAATTTCAAAGTCCACTTAAAAAAGCCCTCACCAAGTCTACTAAATTAAAGCCCCCTAATTAAACAAAATATTTGGGGCCAAACCCACTCTAAAATCTATTTATTTGTGGGCCTAAAAAAGCCCCACTATAAAGGTAAAAAAAAAGTTTTTTTTTCCAGTAAAAAAAAAATTCCGGTAAAAAAAAGTTTTTTTCGGTAAAAGTAAAAGTTTTTCCGATAAAAAAAAGTTTTTTTCGGTAAAAAAAAATGTTTATAGAAATTTTGGGGCTTTCTGATTTTTTTTATTTGTGGGCTTGCATGAATGTTGGCTTTTTAATCTTGTGAATTTTCAAGCCCACTTACTATGTGGGCTGGGGCCTAAACTTCAAAGCCCCATGATATTGACATATCTAGTTGTACACCACTTTATACATGAAATTGAACGCCGCTACGACCATTGTGTGTTAGAGAAATGCTTCAAACTCACATTTTAATAATACATACTTTTCAACACATTCTCTTTAACCGGTTAAAATTTGCATGGGAACCACCAAGTTTATATGGAACCCAAATGATTTGGTGGAAACCATCAAAAAGAGTGTATTGAAAAGAGTGTGTTCAAATGTTTGTTGCTAGCATTCCTGGTATGCGTTAATACCTTTGATAATCCCATTACCATGATACATGAAACATCTAACAATTCCAAAGTCTATATTAATCAAACAATGTGGACCGGCATAATAAATATATCTGAACGGGCGACGTAGGATGATAAATTTGCCCCGAGCTAGTGGTGAAGCAATACAAGGGTGTAGGTGGGCCACGGCCCACCCCCCTTCAAAAAAAGTTTTTTTTTTTTTAATTCTAAAATGACAAAAATACCTTTGACTTTAAAGCAAATTTTAAGTTGGCCCAACCAACCCATTCTCTCTTGGCTTTCTTTGACAAACCTAACCCATTATCTTCCTGTCCCCTGTGCATGTACGTACCTACAAAATTTCCTTCTTCTCACTTCTGTCTCTCAATCCATTTAACTGTCTAGCCATGTTCATCCATCCAACTTAACGTGCGTAGTTTAATTTTTTGATGTTGAATTTTACGGTTTATATTTATTACAATAATTTTTTTTACCCATCTAATATTTTTTCCTGGCTCCGTCACCATCAAATAAGAATGACCAACTTGCAATCAATTGTCAGATAGGAATAATCAACTCGCCACCATTTATCGAATAGGAATAGCCACATCAACTCATATAACAAACAACAAGATATATCCAAGGAGAAGGCTCCCATAACAATAGAAAAAGAGGTTGCCCACCACGCCTATACATACACCTTGCACTTAAGCAGACTAAGTCCCAGTCAATATAGATCTACGTAGCTCTGATTCTCGAAGATCCTAAGGGTTACATAGGACCAGCGTAATCCCTGTTGATCTCATGCTTAATTCACCCCCTCTAAATTACCTTCAACCTAAGCCTCTTCAATCACAATAAAATTAAGTATGTGACGTAGTCTCTCCATGTATATAATGAAAACTCAATTTTGATCCCACTTAATCTTTCTGTGAAAACTTAATTTGATCCCTCGTAATTTTTTTTTGTGGCCCAATTCACTCGATGACAAAAATAATATCTAATTTAGTTAGTGACTCATTACAACTAATGTACTCCCTCCGTCTCATAATTATTGTCTCTTTAACATTTTTTTTCTTAAAATAATTGTCACTTTACAATACCAATGCAACATTTATTATTTTTTTTCCAGTATTATACTCTTATTTATTGAATTCCATCCAACTTAACTACTTCACTAACTGCAATTAATAAGGGTGTTTTAGTAAATGCTACTAATTTTACCATTGAAATCAACACAATTAGTCATTTCCTTAATACTCGTGCACAAACCTTAAACGACTAATATTGTGAGACATAGGAAGTACTAATTTGATATTTGTACGACAAGAAAATTGTGAGGGACAAAGTGAATATTTAGTCTTAGTTAAATAAAAGTAAAGGGTGGTTCAAATAATTATAAAATGAACCGAGTCTTCATTAACAATAGTTTAATTTTATTTTAAACTTTTAAATAGCTATTGAAAATGTTTTTAATTTTTCCTTAAAAAAAAAGTTTGATACCTTTCATATTCTCTAAAAGGATGGAGAAATTTTTTTATGAAATTGTATTTTGTCAAAAGTTATGTTCGAAACATGTAAAAAGGAAGTTCAAATTCTAAAATCTGAACGCGAAAAATTTACTATTTTGTCGTTGGAGTTCTTGAATCCAAATGTGTAGTTAGCTACAATTCAATTATGACTAAATTGAACATGGCTAATATTTTTCCCTTTCTAAAGGATTAGATTTTTTTTTATCACATTGCATTTTGTCAAAACATGGGTTCAAACTGTGTAAATGGGGGTTCAGATTTTGAAATCCTGAAAAAGTAGTCAAACACGACTCAACTGTAGCTAATTTTTTTTTTAAATGGCAAGAAAGCACGCTTTTTGAGTTTTGTGTGTGTTTGTGTGGGGTGGGGTTGCACTAGTCATACTCTTTGTAGCCCAATAACTATTCCAATGGCATGACTCAGCCCAACCTGCAATAATATGAAGAAAAAAAAAAAGAGTATTGCTTTTTAGGCCTCCAATATCTCTTTGTAGCCCAATAATTATTCCAAAAAAAGAAAGTGAAAATGGTTGAAAGAGGCTACTTTCTCAGCACAATAACAAATCCAACTTATATTTAAGGGCAAAACTATACCAATGGCGTGCTTTTTTTGAATGAGAAGGACGGAACATAAGAGAGAAGAGAAGATGAAGGAGGAAGATAAGGGAAAAAAGAGAGAAGAGATAAAAAAAAAATTGGGTTTTAATTTATTTTTTTGGATTTTGTTTGAAGTTTCTATGAATGTATGAATATGATTGATGAAGATGAAGAAGAGGAAGATGAAGAAAAGGAAAAAAAATTATGCGTTGATACTATTAAATACAATGGACATGCAATCAAATGATTAGAATCAAATAAAAGAATTTAGGCATTAAAAAACTAACAGAGAGAACTAAATTGAATAACGGAGTAAAATTTGAGGGACTAAAATGTTGATTTTACGAGTTATGAGATCAAAATAAAAACTAAAAATTAGTTAGGGACCATTGAACCAATTTAGCCTATATGTTAAAAACTAGTGTGACACCTGTGCGTATTATTGAACAATGTAATTTGAATCAGACATAATAAGTAATGAGATTGAAACTCCAATTGATTTAATGGTAAACACACAAAAGACAATAGATATTAAACACGTGACATATAACTTACGATTAGAAATGCATTATTATATGCAGGGGCTGGGGTTCGAACCCTAGACACCCCACTTATTGACCTTATAAGGTAAATTCTAGCCACTAGACTACTGACAAAAAAAAAAAACTTACGATTAGAAATTACACTACATCATATACGTGGTTTCGACATGAAGATTCAAGGATTACTAACCAATATTGAAAATCAGTATATCATCTCTATATAATCTTCTTTCCGGCAATAGTAAACATGCTCATTCCAGCTAGTTCTTAAATATACTTAAATTACAAAAATATCCTTCAAGCGACGTGGAACAAACTGAGTGATTAAAGACAAATTCAATGACTAAAAACTATATAAAATAAAGCTTAAATGCTCTTTTGGTCCCTTAAGTATTTAGTTGGTATCGCTTTGGTCCCTTAACTAAAAAAAAGATTGTTTGAGGATTTTAAGTTTTTTTTTAGTCTCGTTTTGGTCCTTTCTGTTAGGTTTCCGTTAGGGTTTAAAAAAAAAGTTAACTCCTGGACACGTGTTACCTTGTCATTGGCTCTAAGATTTTTTTTTTTTTGAATAATTTTTTTTCTAATATATATTTTATTTTTAAAAAAAAACCAATGACAAGGTGACACGTGTTAACTTTGGACACGTGTCACTTTGTCATTGGCTGTGGGATTTTTTTTTATAATATATATTTTATTTTTTTAAAAAAAAAATCTAGAACCAATGACAAGGTGACACGTGTTAACTTTGGACACGTGTCACTTTGTCATTGGCTGTGGGAATATTTTTTTTTATAATATATATTTTATTTTTTAAAAAAAAATTCCAGAACCAATGACAAGGTGACACGTGTTAACTTTGGACACGTGTCACTTTGTCATTGGCTGTGGGATTTTTTTAATAATAAAAAAAGTATATATATTTATAAAAAAATTGTAAAAAAAAAAATCTTAGAGCCAATGACAAGGTGACACGTGTCCAGGAGTTAACTTTTTTTTTAAACCCTAACGGAAAGCTAACAGAAGGGACCAAAACGAGACTAAAAAAAAACTTAAAATCCTCAAATAATCTTTTTTTTAGTTAAGGGACCAAAGCGATACCAACTAAATACTTAAGGGACCAAAAGAGCATTTAAGCCATAAAATAGCACATTTAAGGATTAATCTAACAAAAAAAATTATATTCAAGGACCAAACTAATTAAAAAAACCTCAAATTCTCTACGGTTAAAGATCATAATAGAGATAGGATGTTCGCGGTTCGATCTAGATCTGTTTTGAAGTAAAAACTCATCCGATCCAAAGTTAAAATTATATGCGGTTCGGTTCGATTTTGGATGATTAGTTTTAAAAAACCGATCCGATCCAAATTAATGCGGTTTAATTTGGATCGATTTTTGGATGTCCAAATTACAAATTGTAACTTTTTTTTTATTACTAATAATCTTATAAAAATATGATAAAATGATAGGTTCGATACAAAATATAGCATATGATTTATAAAAAAATAATAGTGCGGAGTAATAATGATTGATTATCTTTAAAACATACGAAAAAGAAACAAAATTGATTAAATTAAACTCATACATAGTATTAAAAAGAAAAAAATAATTGCTTAATATAGTATATTCTAATTATAAAAATGGAAATATATATTAAAATATTTGTATGCGGTTCAATTCAGTTTGGTTTGGTTTTGAAAAATCAATCCAAAATCCGATCCAATGTAAGCGATTTTCACAAAATGTCATCCAAACACATCCAATAATATTTGGTTTTGTGCGGTCTTCAGTTTTTTTGGATCAGTTTGCGGTTTTAATTTGGATCGGTTTGGATTTGAACACCCCTAAGAATAACATGTATTAATTGATTGATCTTCATCGTTAAATTGAAATCAATCAACTTGTATTACACTTTTAGCTAATCATTTCCATTTTTTTTTTTATAGACGAAATGATAATAATCATTAAAAATTCACATAAAAGGAGTTGAAGTTCGAACTTTGATCACGACATCCAACCTAACAATTTTTTTTTTTTGACAATTGAGCTAATATTTACAAAACATTTCTAAATAATTTTACCAGGCTGTAAAAGAAATGTCACTTGTGAAATCAAAATCTTCCCAAAAAAAAAAATGCCATTTGTGTGAAATCGAAATCATCCATAAAAAAATGTTGGATTATGCTTGGATGACACCGACTATAGGTGACTCGGTGACATTATTCCTATTTATATTTTAATCAATCACTCTCTCATCTAAATAATTTATTTTAATTATTCATTTATTTAGTCTCTTTCATCTAAAATACATTAATATCTCTAATGTCATCTAAAACTATGTCACCTAAATGAAACAAAAAATTGTCACTTGTGAAATCCAAATTCTAAAGAGAAAGAGTTACATTGAAAATATTGAAATGCGTGTGAGGGATAGGCCTCATCGGTCATCCTATATCCCCTCATCCAATTCTTACATCTTGCCTCGTTGGTTGTTGAATTCAATTCATTTTTAATTTATCCTCCAACGCTCAATGCAAAACATGATTACTAATAAGGTTTTTCTATCATGTGCAAATTTGCACATGTTAAGAAATTTAAAGTAGTAAGTTTGTATTGAAACTTGAACATTTTGTAATGAATATATAACTTTTTAATAAATAGTTGTGGTTTTTTAATAAAATATTACTACTTTTGGTTCCTTTAATTAGTCAATTCGTTTGTAAAAAAATAAATGATTGGTCAATTCATAATAATAATTTTTTTCAGGGAACAATAAATATCAATCTTATTACCTTTTTTAAAAAAATATCAATCTTATTAAATTAGACATGTTTATTTTTTATCAAGTAGTTTAATGTTTAATTTTTTTAAAGTAAATAAGAAGAGAATTATAAACTCGAACGTGATTCTTACATATATTATAAAATGTTTTTTTTTTCTTCAGATGAGGATATCCTCATGGAATAACCATCTTTATTTTTATTTGAATTCATAACCTCATAGTTTTTTTAGGGAAAAAAATTAAAGGATATTAAATTATTTAACAAAATATTTAAATTTTAATTTTCTTCCAAACTTATCTTTTAAACATCTTTATTTTTACTTGAATTCGAAACCTCTCACAGTTTTTACATGATTTTCAAACCAAAAAATAAGCTAAAAAGAAAAAATTAAAGGATATTAAATGATTTAACAAAATATTTTTGTTTCCATTTGTGTATACTTACTACAAATAAATTTGATTTGAACTTATCCTTTAAAATTAAATAGGTGTTGGTTTGGTTGAGCATTATAAATACAAGTTACCGAAGAAAGAAGCAAAATCATTAATCCATTCAAGTTCAACCACCAATAATAATAATAATTCGTTTCGTTCACGCAGAAACCAAACAACCATGGCTGATTCATCATCAAATCTGAAATCAGAAGCGATAATCGACTTAATGAAACAACACTTTTCCACCGACGCTGGCAAAAAACTCACCGAAAAAATTGGACTCGTTTATCAATTTCAAATTGCTCCTAAGGTCTTTTTCCTTATTCTTCTTCTTCTTCTTTTTCTAATAATCTCTTTTCATTTTAGCTTAATTCCTAATTCATATTCTCTTTTTGTGAATTTTGTAGAAAATTGGAATCAATGAAGTTACATATACCGTTGATCTCAAGAAAGGACAAGTCACCAAAGGTTAATTTCATTTTCAATTCAATTTTATGTTGAATTATCTAAATTGCATTGTTCTTTTTATAGCTGTAAATTGTAATTGCTTTAAGGTTGAAATTATCTAATATTTTGTTTGAAATTGCAATTATCTATGATTGTAACCATAATGTCAAGATTTTAGGATCTCTGTGATTGTGTTGTAGTTGCAATTGTAGTTATTGATGCATTGGTTGTAATTAACTATATTAAGGATTGTTAATTAATCACAATTGCAATCTTAGCTGCAATTTAGAACTATCGGTGAGCAATTTGTGCAATGGGTTGTGTGCAGTCCAGATTCCAATGCAGATTTTGATTTATTTAAAATCTGAAAAAAAAGAGGTTGAAATCTGGACAGTCCAATCTTAATCAGACGGTTGTGAGGTGGTACTACGTGCACGTCACCTGGTGATTTCCATATCTTCTGTGACTAGATGCTTTCGATCTATTTAAGTTATAGATTGTTGTCTAGGTAGCTGGAGACTAATCAACAACTGTTATAATTTTGCTTTGAATGAGATGCTTGCTTGCCACGATCTTTTTTCTACCATTATACATGGTGTATGTTTGCTTCTTGGTGACAAGAATTGATTTTTAGTGAATTGAATATGCAAAATTGATTATGAATAAAAGTGAGTTGAAGGTAAAAATGATATGTGTTTGCATACGTTCATGTAAAAGTGAGTTGAACTATAAGCTTGTGTGTAAAAATCAATTTTAGAATCAAAAACTACAAATCATAGCCTCAAGTAGAATCAATTCTAGAGGCAAAATCAAGTCAACTCGAAAAAAAAACCGAACATGTCTGAATCAATTCTACACCTCCAGAATCAATTTTGGCCCCTCTAAAAGTGGAACAAAACATGCCATCAACTTGGTTAATTTTAATGATTGCTTTCTCCGACAATGCTTTCCATAATGTATGATTATTTGGGTGTGTATATAGGGGCATATGAAGGTGGGAAGCCAGATGCAACTTTTTCATTTACAGATGATGACTTTGTTAAGGTTGCATTGGGAAAGATGAATCCACAGATTGCTTTCATGAGGTTCAGCATTTAAGCTAGAGTTTTGTGTTGTCTTTTTTTCCATTTTGGCTTTTCTTTGTCTAACCATTCACTTCCTTGTATCTATTGTGGTGGTGTACGAATACAGGGGTGCGATGAAGATTAAGGGAAGTTTGAGTGCTGCCCAAAAATTTACTCCGGATATCTTCCCAAAGCCTTCCAAGATGTGAGCAGAGATGTCTATCACTACAGAAATCTAGCTAAATACATAACCTCAAAACCTGAGGAGTATATCTATAGTTAAATACGTTAGATCATCATTCCTAAGGTTGTAGAGGGGTTCATGAGAATATAGTTATGGATAATGAAGGATATTGTTAGTGTTCTGCAAATCTTCCAAATGTCTTTTATAATAATACTGTAGTTGGATGTTTCAAGTTTGAAATAGTTTGGATGACTTCTAATAATATAGAGCTATCTTTCCATTGTTTTTTTGCCATTAATACTTGGATTGATGCATCGTTGAGCCTATATTTAAGTCTATACTTGTGAATGCTGGGAATTTCCATCTCACTATCTTTGCCTATATCTGTGTGTACTGTGTACAATATTTCCAGTTAAATATTTCAAAAGACAAATTCTATTGTCAATATATCTGCAGTTGTAAAGCAGCCCTCCGTGCCATGATGTCTGGGAATGGTCATTTCCAAATTTCCCCAAATAGTATAATGCAATTTCACAGCTGAAACATATTGTTGTGATTATGACAACTAACTTGTGCTCAGAATTATTCTTGCCATGATGCATACTTGGGTGGAGTTGAATTGAAGAAGCATACTCATTGGTTGAATTTGAAAATCTAACTTTGCAAATTGGTTAAAGAAATCCGGTAACTGAAATAACTCTTTGTGCTAGTTTAAGAACCTGCGAAGGCAGATAAAACAAGTAGTTTGGAAGGGAATTCTTCAGGTTCTAATACTTGTGAATTTTTCAGCATGTTTGGGAATTTGGACGGGAAAACAAAAGGATGCCCTAATCAACTTTGATGAACTCGGTGGTAGACAAATTTTGGTAAGAAACATTTAATTAAAAATTGTTTGTTCTAAAAACCAAGTTATTGAGCTCCACCAAATATGAATCGTTCGGAAACATGGATTCAATTCATAAGTAAAACAATCTTTTGTCATAAATAAATTATTTGTTCTACAACAAAAACATAAAGGTCGTGTAAAAGTGTCGCTTACCACCAACTATCAATATGGATATTTTAAAGATCACTTTATGTATGAAAGTGAATCAATCGATGTTTTTCATTTACAAATGATACAATTATACAACAATTGTTAGTTTGTTACAAAGGATCAAAGGTGTGGGATACGGATCCTTAATACCTTGTGACAAATTGGCAAATAAAACCAAAACGGTAACTATAATGTAATAACCATCGCATAAAATGCAAGTTATGGTTGGAGATACACATGCATGATTTTGGCTTTGACTTATTTGTAGTTACATTACTTAACTACCGTGTAAAAATATTGATAAGGTGAGTGATTAGATTTTGATACAGTCCTACTGTTTTAAGCATTTACTCCAATTCTTTCTTAATCAAGGCAAATCTTGGAGTACGACACCCTCTGAAAAGTAATATATCATTAATAAAAAAAAGAGTATCCATATATTTTAATTGATTACTGTTTTGAAATGTATACCGATGTTCGGAATCACACCAATGAAAAACAAAGATGTGTGGAGCAAAAGGTAGTGGTAATCCTAGGTCTAAGTGTCTTCAAGCAACAACACACACAAGAGCTAAAACAATGACACAAACACTAACCAAGC
>Ga0228711_1004659_pt1 | contig 21012 bp, 9 predicted proteins | sample MedpolnodulmetaG_2_FD_177996 | JGI IMG/M metagenome (GOLD analysis project Ga0228711, IMG submission 177996) | Root nodule microbial communities from Medicago polymorpha collected in Santa Monica, California, United States - brown nodules | ecosystem: Host-associated > Plants > Roots > Nodule... | reverse complement strand
ATATAACCAAATAAAAACAGTAAAATAAACAATTAATACAAAGCAAAAATATTTTTAAAGGAAAGAAAACAAAGAGAGAATAAATTTTTAAGAGGAAAGTGGTGTAATAATTAAAACAGTGGTGTATTTAACAAAAAAAAGTAGAAAATATTGGGCTTAAGCAAGAGAAACGGGTCGGTTCGGAGTATTGGGCCCTGGATGGGTCGAACCGGTTCAAAAATATGGGTCATGGGTTTGGCTCAGGCAGATTAAATCTGAACCGTCCGATGAATCAGGAGGTCCAGATTTAATCATGAAACAATTCATCACAGCCGCAAGATTAATCACATGGTTTTAAAAAAACACACAGAAAAAAGAAATAAATGCCAGAAACACAGTGACCGTCAGATTTACGATCTGACGGTTCAAACGAAATATACACAGTAGGGAGCAGAGGACCAATACATATGTGAATCCTCCCAAGATCATCCTGGACCGTCAGATCTGAGATCTGACGGTCTAGTCTTGAGGTCACAAGTCTAGCAAATGGTCTTGCCCACACACAATCAAACCAAACAAAAATCACTATAAAATCAAATTTACCAAAAAAACTACCACAATCAACAAACACTTCTCTCTCTAAAGTTGAGAGAAGCTCTCAACTCTCACTAAAAAAAAACAACCGATCGGAGAAGAAGGAGGAGGACGGCGTCGGTGGTGCTCCGACGCGGTGGTCGGCCTTAGCGCCGCCGCGTCGAAGCTTTTTTTTTTTTTTTCAAAATTTTTATATAATCTGGTCCCTCTTCTTCTCCTTTTTGTAGATCCACAACTGGTTTTTGCACAAAACCACACACAAAGCCTAGATCTACACTTTCATTTTCGAAAATAATTTTCTAGAACAAGGATGAACAAACAAAACGGTTACCTCTTTGAATCTGGAAGTTTAATCTTCGGAAAACTTCAAAGAAATGTTCGAACTGGCTAAAAAAGCTTCGATTTTCTTCTCTGTCCCGATTTGTTTATGTTAATGCCGCACAGGTTCGGATTCGTTCTTCTGAACGGTTGAAATGATTCGATTTACTCTTGTAAGTGTGAATCCGAAATGGAACTGATGGCTTTGAAATTTGTTTGGTATTATCCCAAACGAAGTTGATTGAGGTTATTGTTGTAGATCTGTGCTAGTTTTGCTTGCTGGAAATTTTTGTGTTCATGATGAACATTCATGAGTTCTTTGAGTTTTTCTGGATTTTGATCCAGAAATTCGGAGAGAGAAAAGGGGAAAGGTGTTTGTGTAGTAAAAGCTGCGGCTGCTAATGATTGCTCTGACTCTCTGACTCTCTGACCCGCTACAGTGCTTTAATGACAACTTTAAATAGCTAGGTTTCTCTGCTGCAGGGCAAAGACTAAAATGCCCCTGCAGCTAAGACTTGGGCAAGAGGAAAGTAAAACCAATGGGAGCAAGACACATGGACAAGGATAAATGATTTCTAAAGACTAAAAAAAAATTAAATGATAAATATAATAAAAAAACGAAAATTACTTATAAATTAATAAAAATGAAAACCAATTTTAAATAAATGACATTAAAAACAAAATAAATAAAAATGTCCCTTTCGGTAACCAAATGAGGTATTTTAAAATACCTATCTGCCGAAATTCCGTCTGAGACGACAAACTTACTCAACTTTTAAAATACGAATGCAAAACTTTTTAACTGATAAAGAACGGATAAAAAATTTAAAATACGAACAAAAAAGTTTTAATTATCTGAAGAAAGAAACAAAATAGGATTTAACTGCTCACAAATCGAGTAAAATATTTTAACCATCAACAGTACCAATAAAATGTTTTAAATACTTCAAAAACGAATAAAAGAACGCGTAACTTGTCTAAAAATAAAGCAAAGATTCTGGCTGTTTAAAATACGCGTAAAGACTTTAAAATACGAATAAAAGTTTCGAGCTGGTCAAAATTTGGGGTATGACATTATTACTCTTATGATTTATTCCAAACTCTCATATATTTCTTTAACCTTACAATTTCTTTGATAGAAATAGAACAATGTTAAACGGAATTGATTTTGGAATGACATATATATATATATATATATATTGATTAAATAGAAATTTGTACAAGGTGTGATTCAAGTATACAATAATCTAATAAAATTAGAGTTATGTTATAGAAATTTATTTTGAATGGAAATTAAATGATGGTGTTTCGCAATTTAGGGTGTTTTATGGACGATGTTAAACTACAATTTAATCACCTAATAGTATTATCTTAATGAATTTGTGAGATTCCCAACATTCAAAGTTGAAACTTAAGTAACTAAACTAACTTGTACACATATATAATTACTGTATACAGAAAGTGAAGACGAATATAAATTTTGAATATATAATTAAAAAGTAGATAGGAATATTTCAAAATATATATATATATATATTTTATATCATAATCTGCCCAAAAAAAATTAAATCATAACTTTAAGGTGTATTTTGATCCATAGAATATCATGTGGAATACATGAAACCATGTAAGTGAAAGTAAATGGTTTGAAAATACACCCTATAATAAACAATATAATTATCCTCGGTCTGCAAAAAGGACAAATTCACGGTTATTTTCAAAATGAGTGTAATGAATTAGTCCTTCTACGACCATGAACTCTTCCTCGACGAGATCTATTTATAAAGATAAACTACAAGGTGAAATATATACGACTAAGAATCTATAAACATCAAAATAATGGGATAGAAGTAAAGCACATAAATAAACCACTAGACAACAGAATTCACACATTTATGACTCAAGCTTATCATGAATCTTCATTAAAGTATCTTTCATATCATTTATAGTGATTTAATGCATGTTAAGCTAAATTTTAACAACGAAACTAGTCAATAATGATGCCAAAAATGCTCCTGCTACCGGCGTGCAAGGGTCATCTTACTTTTCTTGCATGCTAAATCTCATTAGTCACTCAGAGTCCAATATTTAGGCTAGAATAACCCACTTCAGTGTCATTTAGCCATGCTCACAATAATGATAATGATACTTTTCTTCTAAAAGATGGGATCAACCATCAACCTTGTGCACCTATACACAATATAGTGGCATAAACATAGACATAAGTTGCAAGTTCAATCAATAGCTTTCTCATTATCCTTGTTACGAGCCACATGAGTATCTGAAAAAGAAATAAAAGGATTGGGATGAGACATAATGTCTCAATGAGCTCCATCTATCATAGGGTACTAGTGGTCGAGGGGAAAAACTAGGACCACATGTTGTATTCCTAACATATTTCATATCATGTTATAAATTAAATTATGTTAGCGTGTAACAAACATTATTATATGAGTTCATTTTACGAAATGGATCCGAGTGGAGTAACCCCGGACTCATCCCTCTGCTAACCGGCTAAATTCCCTATCTGATGGATAGAATCAGACTCCCTTTTGTCGTCATGAAGGTTCCTTAACGAGTTGACCAATCCAGGATAATATCGAGCTTATCTGAGCCATGACTTCATTATTTATACAAATATTTGATATGTCTCTAATAAATTCTAATTCAAGCTAAACATAAGTTAATCATGTATTGTTCTCATGGTTAGTAATTCATGTGTCTTTGTTTTTTCTTAATATCAATTATATCTCATGTTACAATGTGTTCATGGACCATGATTAATCCTGGTATACATTAAAAAAAATCTTATGGAATTCTAAAAATATGTATTTTCCAAGAAAAATGATGATTAATACAAAATTCAGCTCAGTGTACCTCGCCTAGCAAGTTCTTGTTCGCTTAGCGAGACTTGCAGTCCAAAACAGGGTTGCACAGCTCGCTTAGCGCGACATCTCCTTCCTTAGCAAGGAAGACAGGTAGCAACAATGCTGTCGAGCTCGCTTATCCACGCTTCAGCTCACTTAGCCACAATGACATAATAGCAAAAACAGCACAAAACGTATTTTTTAGCTATGTCATCAGTACCAATACTTCTAAATCGTACTTTTATAGTTTCCAATTTGGTTTTTAAAATTACAGACGGAGAGATAAACATGATTAAACATGTATACATCAATCATCATTATGGAGATGACTAGGTTCTACTAATTAATCATAAGTGTAATTTTCTCACACATCAATACACTATCCAAGGTGGGTTCTAGTTCTAAAGGACCTCGCCTTGAAACTCTGATATCTTTCTAAGCTTCCAAAGCACCCAAGCTTCAGTTCTTATCCAAACTCCAATTTCTTGCTTCTACACCAAAAATGAATCACCAAAACTTCACTTAAACATGCATGCAACAACTTAAACCATTACAACTTGTAGTATTCTTAAAGTGACCAAGAGGGAGGCACGTCTAACAATGATAATGGAATGATGAAGGGTTAATATTGCATTTTGGCGCATATATGTGGTGGGAATTAGTTTAGGACCATTGCATGTGGAATTAATTAAACTTAATTCGTTGATTTCTGAGAATTGAGGGAAAAAGGGTGAGGTCGAGGGAGTGAATAGAGAGGAAGGGAGGAGAGCTTCTGTTAGTGAGAGAAATGGAAGGAGGAAAAATGTGGAAAAAGTTTTGGTCTGCCATTATATAACCTCGAGTGATAATTAACAAAATGTCCTTTCTGTTAAATGTGTTGCTTAAACATAATTAAACGATATAACAGTCTAAGAATTTACGCGGGATGTTACAACTTAGATATGATTATCTATTTTATCTCTATTAGGGCTTACATCAACTACACATATTAACTAAAAAACAATTTTACCATATTCATCCGAGATGTGTATTGAATCTTTACCCCGCCTAAGAACACAACGAAATGGATTGACTTATGTGAAAATACAAACATGTACTAAAGTATTTTATAACAAGCACAACATAGATCCATCACCGAAGCTTCTTGAAAAGATTAATTAATATACAAGCCAAATATTCAAGTGAACACGTCTTCACAATCCATAATTTTCCAGAAACAAAGGTAGATTGATATATAGGAAAAATAAACATAATCTAAGAATCAATATCAAATATTATTTATATACAAACACTTGTTTGCAATAATTGTTAATATAGTTTCGCTAGTTAATCAAAAGCAATCCTTTCAGTAAAACAACATATACCTAAACAATAGTAGAACGAATTATCGTGACCCCTAGGATATACATCCATTAAAAACCGAGGTAACTATGGTTGAAGAAACATACAAACAAACTCAAACAATAGTTTTGAAAATCCTTAGAATAGTTATTGTGTCAAAAAAATTATGACTTAGGAACACAGCCATAAAATGACATAGAAAAATATAAATAGAATGAGTACTTTATATTTTAATAGGATATTAATTTAAGTTGTGAGGAATTAAATACTCATTAAAAATTATTTACAAGGTTGCTCTTGAAGGTTTATCTTTTATGTATAATTTTGTGATGAACAATATCGAGGAAAGCCAAATAGCTCAATAGAGGCAAGGAGGGTGCTTGAATGATAATTTATTTTTCCTTTGACTAGCTTGTAAAACGTGGGGACAATATTAAGATTTTTGACATGAGAATTATATGATCACTACAGTGTTTAACCTCTCTAGCAACAGTTCAAAAGCATTGCCACAACCTAGAAAAGCGTTGTCTATGAGTATAGGGGACGCTTTTCAAGTGTCTTCTATCCGAACGTCACCTATTGTAGAGAGAGAGAGAGAGAGAGAGAAGAAAGACACAAAACAATTATACAGGTTCCTTCCACAAACCGGAAGTAGTCCTATCCCCCTTGCGCTTCCAAGGAGTGTTCACTAAAATCATTATCTGATTACAACTGCTCACTGCTCAAAATAGCAAGAAACTTCAAACTACTCAAGTACAACTACAAGAGATTTCCTATGCTCATGAACAAAATCAAGAGACTTCATATGCTCAAGCACAACTGCAAGAGACTTCTATTCAAATAGAATTACAAAGAAAATTGTTCGAGGTTGAACACTTGATATACAATCAGTGGTGTTCACAATAAAAATCAGATACAAACTCATAAGACTCTAGAATTTCTAAGATATGAAAGTTGTTAAGAAATTCTAAGTGAACTTTTGACGTGGAACAATTTCAGCAGAGTTTTGGCACTTGTAAAATTGTTGTGAGAGTCTTGCAATTCTTCAGGTCATCACTCCTTTTTATAGAGGTGTGAAAGAGACGTTGTTGATTGCCATCACATCAAAAAAGAGTCGTTTGAAGCTTGATCAAATCACCAATGATCTGTTGCTTGATTTGGTTATTGTCCTATGAAGGAACAATTTCAAATCCATTCCATTTATAAGTGGAATACCAGCGTAGTCACAACTGTTGTTCTTGTTCTATTGCAGACACAAATCAGAGTAGTGAAGAAGGAGGTTGTACAATTGTACTATTGTCCTTTTCCAACGTTCTTCAAGGATAAGCATCCAATGACTTCAAAAACCTCTGAATTAGTCGTTGCTCTACGCTTTTATTCCTTTTGCAATGATAGGCGTGATAATAAAATTTGAACAATCTTTGAAGCTTCCAGTCCTCCAGCTTCTAATGATCTTCAGCTTCTGATGATCTTAAGAACCTCTGATGACGTCAGCTTCTAGTGAACAGCTTCTGAAGAGGGTGCTTCTGATGACGTTAGCTTCTGATGATCTTCATAACCTCTTGTCTTCAGAACCTCTTCTCTTCAGACTCTTCCTAGCAACTCAAGCTTCCTTTTTGTAAAATCCACTGCTCTCATTTGTTCTTCCAGAACCTATGCTTGAATTAAGACACTAAATTTTTGTGTATGGTTCTGCACACTTGAACAAATATTAGCATATCCAATTGATATATTTTAATACCTTGTTATCATCAAAACTCAAAGGGTAATGTTAAACACATTTTGTTCCAACAATCTCCCCCTTTTTGATAATGACAAACACTAGTATTAAAATGTTCAATTGTTGTTAATCTAATTAACAAGTTGACTTTTAGGGTCTGAGGTTTGTAAGCTCCCCCTAAGTCCAATAGCCCTTTTAGGGGAGGTTTGTAAGCTCCCCCTAAGTTCTATTCAAGTTAATTAAATTCAATTAAAAATGTAGTAACACTCAGAGTAATCTCACATTAAACTAATAAACTAAGAGATGAGAAGCAGGTTCTCCTAATTCAATTTTGACTTAAAATTAAAATTAGTGGGGCTCAGGGCCTTTTAATACTATATCTACTTCCCCTTTTGTCATCAACAAAAAGTTAAGAAATAAAGACAAAAAGAAGAAGTGATAAAAACATTATGAGAAAATTCTATAAAGGTAAAATGATCAGAGCACACAAAAAATATTCAAAAGCATAGTCATAGCATAAAAATATGATAGAAGCAGTACTTAGCAAAACAGTAAAACACATTGTTCAAAAGCAAAAACAATGACAAAACATAAAGTAAACAAGCTAGTAATGTGTGCAATCTAAGGCTTGTCTTGATTCTTCATCATTTCCATCATCTGCATCATCATATCTGATTGCTTTTGCATAACTTCCTTAAGCTCATTATATCCTCTAGCTTGAGCTTCTTCTCTGGCATTTGCTTCTTCTTGCTGAATAATCATCTTTCTTTGAAGTTCAGCATACATCAATCTTTGCTCTAGGAGATCTTTCTCCAGCTTCTTGATTTTCTTCTCTTGTTCAGAATCATTCTTCAATTTTTTCAGAATTGGAGCATCAGATTGAATCTTCAGCTTGGTTAACCATCTGAAATCAGGATTTTCAGAATGCACACAAGCAGAGATTATGCTTGAAGCATCCATGTACATAGGTGTGTTTGAGATGTACATCTTGCTTTTCTCCTGATTCTTGTTAACCTCCACTTCTTCCATGCTTTCAACAACCCCTTTGAACCAATCCTTGAGAGTGTTCAGAGCTTGATTATGTGCTTCTAAAGACAGTTTTTGAAGCTCACACATCACAGATTCCACTCTTTCCCTTAAGGCAATCCACTTCCTTCATAACTCTCAGCATGAACAAAGTTGTTTCTGGTCTTCACCAATTTGTTCAGATCCTTAAAAATATTATCACATACCTCTTTTAATATAGTAGAGTCTATTAAAAGGGTAGGAGGGGGTGAGACAAGTGTAGTTATGATTTGATGACCAATTTGGTTTGAAGAGCTGGGTATATCTGTGCTTGAAATTTCAATAGCAGCAGATAGGTTTGGAGCAACATAAGGTTCGTCATGAATAGATTCTAAAACAAATGGTGCAGATAGGTCTAAGATAGCCCCGGTTTGAATAGGTTGCTCATCTCCAGTGTAACACCCCGATTTTTAATATTAATTTATTACTAGTATTGTTATATAATATTGTGGAGATTGAGCAAATAGAAGGGTTAGTTAGTTGTGGTAAAATAGGAGATTATGAGAAATAAAGGAGGTGAAAATAGTGGAGCTGAATAGTTACAATAGAATTCTAACCAATTTAGGGGTGCAGATAGTAAGCCTCTTAAAAAGATTATGTGAGAAACAAACTCAAATGGTAGTTATAAATAGAGGAGAGCATTGGAGAATTAGGGTTACAACAAAACAGATAAAAAGATAGCAATGACAGAAGAAAATCTGGGATTGTGGAGAAAAGAGGCAAAGAAGACAAAGAGAGAAGAGTTTAGGGAGTGATTCAACCATAGGAGTTCATCAATTCGGCAGACTAGAGGTAAGGGGAGTTTGATGAACATATGGGTAGTGAAGGGTTTTGTTTTCCATTTTTTTCATGATAATTGATGTTAAATTCCTGCTCTAATTTATGGTTGTGATTTTGGGTATATGATTAATTATGAATCATGGTGTTGATGTGTTAAATTCTTGTTTTCATTCATCTGTATGTGTGCGTTTGTTTTGATTGTTCCTATGTATATCGATTCTTCACGTTTGTTTTCTTGAATATCCTTTGACTTGATTAAGACTATAACCTACCAACTAGCATTGATGTTTAATGAGGTTTCCTTGTTAGTAATTAGAGTGATACGGAAAACAACAAATAGATTTAAATTGTAGAACTTTTAAGACAATGTGTTTTTTTAATCTATTGTGGTACTGGATAATATAATTTAGAGTACAATATTTCTCCGGTCTGATGGGTTTCTAATGCTACTTGTTGTCTTAGCTAATTGGTCTATCTAGAGTTTTTGGCCATTTATGTTTGTATAAATAATGTTTATTATGATATCGGTTTTCGATGCGACTTGCGTATGTTATATTATTCGTAGATAAATTTTAGTTAGGCATTCTGTGCAACATAAGGATCCTCTTGTTTTTTTTATAGGTTTACTAAATTTTCGTGTTTTATATATTCTATAAGTTCTGTTTATAGAGCAAGTCCCAACAAATCCCTAGAAAATAAAAGAAAGTCTGAATATTTAGATGAACAGAAACTAAATCATGAGGAAACCAACTAGATATATCTATATTTATGTAAACCAAGAGGAAAGATAGTTAGCATTATCTGTGATTTTGTAATAGTATTATACCTACCTAATACTACAAAGGTTGCGCTAGAGTAAAGACCATATGTGCACTTCATGTTGTAGTTATTCATGTCACAAAAGAGAAACTAGGTACAATGTGATTCTTACACACACGGCTTTGTGAATAGTATAGGCACTATATTTGGAAATTCAAAGTTCTAATTTCCTGTGACCCACCTACTTGAATTTTGGTGTTTAAGTGGATTGATTTATTTACGTATTAATGCAATGTAGTGCTAATAATTTGGTATGAGCCATGATGAATTATTCAATGATGTGTATTTAATGATGAGTAATTGATGTGTGAATTAACTATGCAAATTAAATGTATTATTTGACTATGTGTTGATATAAAAATGTGTATATATACAACGATGAAAATAGTAAGATAATATTGCCATATGATGTTGATTAATGACGAAATGATGTTGTATAATGTTGATTAATGACGACGTAAATGATGAGTCTGTTAGATAAATACTCTTGTATTTGTGAGTTATTGATGAAGTACTAATATGTGGTATTTTAGAGAGTCTTCCCTCGTGCATCATACCATCTTTAGGACCATGTTGAATGACGAATGTTGTATGTATGTTAAGTAACACAACTCTGACATACAAATGTTGATTAGAAACCAGTACCGGCATGCATATAGAGTCGAGTTAGGGACATCACATACATAATTTCAAGTCTATTCGAAGATGTGTGATTAAAAAAAGTGTTATTTAAAGATGTGTAACTATTTAAAGATGTGTTATTCAATAATGTGCTTTTATAAGGTTATGTAAGAAGGGTTTGTATTTTGCTAAATGACTATTCAATATTCTTAAATGTTGTTGATGCTTACATGTCATTATAAGATGTTGACTGATGCTTATTGATTTTATTAAATGAATGCATATGTTTAAATGTTAATATTTCCTGCCTGTGATGTATACATGCCTAAATGCAATTGATGTGTTCTTTTATCTGAATCTATACATGTGCTTATGCATCTCTTGTGTTGGATATATTCTCACCTTCTATTTGGATTGTACCCACGCTTGGTACAGATACGCAGGGAGAAGAAACTCAGGAGTCTTTCTCGTCGTATTCTCTCGCTGCTTGGAGTCTTTTATTTTATTTTGGGTCAAGCTCTGATTCTGTAACACTAGGGATTGGGGTTTATTCTTAATTATTATACTTTGTTTTGGAATTCATTATTTGAACTCATTTAATTTTTTTAAGACAATGTGACGATGTTTGAACTTATTTTCAGCTGCGATATATTTTTAATTCCATTGAAGTGATTTTTGAATGATGAGAATGTGTGGCACCCTTGTGTGTTGAATTGTTATTTGTATTTTAATTTATAAAATATTTGTTGGGATTAGGGTGTTACATCCAGCACTTAAATCTGAGGCAATCGTGAAATCAGGTTCAGGGGGTGGTAGAACAGAGGATTGAGGGTCAAGTGTAGCTTTTGAAGAATCAGATGGTAAGGTTACACTAAGAGGTTGCACAACAAAGATTGTTTCTTCTGATAAAGAAGGATTATTATCAGAATCAGATTGTTCAATGAAGAATGATCTTTTGTCGGCTATGTTTCTCAATGCAATGCCAAAAGAAATGTTAGAGTGTGTTGCATTGAGGTGATGTGGTTTGAAATCAGGATGAATGATGAGGTCAGAGCAGGTATTTAGGGCCATTTGTGAGTCAGGTTGATGTTGTTGGGGGTTTTCTAAAACAACTTCATCAGAAGCTATTTCAGAGGCTATTTCAGAGTTTGGCCTAAAACCTGGTAATTCACCTTGATAGTGATTAGCCAGTTCCTCAAGAACAGATGGATCACTGGTTTGGGTTGTTGGTGGAGGTTGAGATGATGATGTTGTAGGAATGTCAGAAGTCGGTCCAGCTTGCTCACTTTCATCAGCATGAATAGTTTGAAGAGGCTGAATGAAAAGTGGTTGCAAGGGATGATTAAAAGGTAATCTCTAACATACATCAATTCTCATTTGAGCCATTTCACTTATTCTTTCTAGCACACAGTTGGGTACATAGACACAAATTCATCATCAGCAGGCTTTTTCTGGTGCTTGGTAGTTGGTGATGGGGCTAAGGATTTATTTAGATTTTCATAGACTCTACTCAAGGGAATATTATCCACGATGTCTGAAGAGGTTGAGGTTGAGGTAGACTCTATTTCTACTATATTATTAGAGATAATGTGAGAAGAAGTATTACCTCCAGTAGCTTCTGAAGCATCAGCTTATGAAGTTCCAGCTTCTGAACAACCAACATCCTCTCTTTGAACTTCTTCAGCAGCTTTGAGTAGTTCCTCAGCCACAACCAACTCTTGAAGATTTCCTGCAAGCTCAACTACCTTCTGAGCGTCTTCAGCAGTTGATTTCTTCAGCAATGCTTCAACAGGCACCTCAATTTCACTTGCAATAGCAAGAGCTTGCTGTAGAGCAGCAACATTAGCAGCCTTCTTATTTGTTACTTCCCTTGTGACCAGATCAGTAGCAGCTTTAATCTGTGCATCCTCTTCAATCACATAGTCTGATACCCTCATCTTCCTGATGTGCTTCTTCTTCTTCTGAATCTTTGGTTGAGGAAGAAGAAGAGGATGCACACATCAAATGATTAACTAAAGAACATCATCAAAAACACATAAAGTAAAACTATATAAGCTTCAGCCACCACCATTATAACCACCACCAGTTGCTTCCCTGCCAAAGATATAGCCAACACCAGTCCAAAAACCACTAGTAATGGCAACATCAGCAACCCCACAAAGCTAGCGCCGACTACTAAACATGTTACTTCGTAACCAATAGCAGCAGCAACGCCTGCAATAGACGCACCTGCACCAGCAGCTGAGGGCCGAGTCCCCTAGGCACAAGAGAATAAGATACAGACACAAGAACAGGAGATGTCAACACCAGTACCAACACCAACAATTACTCCCATGAGTCCTCCTGCGCAACACCAACTGATACTACAGTAGAAGCGGACACAACAATGGCAGGAGCACCTAGTCTTAATTTGGTAATATCTCTAATCATTGAAATATCAAATTACAATTATACAGATATATAAACTGCAGATACAGCTAGTTAGATTAAATATAAGCGAAATCTATTACCAACACATGTCATATGTGTCACATTGTTCTGATCACATCCAATGTTTTTTACTTTAGAGAATGGTGCACCCTGAAACCATCATCAAGGAAGAAATATATGGGCAACAACTGAATTTACTGGCTACAGCTGCTAGCAGTCTCAGTGATATACTATTCACTCTAAGCAATTATTTGGTTTGCAAAATATATATAAAAAATAAAATAAAATCATTCCAGGTGTATAGATCTGAATAATGAATGCGTGTCAATACTTACAATTCTTTCTAAAAAAAATTATCATGGTCTTTCCTCGGAAACATCAATAGATGTGATTTTTTTTTTTTAATTATGGAAATAATTAGGAAATGTCGCATAAAGTGTCTCTCAAGCGCTATGATTTACACGTCAAATTTGATCAATTTCTGGGTCTGTGTTTGTTTTCTCCCGAAAGTCATACTCCGTGATGAGTCCAAGATTGTCAACTAATTTGTGATGTCGTTGACAGCCTGCACACTAGTAAGAGGAGCTTCAAATTACTTACAATAGAATAAATGTTTTCATAACAGTAATGCTGCATATATGTTTATAAAGAATAATGGAATGCACAAGGTACCTAAAAATCATACTTGGCAAAAAGGAAAGATAAAAGAAAAAAATTGCATATTTAATCCTAAAATTCAACCATTCCATGAATTTTATTGAACTTTTGCAATCAAGCAGCTTCTATTGTAAGATAAGCACCAAAATAAAATCATGGGAAAGGCAGACAACTGAGAATTTATCTTTCTTTTCATTCGGGTGAAAGGCATTATAATTCTATATCGTACATAATTGAGATATGATACACATTCAGAACAAACAACCCAGCATGCAAAGCAATCAAGTAACCTATTTTGTACTTGAACACCAAATTAAATACTCAATAGGTAGCTCGGAATATACCTTTCTTTACACCTACAATAACTAACAACAACAACAACAAAAACCAAGCCTTATCCCACTAAGTGGGGTCAGCTACATGGATCAAATTACGCCATGATATCCGAAACCATTTTTGGAACCAACTCATTAACCTCTAATCTACCTTTCTTTACAACTCCAGACAAAAATTTGTTTTCTCATTTAAACATATTACAGAATAGAGGAGAGATATGCTACATACACAAAAACAGGGAATGGATGTCACAAGTTGACAATTAGTGAAAGGTTAATGTACTGGCAATGATAGTCATAACTTAAAACACCATCCATGACTATTTTCAGAGAAAACAAAAAAGGGTTGTTTTAAAACCAGGAATTTGACTAGTTAATTTTGTTCTTAAACAGGTTAAAGCCATTGTCAACAGAACTACAAAACACATTCTTATCTCGAGGCTGAAAAAATAGCTTTCATCAGGTTAAAGCCATTCAAGTCAGGGGCGAAGCTATGCATATTAATGCAGTGGCTTTGGCTACCCCATTTTTTTACTTTTTATTTGAATAACTTAGCCTATTTTGTAGTTAGCTACCCCAATAAAATATATTTAGCTACCGCAAATGAGTTTATTTGTCAAAAGCTAGTAGAAATAGGAAAATCAAAAGATATTTACTTGTTTGATAGATGTTTTATGTCTTATTTTAAAACTTTTGATCCCATAAACAACTACAAAGAGAGCTTTGTTAACAATAAAAATTGTCAAAATAGCACATAAAATATATTTATTTAATTTTTAGATTTGACCACCTCGTAAAATAATGGGTAGCTTCGCCGCTGATTCAAGTAATCATCAACAACATCGTTATAGAAAACTACATACATACTGTAATATACATACTCAATTTCTCTTAATTGCATGTGAGGGAATATGAATAAAGAGAAGGAAATGAAAATTATTGAATAAAAACTATTCCCTCCGTCTCTGAATAATAGTCGTTTAAGGTTTATGCACGCTTATTAAGGAAATGATTAATTGTGTTGATTTTGATGGTAAAATTAGTATCATTTACACCCTTTATTAATTATAGTTAGTGGAGTAGTTAAGTTAGATGAAATTCAATAAATAAGGGTATAATAATGGAAAAAAATAATAAATGCTGCATTGGTATTCTAAAGTGACAATTATTTTGAGAAAAAGAAAAAATGGTAAAGAGACAATTATTGTGAGACGGAGGGAGTATTACTAATACATTAAGTGCAAAAGCTTAAGCAAAGTTATATTTACGAAGTTAAAGTAGAGAGAAGCAAATGCTAGACAACATTAACTATACATAACATAATTATATTTGTTGAATGAGAGAGAAAAGAGACATTTGATGAAAACCGTGAATCGTGCTAACTAACTTAGAGAGTAAGCTAAAATATATTTACAACGTCAATATAATTATTTACTATTTAATTAAATATTAACAATATTAACTCTCTCCCTAGCTACATAGCTGAATAAGTAAAAAAAGAACTTCAGCAGGAAAAGTAAAGGCCAGCAAGAACTAGCTACATTAAATATGTAATAACATAATTATATTTGCTTTCGATACAGAATTCCTGCGCTACATGTGCGTTTAAAGGGGAGATCCCTATTCCCATATCCAATGTATGTTGTCAGTCTTGGATAGAGGAGCAGCAGACCCCAAAACTAAGATAGCGGGGGTGAGAAAATGAAACAAATTAAGGAACTATGACACAGTTAATACCAATAAACACATAATTGTTGAAGAATCAAACAAATTACCCAAAACTAAGATAGCGGGGGTGAGAAAATGAAACAAATTAAGGAACTATGACACAGTTAATACCAATAAACACATAATTGTTGAAGAATCAAACAAATTACCCAAAATTCATATTCATAATTACAAATAAAAGTCACATGTCTTGAGCGATACCAACAAAATTCAAGGGAAAAAAACAAGTTAAGCCTCTAAAGCTTTAAGTAATTAAACAAAAAAACTCAAATAAAAGTTATTGTCAATAACAATCAACTGAGCACGGTGAAACAGAATGAAACAGAAACTGAGGGGCAGAAACAGGGAGACAAACAGAAACAGAAACAGAGGGGTTGGAAACTAGGGAGAGCCTGCGAATACAATGGTGGCTGGCAAAGGCAGGGATTGGGTTGGGTCCACAGTGTCTGGTTTCACTTCGCAGCAGCGGTAAAGTGAAGAAACAAGAGGGAAATTGTGTGGTCCTTCGCACTGAGGAGAAGACTGGAAATAGAGTTCTTAATCTGGTGAGATCACTATGAGATCGTGAGCTAGATTGCAAAATTCGTTCAACTTAACAATTTTATGGGCAATATTGCCTATTTTCCCTGAACACGGGATATGGGTCGGATTTGCACAACCTGACTGATTAAACATCCCTAAATGAAAAGAGCTAAAACCCTATAACACACCCAAACCAAGTTCTCTCTGTCTCACTCTGTCTAGGGAGTCTCTTGTATTGCAGCTCTCTCTGTCTCTCACAGCTCTCCATGTCTCTCACGACTTTCTGTCACTCATGCCTCTCTCTGTCTTTCGTGATTATTTGCTATTTGGGACTGTTCAATTTATTCTCCTCTATTTTGGGTATGTTTGGTGTGGTCTTTTGCAAACTATTGTTTCTGTTTTTTGTCATTCATGGCTTATGGTAGTAGACTAGGAGCCGTTGGTACAAGTAGTAAGGCTCCTGCTGCAACAAGAGATTCAAATGCAACTGTTGGGAGTGGAAGATGCAGAAATCTTCCAAAAAATTCTTCTGGTCAAAGACAGGATATTAGTGTGGACGGTGATCCAAGAAATATTAAGTGCAAATATCGTAAAAATTGTATCCAATGGTGCTTATCGATTTAAGCACCAATCAGCATGCACAACGAAAAATGTTAAAGAGTGTAGTTTCTAGGCAAGACTTTGATCTTGATTACGATGTCCCTATCCCACTTTACTAAGTTAAAGAGGTCCTATCTTGACCATACAAAAACTCCTAGAAATGGGGCTTCAGGCCTAACTTGAACCCAAAAAACCGGCTTATCAGGTAAGAGCTGTCCCACCCACTTGTATGTTGTATCCCTATTCAGGTCATATCACTATCCACTGTGAGGCTCAACACACACCCCTTACGCAAAGTACTAGATATCTAGGGAGTCAGCTGAGTGGATTGACAATGGATGAACCAACATATCTCTGATAGACTTTGATAACCATCTAAAAATTTAGGTTAGACCTAACCTAACTCAATCCACAAAAAAATTGTAAGGTGAGAGTTGTCTACAATTTATAATCACTATTCAAGTGTGAAAAATAAGGAGGAGAAATTTTCTGAATGTGCTCGAATAAAGAACTTTGTTGTAGTAAGAGAGTAGATCAAATTAAGGATAGTCAGATCACTAGAGGTAGACTTAGAAAAACTATAAGAGAAACTATTAAGAGATTAATGAGTTGGATCGAAATATGGTTTATGATAGAACATTATGACGTAATTTGATCCATATAGCGGACCCACTTAGTGGAATAAGGCTTGGTTGTTGTTGTTGTTGTTGTTGTACTTGAGTAAAGCACTCAGCAACCATGATATATGCTATGTTTACAAGGAGAAATAAATACAAGTCCAACTCCCTAAATACATGAATCTGTCTAAACATACATAAATCTTACTATCTCTACCATCAATGCATGACTCTGTACACACCACCCTCATGCCTCGGATTGGACATCTGAAACATTACTCGGGTGGCCTGATAATGGATGACTCAACGGATCTATAATAGGCTCTTATGTTATCTCATACATTGAGCCGGGCCTGATTCAACCCACCAAACCGGCTTGTAAGAAGGAAATTGCTCCCACTTGTAACAACTATTTAACCAATGTCACTATCTAGTATGGGACTCTCAACAAAAAAAATGATTTAAAAATATATTAGAAAAAGTCAAGCACGAATAGAATATCAAAAGACAAGGAAAGAATCATGCTAATAATCTTTAGAAAAATATGATTAAACATAAACATTCAACATAGATATTCACTACAAATCAAGAAGTGATAGATACCTGTACAAAAACGGCACCCCTTTCATAAGCTAATCGGTTTACAAGCCTCTCTGTTCTTTCACCGCACAAATCACATGTAAATTGTACAAGCAAACTTCGTCTTGGAAGATTTAAGTCAATACTAGCACCCTGCATATGCAAAGTATAATAGCATACTGAGATCATAAATCTTTGGACAGAGCAAATATTTGAACAGAAGACGATGACTGGTTTCTACCAAGAAGATATGATTAATAATGGAAAATATATTCAGCCATACATACATGTGTAGAAACATACATACATAGACATAAAAAGGGAAATGATTGGTACTTCTTATTCAATATAAATAGTTGTGAAAATAATTGGTACTTCTTATTCAATACAGATGAGCCGATAGACTTTCAACAACAGCCATAACCATTACTTACTCCTCTAGGAGGCAAAATGAGATAAAAACAACAATAAAATAAAAAATTAAAAAAAAAATTCACTTGATGATGGATTAATACTCGGAGGAATACATTCTTGACCCTAAATATATATATATAAAGATCAAAAGTAGGACAGGGGCTGGAAGCTCATGTCCGTAAATATTTAATCAATAAACCAATTATTTAGAATGACCGAAGACCGATTAAACAATGTTAACATTGGTACTTCATAGATATGAAAGGATTAAATGCAGTTTGATAAAAAAAAAAAATTTACTTGAATAAACAAGACAAAAAAGTGTTCTAATTTGGCAAGCTCAAACTAAATTCAATAACTAAGGCCTATATTGGATTACTTCTATCTTACAGAAGCTTCTCAACTGAGGTGAGTGTTTGGTTTCTAACTTACCTAAAGTTCATTGAAGGAAAAGTTAAATGAAGGAGCTTTTGAAAAAGCTAACCTGCAAAAGTTAATTTAGTTATGACCATAGGTTCGTTTTGGATTGGCTTTTGCCTTATGGGTTTAGGGTTCTTAACTAACAAAAAAAAAAAAACCTTATAAATTTATAGGTATTGTCACAGGGAAGTTAAACAAAATAGCTTCTAAAATTGTTGAGATGTAGAAGCTCTTTTCAACTGATGCAGAAAGTAATAGGTTCAAAAACTCATAACCATTATACGATTATACAAAATTATATTCCTGCAACCGTTTGATAAGTAGTTTATTCAAGCCAGTTTTAAATCCTAAACGATATCCGTTTGTGTCATAATTCATACAACGGATTGGGGCAACATTGCTTTTGAAATAGACCCGATTAACATCCAATAATTAGCACATATATAAAAAAATCCTAATTCCCACTGTCTCTGTTTCTATATTACGTGTAAGTTTTACGCGACCTTTATTTATGTATACTATGTGTTCTCTACCAACTGCTCTCACAGTTCTTTCACATTCAAACAACTTAGTCTAATCATATATCTTTTCTAAGTCAAACAAATCTTCTATAAAGGTTTGGTCTTTGCCCCAAAATTTTATAAAAATATACATAAAAAATACAGTAGAAGATAAATAAGATCGTCATCAAACAAATCAAAATTCAAAATTGCAGTCTGCTGCAGCAATTGTGATAGAAAGATTTAACACATATCCACAACAGCATCGCAAACACAAGTGAGATAAGTCTTGTATCATGCACAAGCAATGAAACAAGGATTCGGACACGGACTCAGACACGACACTGCACACCGACAATGCCAATAATTTAGGAAAATCACATAATTCAGTGTAATTATATGTGTATGTTTGACGCCAGGACACGCCTAATCTAATCCGAGTAGTGTGCACAAGTTAGTTTTCACCAATAAATCATTCCACCAGAAAATACCATAAATGACCAACAAAAGAGACGCTAAGGATGTGTTCATTCAGGTGGGGTTACTTGAAAAATAACTAACCGGTTGAGAATTGTTTGATTCTGGTAGAGGGGAAGTGACAGAATCATCACCAAGCAAACCATGAACTCTAAGTACTCGGCGCCGATAGGGAAGCTTTTGTGGCACAATCGCGGCAACACAGAATCTTGACCTGGAAGAGGGTTTAATGGAAGGAGGGTTGAAACGGAGGGAGAGATTAGGTTGGGGTTTTTTGTATGCAGAGGAAGAGGAACAAGTAAAGAGCGCAGTAAAATTGTATACTGTGCCTGCCGCCATTGATTCAAGAACCAATGAAACTGTATACTGCGGCTTGATTTTAATACGTTTCTGAATAACAGTTGAGGAAGGAAAGTAAGAAGAAAGTGAAATGATTTGTTGGTAGTTTGGTAAGAGTAAAAATAAAAGAGAAAAGAAAGAAATGAATTTAGTAAATGACATGAATAACCCTATATTATTGTGTTATTTGAATAATTTTCAATGAAAATACATTTAAATAATTTTGGTAGCTATGTTCTAATTTGAGTATGCCTCGTAAGAAGGGTTAAATATATTTTTGATCCCTATAAATATATCAACTTTTTGCTTTAGTCCTTAACAAAATTTGCTTCAATTTTTAGTCCTTATAAAATTTTCAATCACTACTTTTGGTCTCTATTTTTAAGTCAAATTTTGTATTTTTTTAATGAAATTGTGCATAAATGTATAGAATATTGTAAAAATTACTCCAAAAACATTAGAAATTTTTAACAAACCATGAATTCAAATTTTTGAAGGAGTGAAAGTTGAAGAAATTTTTTAGAGGAACTGAAACGTAAAGTATACATATTTATAGGGACCAAAAATATATTTAATCCCATAAAAAATGTGTATAAGTAATGAAAATGAATAATAAAATTGTTCTGAACCGGCCAAAAGGACCTTTGGCCCATTTACTTAGGTCTAATGCAATCCAAAGCCCAAACACCACGTTTGGCAACATTACTTGTGACACACCCCTTTCCCAGAAGGGGGTGCACGGAGCGAGCGAGACCGGTTCAAACGAACCACAACGTCTCTCTGGACGTTCCCGCAATAAACCCTCTAGCGGTTACACTTCCCACGATTTTGCAACCTCCAAAGCCAGGTGTGCCATTACAACGGCTCTGCAGCCCTCCACCTCTATAAATAGGGGCCTCATAGCAGTCCCCAAGGTAGAATTGAACTCTTCCTCTAAACCCTCACTCTCTGATCTCTACTTACTTGAGCGTCGGAGTTTCTGCAGGTACACGCCCCCCATCCGCTCCAAGAAAGCATTTTGACGCATTCTTCCACTACTAAAACCGCCGCATTCAAAGCACCGGCAGTCTCCTTCTGATCAGGTACGATCAGTAGCGCCGTCTGTGGGAAATATAAGCTCTCCCCGTTTTTATACTCTTCAAAACCAAAGCTTTCCGAAAAATTGAAGGTGAGAAAAACCACAAGAAGGGGGGGTTGAATTGTGTTTTTGGAAACTTCTTCTTTTACGTTCTAGATAACTGTCCTCAGGTTCAAAGTCTGAAGTAGTTCAGAGTCTGAGTGAGTTCAGAG
>Ga0228711_1004657_pt1 | contig 21016 bp, 12 predicted proteins | sample MedpolnodulmetaG_2_FD_177996 | JGI IMG/M metagenome (GOLD analysis project Ga0228711, IMG submission 177996) | Root nodule microbial communities from Medicago polymorpha collected in Santa Monica, California, United States - brown nodules | ecosystem: Host-associated > Plants > Roots > Nodule... | reverse complement strand
TACCAATCAACGTGTTAGAGGAAAAAGCTCTTCAAGCAACGCTGGAGTAATAAACTCCTAAATTCAACGCTGGAGCATAGCTCCTAAAATCAACACTGGAGCAGCAAACTCCTAAGGCCAGCTGGAGCGAATAACTCCTTCAAGACAACGTTGGAGTAACAAACTCCTAAACACAACGCTGGAGTATAAACTCCTAGAATCAACACAATATGAATGATTAATATTCAACAGGGCATGAGCCCCCAACTTTATATGAGTGTGCATGGACTCAACAACCTAATCAACAACAACGTACAACTTCAACGACTTGACGACATCAACAACATTGACAACATCAACAACAACGTAAGACATCAACGACAACGTCAACAACAACGTACAGCTCCAACATTATAATCTCATAGATATTCATCAAGTTAATTCAACATATGCAGTTCATATCATAGTTCATCAACATATAAACATTCATGTAATAATTCATCATTTAATTGCAACATCATATAAACATCATGTTAATTCAACATGTGCATTCATATAGTAATTCCTCAACAAGTTATTTATATAATAATCATCAACATATATACATATATCAATTTATAAATCATATTATTCTACAGACTTTCTACACTCTTAACATCCAATTCTACATGTTCTCTCATTAAATCCGGTTTTAAACCCTAATTCTCAATTTTACATGAACAACAACCAAACTACATGCTAAATTCAATTTCAGAATTATACAACCTAAGATTAGAGAATATTAGTCACACCCTTACCTTAGATTAGATGATTGCAAGGTTCTACGAATTTTTCTCTTCTCTTGGTTCTCCTCTTCTCTTGGTTCTCCAAAAGCTTCTAACCTAATTTGTGTCTGGCTCTTAGCTTTTATATCTCACACCCTCAACATATTTTCTAACTAAATCCACATATTTTCTAACTAAATCCAAATCAGCCCCTCAAATATATTTATTCTAAATATTCCAACATATTCTACTAAATAATAATATAAAGCCACTTAATAAAATATTAAAACACCACAACACGTCATAAATCAACATAAATCATATAAGTCATATAAAAGACTCTAAACTCAATTAAAAATAATTAAATAAGAAAATTGGGGCGTTACAATATGAAGGTGCTGAAAATGATATAAACATCTGCTTGAATCCATTAACAACTGATAAAGAATTCTGTGATATGGTGCAAGTTGCAAGGGCAAATGGAAATGGAGTGGAAATATATGCACAACATGTGGTGGATACGGGAGAGGTTGAAATTGTGCCATTAACAAATGAAGAGAGGGAGGAGCTTGAGAGAGCAATGGAAGAGTCTTTGAGAAGTATGGCCAAAGGAGGATTAACAACTGAAGATGAACCAGTCAATATTATGGAGCTTGATATTTTAAGTGCTGAGGAAAGAAATGTGGTGGACTATTTGGTTGCTAGTGTGCAAAACAGAGTATATAATCAAGAGGAAAATGTTGAAGGTACTCAAGGAATGGATGAAATGGCTTGTGATAATCAAGGAAATGAAGAAGACAATGTTGGTGATATTCAAGAGGAAAATGTTGGTGCTGCGCAAGGAAGTGAAGAAGTTAATGTGGTTGACAATGAAGGGGGAAACATCACACCAGAAACTCAACCTGAAGATACACTGACTCAGGAAAATGTCACGCAACAAACTCAGATTGATGTTTCAAATGTGGGTAAAAAAGGAAGTAGGAAGGGGAAAGAGAAGCAGAATTTACCACCAAAAAGAAAAAGACCAGTAAGAAGGGGAAGTAGGACTGGGATCACAATTAATGATGATGATCCCCCATTCATTTCAGATTCATCTAGTGATGATAGTGACTTTGAGGCAGACTATATGGTTGGACATATGGATTCCTTCAGTGAGGTTGGTAATGGTAGCAAGAGCAATGTTCAAGTTTCAAAACCTAATGAAGAACCATGCAGTGATAATGATAATGATAACTATGTTTCTGAGGAGTTAAAGTGTCCAATAAGCAGTGATGATGAAAATGATCGCATTGTTTATCCTCAATTCAATGAAAATGCTGGTTTTGGTGAGGTAACCTTGGAGCTTGGAATGGAGTTTAGTACCCTTAAAAAACTTAAGGATGCTGTCAAGGATTACATTATTCATCTGGGAAAGCAAATTAGATGGTTGAAGAATGATAAAACAAGGGCAAGGGCAATATGTGAGCATGATACATGTGAATGATTAATATTCTGTGCAAGGAATGAAAAGAGGAAAAGTTTTCAGATCAAAACATTCATGAGTAAACATGATTGCCCTACAGATTTCAAGAATAAGCAAGCTAATAGGAAATGGGTGGTCAAGATGCTTGAGAAAATCTTAAGATGTAATCCTGATATCAAGCATGGGCAGACTGTGGATTTGTTTAAGACTGAGTGCAAAGTGATACTAGATGACAATTTAGGACAAAAAAGGAAGCAAGGGAGTTGGTTGAAGGCACTGAAAGGGAGAAATATGGTTTATTATGGGATTATGCAAATGAACCAATGAGGAGTAACCCAGGGTCAACTGTGAGGATGAATACAACACCAATGCCAGATTCTCCACCTCAATTCAAAAGATTCTAGATTTGTCTAGAGGCATGTAAACAAGGGTTTAAGGCAAGGTGTAGACCACTGATAGGTTTAGATGGATGCTTCTTGAAGGGGTATTATGGAGGGCAACTATTGTCTGTTGTAGGACAAGATGGTAGCAATCAAATCTTTATCATTGCTTATGCTATTGTTGATGTGGAGAACAAGGACAACTGGAAGTGGTTTTTGGAACTACACCATGTAGATCTTGAAAATTATGAGCATAATGGATGGAACTTTATCTTAGACATGCAAAAGGTATGAATTCCCATTCAAATTTTATTATTACCTATTAATTTGTGCATTTTGGATCAATTTGATAGTAAGTATGATAATTCATGGACCAATATGATGGATATGCATATAATTCAAGGACCATTTTGTTGTTTATTGTTTAAATTGGCAGGGTCTGATTCCAGCAATGCAGGAAGTGATGCCAGTGGTGCCACATAGATACTGTGTGATGCATTTATGGAAGAACATCACAAAGCAGTGGAAGAATAAGGAATTGAGAGGGGTTGTCTGGGAGTGTGCTAGGGCAACAACACCTACTCAATTCAATCATATTATGGATAGGGTGAAGATGATTAATCAGAAGGCATGAGAGTATCCCAATAAATGGCCAAAGGAAGCTTGGACTAAAGCTTATTTCAGTGAAAATTGCAAGGCATACAACATTGTCAACAATGCTTGTAAGGTATTCCATTCAAGGATTCTGAACTATAGAGAGCATCCAATACTAACTATGGCTGAAGATATTAGGTGTTATGTCATGAGAAATATGAGTCAGAACAAAATGAAACTAGATGGGAGAGCTGGACCTTTGTGTCCTTGGTAGCAAAGCAAGCTAGAGAGAGAGAAGATTGTAAGCCACAACTGGACACCCCTATGAAGTGGTGATAATGCAAGGCATAGGTATCAAATTGAAAACAACTGCAGGGTTAAGGTGGATGTTGATATCTTTAAGCAAACTTGTACGTGCATGTTCTGGAAGTTAACAGGTAAATGTTGTTGTTAGCTACTTATACTGATGGTTTATGTATATTTGGATATTTATTTTGTTGGATTGAATGAACAAGAATGCCATGTATGCATGCATGTGCATCACTTGTATTGAGAGGATTCAAGTCAGAAGATCATTGTCATGCTTGGTTGACCCTTGGATCATATAGGGCAACTTATAGGTATTTTATTCAACCTATGAATTCTCAAATTTATTGGGAACCAACACCTTATGAAAAACCTGTTCCGTTAAAGGTGAAAAGGGCAGCAGGAAGAAAGGATGGCAATGATGAACCTATTTGTGGGAATAGCATGAAGAAAACCTATAATGACACTCAATGTGGAAGATGTGGACTGATGGGACATAACTCAAGAAGTTGTGCAAAGCAAGGCGTGGCTACGAGACCGAAGGATTGGATTGATACTGAGCCTAAAGAACAAGTAGAAAGTAATGCGGCAGGTGTGGAAATTGTTGTTGAGAATGTTGCTACTGAGGTGCAATAAGAGAATGGACCTGTAACTGATGCAGTTTCTAGATAGGTATGACTTTATCCAAAATATGGATCGATTTGAGACATACTGTCATAATTTGAGGACTAATTTGATGGATTTTGTTATAATTTACGGGCTGATATGATTGATTTTATTTGCAGGGAATGAGTACAAGGAGATATGGCATGAGAGAACCAGTGGTTTCAAATGACGGGCATAAACAAACACCACTGAGGGGTCCTACTCCACAAAATCCAACTGCTCCTGGAGTTATTAAAGTTCCAAATCCAAATTACGGGCCATCCGCTTCTACTCAACCCCAATACATGGAGTTTATCCCAACTCCAGGATTTCCAAAGTAGTGATGCTTGTTTAAATTTTGCTTTTGAACTAGTTTAATTAATGCTTTTTGGACTTGTTTAATTTATGTTTTTTTTGGATATGTAATCACTTAAGAACATCAAATGACTTGATGGCTATGTAATTTTATTTTTTTGGCTATGCAATTACTTTTGAACATTAAATATATGACTTATGGTGGTATGCAAATGTCTGTCTTTTTACAATCAAAGTGTCTGTCTTTTACTTTTTACTTTGTTCAGCAAATGTATGCACCAAGAATCACAGTGATATATGTTGTGAAAATTCAAGGACCTATTTGATGGTATTTTCACTAATTTGAGGATCGATATGATGGATATGCATATAATTCAAGGACCAATTTGGTTGAAACTTTTTGACAGAAGGGTTTGATTCATTCATTGACACCTCTTTTCATTACAACATTAAAACATTACATGGACTTGACACAATACAATAATATTTTAAACAACTCAATCAAACAAAATACTCCTATCAATATCTTAATCAACCTAAGCTCACTTCCTACACAATCAACTTTATCCATCAACCTTGCCCTCCAAACCTCTTCTTTGCCCCTATCCTTTGGCTTCTCCATCAACCTTGCATTTCTTCCATGACCAGCACCATTGTTTTTAAAATAACCTAGTTCTTCAGCTTCATCAACGCACACAAAAAATTTACAATTTTCACCATCATCCTATACAATCAAAAGACAAAATCAGTACTATTTAAACAAACCATTCCCACATAACCATCGTTAAACAAACCTTTGGCAGAGGGCAGGCATAGAAGGGCCATCCTGCGTTATTGACAGTGTTGGCTTTTCTTACAACACAAATTCTAGGACACCAACATTGAAGCTCTCTCACCTCATCATTGTACATAGAGCTTGAAGATGAAGACCGACTGTTGTAGTTGTAGTTGTTTTTGCCCATATGCCCACCACCCATCATTTCTGAACACCAAATCTTCAACAATGACCACTGATTTTTGAATTTCGAATTGAATCAAAAAAATTAGGGTTTTAAATTTTTTGAATTGGGGAAGAACACTGACATCAATTCATAGAAGAAATTTGGGGGATTTTGAATTCTAGGTGACAAATTATAACATTAGGGTTCCAAATTTATATATTTGGGGAAGAAAGAGCCGTTAATGAGAAAGAGGAGAAAGAGTTGTTGGGAATTTTGCAATTTTCTGAAAATCAATCAATTTGGTCCTTGGCAATTTTCTGAAAATCCATCAATTTGGTCCTTAGCAATTTTCTATAAATCAACCAATTTGGTCCTTGCTTGCGTGACATATGACGTGGTAAGCCTTGTAAGAGGTTAACATTACACGTCACCTCTGTTAACAGACCAACTTAACAGAGAGACTGATTTGATTGACATTTTGTAAATTCAGGGACTAAATAGCCATTTCGCAAAATTCACGGACGAATTTGACTGATTTTTGAAAATTCAAGGACGAAGTTGAGGTATTACTCCTTCAAGATTATATAATGTTTCGTAATCAATTGAAAAATATAAACTTTATATATCGTTTGATTATATAACATGACATGAATCAATTTAAAATTCATTTTTAATTTTTTTAAAACTACAAATAGAGGCTTGTAACCTCATTCTTTGAGTATGCAAAAGTTTTTGAGAGAGGGAGAGAAGACAAAAACGAGGTGAGAACATCGAATGCTTGCAGATTAAGTCGGTTGATGCAACATCTTGTCATCTTCTCCTATCTCTTGTAAGTTAATCATTATGTGTAACTGATCTCTCAATGTGTTGGAATTAAGTGTAGTTGATTAGAAACCTATTCGTTTGACTAATTAGATTTTTTTTTTTAGGGAACCTTTGACCGATTAGATATAAATCCTATTTATTTATAAGATTAATTACATTATTGACCCCCTAAGTTTCCCAAAGATGTGATTTTGGTCCCCTAAAAAAAACAACTCTTTTCAGGCCCCTTAGTTTACTTTCTGTTGCAATTTTAGCCACCCACGCCAATTTTGACCTAGTCAACGGACATGTGGGCGCCACGTGTGTAATTTTTTTAATTATTTTGTTGTTTTTTAAAATTATTTTTATTTTTTTTAATTTTTAAAAAATATATATTTTTGTAATTAAAAAAAATGTTTTTTTAATTACAAAAAATAATTTTTTTTGTTTTTTTATTACAAATTATTTTTTGTTTTTTTTACAAAAATAAAAAAAATTATTTTTTATTTTTTTAATTAAAAAATTAAAAAATAATTAAAAATTTACACACGTGGTGGCCATGTCAGCGTTGACTGCGTCAAAATTGGCATGGGGGCCAAAATTGCAACAGAAAGTAAACTTAGAGGGCCTGGAAAGAGTTATTTTTTTTAGGGGGTCAAAATCACAACTTTGGGAAACTTAGGGGTTCAAAAGTGTAATTAAGCCTTATTTATATTGATGTCTTTATTTCTTTATTTCATTCTTCTTCAATATTAATTATAAATTATGAACTAATTATATCTAACTTATCTAAAATTATAAATATAAAAACATTTTAAATGAGAAAAATATTATGATAAACATTACAAAGATAAAGAAATAAACTTGCATGTTACATCGTCCAAAACTTATATGAAAGTTACACACCATATTAATTAATTTGTCTTATCATCGTCATCAAATAGTTGAAAAGAATGCAAACAAAAATAATAGCTTGTTGGTTCAATGAAAAAAATGTAAAGTAATACAAAAATAATTTGTTAGACTAAATACAAATTTATTTTGATGAAGAACGAATTAAAATTTTGAAAAACTTTTAACATCTTTTTTAAAAATTAATTGTTAACTTTGAAAATCTTAGTTGTGTATATTATCAAACACCCATAAAATGTGAGAGGAGTTTGATCAAATTATATATTATTGAGGTTTATTTTACATCTATTTGTAACCTAAATATTTAAAATTCAAATATTTGTTGACATATTAAATGTGTTTGTATTATGCTATTAATAAAAAATATTATTAAAAAAATTTCATAGTTTATTAGTGTTTTATTTTTGAAAATTCAAATACTTCTATATTTTTTTGATTGACAAAGAGGGCTCACTCCATACACTTATATTTTTATATAACAATTTAAATATAAAAAAGGAATAATATATTATGTGGGTATGGTGTGGGTACTAAGTTATTCATATCCGCTTACTTTTATGAGTAATTATCTGTGTTCAAATCCATATCCATAATGAATGTTTTTATCCTACCATTGAATTTGAAGGTATCTTTTGCAGGTACTCAAGTATAAGTCCAACTTAGATCCGTAGTTCAACAATAAAATAAAAAGCATGAATTACAAACATCCATAGTTCATTATGACCCATTAAAAAAAAATGTCAATGAACCAATTCATCAGTAACTAATGTTGAATAACAAAATTTTGTCAAAAAGAAAATGCTTAATAACAATTGATCATAACTTATATTAATAATGTTTCATGAATAATTGACTATTTCAATTCTAAGTTGATTGATTAAATAATTAATCAAACATATTCATTTTAAAAAAAAAATTAATCTAACATATTTTTCCAAGTTCCGAGTCTCCTATGTACGATGTCCAACATTGACTGCCAATGCCATGCAGCCATGTTCCAAAATGGGTACAATGTGATCTTATGATACTTAGTTCATAAGTGATGTAATTTCGAAACATCCAAAATTGGCCAAATGTTAACATATGTTTAATAGGAACCTCTCAAAAAATAGTTTTAGACCCTTGACCAAAAAAATAAAAATAGTTTTAGACTAGATACAAATTATAGACCTCCAATATTAATGTATAGACTAAATTACACCAGAAGTCCTTTAAGTTATTTAATTATAACAAATTCGTTCTTTAAGTTTTTTTCGCACCACTTACGTTTGTAAAGAGTTAGTCCTTTAAGTATTTTTCGTAATGCCTATGTTCTTTAAGTTATTTAATTGTAACTTTGGGCTTCAAATAACTTAAATTTTTAAGATTTAAAATACCTAAATTGTTATGGTTAAATAACTTAAAGGATCTAATGGTTACCGAAAAACTTACAGAACCAACTTATTACAATTAATTAACTTAAATGACCTAAGTGGTACGAAAGAAACTTAAAAGATCAAATCGTAACAATTAAATAATTTTAAGGACCTCTAGTATAATTTAACCAAATATACATTTTGGCTAGCTACCTTTCCTATCGCTTTAAGCATTCTTGTGCAGGTCAATGTTATTACCAGGTTTGTAAATTCAGATTTGAATCACTGTTCAACCAGCTGTACCTTGCTGGTTAATGGTAAGTTTTGCTGGTTTTGGAATAGGAAAAATATATCCCTACAACCTTAAATTTGTTCCACTTATTTTCTTTGTGAATAAGCAATTCTAACAGTAGAAAGTCACAATCACACACATCATTATTGCACAGCTAGTATTTCTTTGTTTTGTTCATGCTCAAACAAAAGTTTAGACTTTAGGCAATTCTTTCATATCTTAAATAAGTCCATAGGCAATCCTTTCATCTTATAACTTTCATCACCTTAATAAGTGTAATTCTATTACAAGTGCATGTGCTCATGTCAAATAAATAACTTACCAGTTGGGTGTACGTGCTTGCAACTATTTTAGTGAAAGAGCAATATCAAACAAATCTCAACTGTATCAAATTTCTTCATGAATTGTCAATTTAGACATACCGAAGATTGCACGTTATTTCTGCCATGGCCTATATATGTGCATCAAGGCAGGTTGCGAACACAAAAAGCTATAGCTAAGTAGCCATCAATAGTGGAATATAGTTATTATATAGAGCCAATATAAAACAAATCACATAAACTCAATATGCGAATCCTATATAAGTTATAAAAAAATAAATAACAACGATAGTTCCATATGTCATTTACTATTATAGATTATGAGTATGCGTGGGGTAACCATGTCGATCATTTTATATTGATGGTTTAAATCTTGGTTTAAAATCTATTGGTACTGTATATTTTTGGGTAGATGCAGTCGTTGGTACAAAGCCTAATTTGAGTTTGGCAAATGTTCTTTTCTAGGTTTTCTTGTATTACATCAAACCCTAAAATTTTAGAGGCCTTTGTTGCAGTATTGTAATTTCAATTATGATTGCATCAACCTCTCAAAAAAGGTACGAATGAATCAAATTCATTTATTTCTAATAGGGAGAATTGAAACATGAGTACTAATTAGAGTAATCGAAAGGGTTGGTCTAACTCAATCTAGTTTGGTTTGATGGTTCAACTACACAAACATGACATTTAGATCAAATATATTTCATTATTGGGCTGCACATTATTAAACATCCTCCAACTACTGCGGACTCCAGACCGAGCATTGAGATCATCTTTATTTATAAAAATAAATAAATTGAGATATTCATTTGGAGATAGACATAAAAAATAGATATTATATTCCCCTATCTTTAAATTTTTTTCCTTCAAATTTCTTGTGTCAATGTATATCCTTTGAGAAATGAAGATGATCATAACTCTTACGAGTCACCCCACCCCAACCCATTTAATTTTTTGTTTTTGTTTTTCACTAGTTAATATTTTTTTTCCACTTTGATATATTAGTTTCACACAGTTATCTATTTGATGATATATGATTTGATGCAATTGCAATTTTTTTACATTAATACTAAATATCAATTAAAATTAAACTTAAGTTTATTCATTCAACTAAACCAAATTTATAACTTATAAACTTTAAAATTTAAAAGTTTTAGAAAAATATATCTATTTTCTTAGGTTAACATATGTAAATATATTTTTATTGATAACGATATTAGATCGTAGTTTTTGAAGTTTTTTCTGATGTTAATTTTTTTAAGAATCACCAGAAGATATTGATATATGGACTAGTATGACCCAATTTTTAATATGGATTAAATGGTAGACAATTACTTTTTTCTTTATATGAGTTTCTCTCGCGTCCTATTGAGATTTTAAAATGTAAAATGTTTTAACGTGTTTTGAAGGTTTTTATAGGGTGTTTATATGCCGTTTGAACTATATAATCCGAACAAAACATGACGTGCAAGAAATCAATTGGATGAGAAAAGAAAAAGTTTAAACAGTAAGGACCCAATATTTTTTTTTTTGAAGGAAGTAAGGACCCAATATATATCTATTTACTTAGTCCAAACTAAAATATGGTTAATTGATAAACCCATCTATCCCGTTCCATTTTGACGGATTTAGCACTAACGATACACAATTTTTACATAAGGAAATATTTGGTGTCACTCTATGTGAGTGTGTACACTCAAAGAGAGAGAGAGAAAAAGAGAGTGATATATAATAATGTGATAGAAAAAAAATTAAAATGAAACGTTAAATGAGAATGTAGGGAAATAAGATGTGTATAAATACCATGGTTGTTTTGATTTTAAAAAAAAAAGGTTGTTTAATTTACAAAAACACGGTTTCAGATGTTGCTAAATAGTATTGAATATGTTGTAGTGTACAACCGCAGCAATCATATTTAATTTCAAGATCTTGTCTTACTCTTATTAGATTAATTAATGCAATGAAGAAGACATTGTATTTGACTATTTGTATGAAGGCTTGGCATCTCCTAGAGTTGGAGTACAATGGAAACTGAAAAAAGCAACTCGAGTTCTATTTTTTTACTTGAAAACTGTTATATTTTCAGCATTGAAGTCATAACAGACATAGCCAGAGGTCTAAAAGTTAAATGTCATGTAAAATGACTACTTATCATCCATGGAATGGAATAGAAATCTTGTCATGCTTGTCCTTTTGATTCCTTTCTATGTACATGTTTGTTGTTATTAGCCTTTTTAGACACAGATTGCAGAACAAGAGTGATGTAACATTAGTTGTAAACATGGGGATGTATTAACTCTTTAGTACTTCAATGCGTGGATTACATTCTAAGGGAAATCAATGGAAAGATTGTGTATGTCTATGCACGCTGTACTGTCTTGGTCCACATCAAAATGGGATGGCCAAGCACTCCAAACTTCATGCTAAGAAAGGGATATGCAAAATTTACACCTCAAAATTTTACCATTTTAATTTAAATTTTATTAATGTTATTTGAGATTTTGTCAAAAAATAATACTCTCTCTCTCTCTCAAGTCAACCACGGACGGTCAATTACACAAATTGGTTGATGGATGATTCAGATTCTAAGCAGGGCAAACAACATGAGAGAAAGGCATGAGAAGAACTCATTTATCTATATTATATTTATTTATTATTAAATTGGTCGCTTACATTTATTATAATATTTTTTTTATAGTTTTATTTCTCAATAATACGGTTATTGATCAATTTTATTCTTGTTCAACTTCAACATGTTAACCTATCTCCTTTTTATACATATATTAAAGCTAAATTTAAGATAGTCCTTTCATTTCATATTTCAACATGTTAGAGAAATACTTCAATTTTAAATGTATATTTATTTTGGGCTGAAGTGTTAAGGAACTCAAGGACGAATCGTTCAAGAGGATCCAATTTGATTCTTGATAGGAACAATTTTTTACCAAACTTTACTTACCTCTTAGCCGAACTCTAGATTATTAGGACCCTGTTTCCTTGGAAATCAAGGGGTATAAACAAATAACTGCGGTAGTCTGAAAAATAAAACGTGTCAATCTTCCCTTATTACTTATAAACTAATCCGACAATATAAATTGAATATGTACAAAATGTTGTTGTGTACAAGTGTGAGTTATATGTCCCACATCAGATAAAAGAGTAAAGGTTGAACACCTTATAAGTAAGAGGACCCATACACCCATTGGCTTAAGGTTTTGGGTAAGAGTGTGGCGTCTCTCTTGCTTGTGCGGTTGCTCTAGCCTCGATGTGGGCGGTCCCCCTGGCTTCCCCCAGTGACCCAACAGTGGTATCAGAGCTTCTTCAAAAGATACTGGTTCAGCTTCAGCATGCATAGCTGATTGCACAATATCACCTTCATCTGTGACTGCTTGATCAAGAAATCTCTCAACCTGACTGACTGGTGGTTGAGTATTCCTTCATCTATATCACCAACTATTTCTTCTTGTTCTTTAGTCTCAGCATCTTCTGTTTCTGAATCAGATAGATAGAAGTGACTGTCAAAGTTATTTGATGCCTTGTCTTTCCAGTTCCAACACTTTGTTTCATCAAACTTCACATCTTTGCTGAATACTATTTTCGTACTATTTGAACCATATAGTTTGTAGGCACCACTTGAGTGATATCCAACCATAATCATTACCTGAGATTTATCATTTAGTTTTCTTCTCAGTTGATCAGGTACATGTCTGAAACACAACGAGGCAAAAACCTTCAGATGTTGAACACTTGTCCGCACAAAAATCCTTTCACAACCTATTAGCCCATAATCAAACATACTATTGTTTCTTGGCAACTAAAGGCACCAAACCACCTTCAACCAGATTAAGTGTCTAACGTTATTCCTATGCCTACCTGAGCCACCCACACCATGCTACAAAAAATATCCACAATAGCTCCATGTTGGGCCCCATGTCCACCCAACCATAAAAATTACACACGTACGAGAGGTAGAGCGCATAAGAATACTCATGCAATTAAATTTGGAAAAGATGATAAATCATATATTTAATTGTCTTATTTTTACAATTCAATTCAATTGCACTAAATAAATTTAGTAAGAGTAAATTACATTCCCCTTCTTTTAAGGATGTTTAAATTACATTTCTCTCTCTTTTTATATTAAAATATATACTTTCTCCTCTCTTATTCAAAACATATTAGAATATTTTTCACTCATCTACCTTGAGAGAAGTTTGAATTAAATTCCTCTTCCCTCTTATGTTAAAATCTACACTTTACTCCCTCAATATAATTTTTTTATTTCTAATAATCTAGAAAAAACAAAATTAACACACTTCGAAAAAAATAGTATTGCGGGTCTGTTTTAATATAATAAAAAATTGAATGCATAGTTTTCGCTATTTTTTATTCACAATTTTATTAACATGCAGTTTTAAACCCTATCATAAAATATGAAATAATCCAAAATAAAATTAAAATATGTGAAAAATTACTAAAGATAATAAAGCATGGTTATTTAAAAGTTAATTTTATACTCTAAAATCTAAAATCAATAAAAAAATATTTAAATTTAATTATCATTGACATTTAAATTATAAAGAAATGAATTAATTTTTTCTTAAATGGTGGTTCAAAATTAATATATATCATAAAAAATATTTATTTATGTTAATATAGATTAAAGTGTAGTGCATATTTATTATTAAGGGAGTAAGTTGTAATTCAAGCATCTTATAAAGAAGGGGAGTATAAATTTTACTTTTCAAAGGAGGAGAGTGTATATGTTAATATAAGAAAGAAAAGAAGTATAATTCAAACATCTTTAAGAGAAAAAAGTGTAATTTACTCATCTAGTAACCGACTACTAATTAATTCCTAACCCACTTTCTAACAGACTAACTAATACTAACAAAATTGGCATACTTTAACACTTCTTCCATTTTAATATCCTAGGATTTTAAAGTTGTCAACTCATCCAACGTTAACAATATTCTTCCATGTATGGTTAAATCATCACACTATAATCTATAGACCCTCCCAACTTCATAATGCAAGCATTATTCATTACCATAAGATATTTTTTTTTTATTTATATAGTCGAATCATGTAATATTATCGGAGGTTCATTTTGTTTTATTTATTCTTGAAATCGGAGACTAATTAACACAAATATCTTTTTCGGAATTCTCTAATAACACAACTCACATACTACATCTACATGCAAATAAAATAAAACGCATTTAGTCCAAATTTAAAACAAATACATACGCCATTTTATGCGGGGAAGTAATAGGGAATTACTTTTTCCATCTTTTGGGTTTTCTCGTGCGCCCTATTTAATGCTCTTGAGTTTCCGGATTTTATAATCTGGAATTGTGTTTTCTTTTGTTAAAGGGTGAAAAAATGAGTAACAGATTTTTCCGGATTTTGTAATCCGGAAACTTCAAAAAATAGGACGTGTTACATGATGTTTCTGGATTACATAATCCGGAAACCCCCTAAACACCCTTTTTCAAGGTAAAACAGTTCGGATTATATAATCCGAACTGTATCAGCACAAATTCTAAACATGTTTGTAACATGGATAGTCATTTTAGGGACAATATTAATATTCATAACTCTCATCCTTCTGTTTTGGGTCATTGTTACCTGTTCTTAGTCAAAAATCGGGTTTTCGGGCTACTTGATCGGATTGCTCCGAAACTTTCCCAGAAAATGGGAAAAAATTCAAGGACCATGACTCTCTCAGAAGGAACTTCTTATGGGACTCCGCCCCTCAAAATTCAAAATTCCATCGTTTAGACCCATTTTTAATTTTTTTTAATTTTTCATATTCTCAGAAAAATCCAAAAAAATTTGCATTAGTTTTATTTGATTTTTAGAATTTTTTGGTGCTATTTTTATATTTTTATGATTTTATTTGACAGATTTTTATCATTTTTTACTTAGTTTTTTTGTTGTTTTTGAAATCAAAACTCAAAACTGGTGAAATATGAGAGTCTGATGACTACATAAGAATTGTTCGGATTATAAAATCCGAAATAGCAAACATGAATCCGAATTTTAAAATCCGGATTGCACAAGGGCATTTTTAGAAAATTTACAGGGCGCGGGAGAAAGCCATAGGGTGGGAAAAGTAATTCCCAAAGTAATATTACTTTTTATTTACCCACTCTACACCGCATGATTATTCTCTAATCTGAGGTCGAAGTAGGCCACATGAACTAGACACACTATGTGCGAATACAAGACCAATACGTTGTTGGGCCCAACTAGTTATTTGACTTGTGCTGCTGTTGATCATTACTTTTTTCATCCTATGAGTTTCTCGTACGCCCTATTCAGATTCTAAAATCTGAAATGTTTTAATGTGTTTTAAAGGTTTTTATGGGATGTTTATGTAGTTTGAATTATATAATTTGAACTGCATAGGATGCACGATAAATCAATAGGATGAGAAAAGGAGTTCTTTTAAACACCTTGGTCATCATATATATAACCACATTATATGCCCATATGTGTTTAAAAAAAATCCACATATCCTCTGAACCCCTAACTATTAACTTCATGATTAAAGAGACACCGATCATATTTGCGGTTTGTCCAAAAGTAGAAATGACAATTGGACCCATATTTATTAGGTATTTGTAGAATTACCCCCGATAGAAATTTGATTTGGCATAAAGATGTTTCTTTAAAGGTGCATGTTTTTGTTTGACGCCTCCTTCTTAATAGGTTACCGACTAAAGATAATTTGGTGTGTCGCCGTGTTATTACTATTGAAGATCAATTGTGTACGAGTGGGTGCCGTGAACCCGAATCGACATCTCAATTAGTCCTTCATTGTGATTTTTTCGATTCACATTGGCTTTTGGTTCATGCTTGGCTTGCTTTCTCATCGGTCGATCCGTTTGATATTCAGGATCATTTTGTTCAATTTGATTTCTTGGCAGGTGGCCCAAATGTGCGACGTTCATTTATGCACTTAATTTGGTTCACTTGTATTTGGGTTGTTTGACAGGAAAGAAATGCTATAGTTTTTAATAATACGGAAAAATCTATAATGCAGCCGTTAGATAATGTTAATCTTACTTCATTCCAGTGGGTGAAGGCAAAGCATGTAGGATTTTCTATTGATTTTGCTAGTTGGTGTCAGTTTCCCTTTGATTGTATGGAGGTTGGCTATTTTGTTTTGGGTTTTTGATAATTCTTGTATTGAACTTTTAAGCATAGCGTGCTAAGTAGTTTGTTTTTTATGTTGTTATTATAATTCTATTTTGCCATGTTCAAAAAAATGTTCTAAAATGATATATGAAATTACAAAATATTAATCAAAGTTTCTCCATGTTGTTAATTACAACGACGGTAATGACAAGAAGTTAGTGATGTAGAAAATGTATTTAGAAGTTAAGTGAATAATGTCTGAAATGTAAATTATAACGAATCCAAACAGATGGCCAACTTTGGTTTACATTTTACAATTCTAAAATTAATTTTGAAACATTTTTTTTTAGTCAATTATCATATTGCCTAGAATCTCATAAGATGAATTAGTGAGAAATCTAGAATTCAAATCATAGTGCATGTACATATAATGTAAAATCCCTACTAACTGAACCATGTTTACGAGGACATTTTGAAACACAACTAGAAAAAGCAAAATTAGGGAGAAAAATTAATGACGGAAAAAATGAAATCTCTCACAAATTCTTTGGTCGCAAAATTTAGTGATGGAATTTGAGAGGGATTTCACGTTTTCCCTCACTAAATTTTCCTCACTAATTTTTGTTTTTTTAGTAGTGAAACATTCCTATCTTATAAATTTTTATAGATTAACATGAATATTTACTCCTATTAAATTACTAGGAGGAGTTAAATAGAAAAGGTCCTAAAGTAACATACTCACACTAGTCACTTTCTCTTCCCCTACTAGTTTTTTCATCCATTATTATGTCAAAAAGAAAGAAATGATTATACTCGAAGGAAATTTCTATCATCGTATTTATGTTTAGGGGTGGGCATGATTCAGTTTGAGATGAAAACTGAACCGAACCAAATTGAATTATTTGCTAAATTTAAAATAACTGAACTGAGCTGTTTGCATTTTGATCTAAACTGAATTGTTTCAAACGGAACTGAACTGAACTGTTATTATTGATACCTTTGAAAAATATATGGAAAAAAAACAAACGAAATCGAATTTTAGTTACCGAACTGAATTGAACTGTTCCGAACTGAACCGAACTGTTTCAAATTGAGCTGAACAGTTTCAGTTCAGTTTTAAAATTATTAATAATGGTTCAGTTTTTTTGGTTCGGTTCAGTTCAATTTTTTAGTTATTTTACCCACCTCTATTTGTCCAAGCGTCTTCTTTGGCAAACACAAAATAAGAAGAGACAAGAGATGGTAAAGAAAAACATTTGCAAGGTAACAAAGAGATAGCTTTTTTCTAGTAGTGTTACTTGACTAAGAAAAAAAGAGATAACTTATAATTTATCAAAGTCATGATTTTGATAAGAGGGACAACTATTCAGAGCCGTTAGATAGAAACAAAATTACATTATGTGCCGCGGATCTCGGAAGAATCTATCAACACTTTTATGCCAACCAAAAAACAAATATTCGCACGTGGTTTGCCAACAACATTTCAACACCAAATATATCCCTAAATTATGTTTGATAGGGACTTTTCATTTAATTAGCTTTTCCTATATCTAGTTACTTACCGTTTATTACTCTTCAAAATTTAAGCGACCAATTAGGTCAAATTTCAAAGCTTTCTATTCTAGTACTATTATCTACACAAGACATATAGTTTGGACTTTGGAACATTGATGTGCATGCACATAATGATGAAGAACATTCATGACATGAGAGTACTAACTACCAGCACTAACTCCAAGATCGATGTCACTTTTTCACCAATGACACCCCCTTTCACCAAAACTAAAAGGATAATTCTTTTATCCTCTAGAGTTTAGATTGATAAAATTCTTTTATAGATAAAATTAATTTATAGATTAATTTTATTGTAAAATAATTGAATATAAAAAATAATATTTATTAGATGATTGTAGTATAGGTATGCACCTAACTAAATTTCATGGTATCAAAATGTGTACGAAATGAACAATGCTAAATATGCTCATTTGAATTTTTGAATAATAACGGTTGAGGTGTTGGCTCAATAATAAAATTTTGGGAAATGTTAACATGTGCCCTTAAGACATAAGATAAGGAATCCAACATAGTAAATTTTTGTTGGAATGTGTGCATTCAATTTAATTTTGAATTTATAATAAATAGAATGCACAAAATTTGAGGGAATATTTCAACTTTTGAGTTCCTTATCTTGTGCTCTAAGGGCACAAATTAACATGACCCTAAAAGTTTCTTCTTTCTCCATCTTATTTTAATAATTTGTAAATACTACTTAGTTATAAAATAGGGTTATATAAGAAAATTTATTATAATGTTTGTAAAGAGCTCAGGTAGATTCTAGGATGAGGGTCTAATTAGGTTCCTCACCGGTGGACCACGAGAAAAACACTAATGGATAAAATAGATGGTTCAGATTTTTATTCAAATTAAAAGGGAAAATATGTGCAACTTTTCACACTCAATAGTATCCACAACCAGTTATATTTACAATTCTTACTCTAATTCTTCGTTCATAATAAGATATTATCTTTACCTCCAATTATCATGTATCCAAACCATAAAATCTGAGATCAAATTATGAACCCTAAATAAAAAAAATTCTTATTCTTTTTCAAACATGATTAAACAGTGGCATTGAATAAACAACTATTTTTCACAATCAGCAATCTGATGAAATCATGAAAAGACACCATCAATAAAATCTCTACAAGCACCGATCTAACTCCTTTAAAATTGCTTGAACAGACTTCTAATCAATCAGCTATAATACAGAATGAAAACTGATGAATTACAAGCCACAAAAGCAACAAGAATGCATCGCAAATTTTAATTGTATACAACGTAATGGAGTATTATATGTTGGAAATGAAAGTGCTGAGCAATATCGCTCTTAAATTGGTTAATTTGTTATTCATTGTGTTCTGTACTGCGTAAATTCAAAGAACTCATTTTTTAATGGGAATTCAAAGACCTCATGTTTCTAAATTTATGTGTATTAAAAGGTCATTATCACTAATTGAACTTAGAAACTATCTTTTTAGCAAAACCCATAAACTTTTGAAAGCAATACTCAAATTTTCTCGCAGATTCTCTTTAACAGCAATTGGAATGGATGTTGAAGATGATGATTTCAACAAAAATAAAAACCGTTTCTAGGTTCAATTAGTTTGGGAAAAGATTGTGTGTGACGTTTTGTGAATATTCTCATTTTTATTTTTGATAAATCTAAGTCATTGATTCAATCTAATGTCATTTATGCTCTGGTCCATCGGTGAGGGACTTAATTGATCCCTCACCTAGAATCCACCAAGAGCTCAATATTTATAAAAGGAATTTCTAAAGAAAAAAAATGATTATAAAAGGAAAAAAAAGAAAAAAGTAGAAAGAACTCAATATGGTGTTGCCAAATAAAGAGCGAGCTCAGATCCTAATTCCTAACCACAAGTTCAACTTATAGATGTTTGGACAATTCTAATAGCATATTGACTACCAAGACTGTTCAAATTTAATGATTTATAAGATATGAGATCGAATTCCGATTAGAATAATCTTTGGTTTGATGTTACTTAAACCCTGCTCGAACTCTAAATTTCTATTCCCTAAGTACCATAGAGTTAAGATAAAAACAACTAAAATACAACCATCAAAATGCCGAAGCAATAACAATTTGGGATTGCCTTTCCTCGCGCACCCTATTTTTTTTTTTCAATTTTATCCCTGATCTGGATTATGTTTTCCGAAATGGATTGTTAGAATTTTGCAGATTAATCCGGATAATAAAATCCGGAAAGGTCTTTTACCAGAATTTTAAGCTTTGAAATTCGTAAAATAAATGCAAATAAACATATAAACCAGAAATAAAAAGACAAAGATAAAAACAACTCATTTTATTAATATATGAACAATACATTACAATAATGTTGAAGCTTTTTAAGCTTATTACATAAGAATCTAAATCTATTTCTAATCTCCTAAGAACCTAACCACTGGTATGTGATAGGACATACCAGTAGCTTCCATGTTGGAGGGCAACCAGGGGAGGAGGGAAGAGGAGGGCGGGAAGAAGAAAACAATGCCCCTGAGGGAGGTAGGGGGTGCCAAACGTACGCCCAGACAGGCCAAGCTAAGAACCACACTGACCCACATGACCTTCAGATGAACCACACTTCTTTGCAGTGCAATTCCATCCTCATTGACCGTTCATACAAACCCTGAAAGTTTTCAATGAGGCCCTTATCTATGAAAGGCCAACGATGGAAAACCATGGTTGTAGAAGGAAGAAGAGGAGGAAGAGAGGGTGGGAGAGGATGGTCTGAGAAATGGTGGGGTATGGAAGGTTATTTATAGGGAGGGTGGGTCAAAAAACAGTTGGGAGGTCATAAATGCAGTCAAAAAACGTGGTAAAACACGTTTTTTTTGACTTGACCACCGACAAAACATGTGGTGCAAACCACCGGCCATGACACTAATGCAGTCCGGAAAATACAATCCGGAATGCACCTGTTTTTTCCGGAATATATATTCCGGATTAATACGATACTGGTGAACGAGAGAAAAGTTGGCACTTCTTGTAGGGTTAAGGAAGTTCCGGAATGTATAATCCGGAAAGCTTCAGCATTGGATTCTTTTGTGTGGAGCCATTAATGTAGGTTTGGACGGTTACAACCACTAACACGTTTTCATTGACTATAGTAATGACCTAGGACTTGTTTTAGGCTATAAATAGACTTCCATCTTCAACAAATACCTTCATTCTTCACTTCACCTCTTTTCTTCCATTTTCTTAATTTTTTTTTAGTTTTTT
>Ga0228711_1004656_pt1 | contig 21023 bp, 10 predicted proteins | sample MedpolnodulmetaG_2_FD_177996 | JGI IMG/M metagenome (GOLD analysis project Ga0228711, IMG submission 177996) | Root nodule microbial communities from Medicago polymorpha collected in Santa Monica, California, United States - brown nodules | ecosystem: Host-associated > Plants > Roots > Nodule... | reverse complement strand
AAGGCTTAATCATAAAGAGGCTACACCAAATTGGGTCACTTTCTTACAATTGGATCAAGATGCTTTGAGCCCAACTTGAAGCCCAATTTTCTCCATTTTAATAAGCAATTTTCGTTTTTTATTTTGGTGAATTTTTAGATGGTCTTTTGTATTCTCCTAGCCTCTCCAAATGCTTCAAAGTAGTGCTCTATGTTATTATAATGGCTTGTGGGAATTTTAATCATGTTAGTGCCCATTTTCTAGGTAATAAAACATGCACTTATCAATGTATTTGGTAAATGCATGGTAGTGGGAATTCATCTTTAGTATTCCAAGCCTAGGCTATAAATAAGAAGCTCATGTAATTCTCAAGTCACAATTTGAAGATTAATGTATTTGAGTTTTCTCTATTGTGAGAGCTTTTCCTTTGTTCTTGGGTCAAGAACTTTTATAGTGTTGGTTCTACCGGCAGGTCGTGATTAGGGTCTCACTTTTGTTTGATAACTTTGGTTCTACCGGCAAGTCGCAGGTAGGGTCAAGTTCCTTACCTGTTTTCAAGACGGTCCTATCGGTCACGTATCACAAAGTGATAACCCTTTTTGGTTATTGACGACACTAGTAAAGGGTTTTGTTCGGAGAGAGTTATCGACGTTGAAACCAGAAATCTGTATTCTCATTTTCCCTCGTTACTTTCTATGTGTTGATTTAATGTTTAGAGAAGGGTTATTGAGAAACCCTTAGTGGTGGTGGCGCATGTTGGGTTCAGGGCCCGGTCTAAGGTTTATAGTGCCCTGAGTGAATTAATAAAATTACGTCCTTTTAATTATTTGAATGTTTTTCTTCTTGTACATTTTATTGCAAGAGATTCATTCATGATTAAAGTTCTTTAAAATATTTTCAATAGAATTAATCAAAATTATAACAACCGATAATAATTACTTAACATAGGTCAATCTATCATTTTCCATTTAGCAATATGAATAATAATAAGGGTTAATATGTCTTTACCCCCCTGTAATTTGAGCGAGTTCCGGTTTACCTCCCTGTAAAAAAAAAAAGTTTAGATTCCAACCCTATAATATGAAGATTCTCTACAAAACACCCTTGTAATTTGAAGATTCTCCACAAAACACCCCTGACCACATCCAGACGCTAACGTGGCACGCCACTGTGTAATTATTTTTATTTTTATTTTTTTAAAACCTGACACGTGTGTAATGGACACTGACGTGGCACGCCACTATGTAATTATTTTAATTTTAATTTTTTAAAACCTGAAAATTAATTTTCAAAAATTTAAAAATAAGAAAAAAATAAAAAATTTAAAAAAAACGAAAAAATTTGGATTAAAAAATTCAGAAAAAAATTAATATTTTTTTACCAAAACATTAAAAAAAATTAGCTTATATTATTTTTTTCGAATGTTTTTAAAATTTTAATTTAATTTGGATATTTTAAATTTTTTTCAAAAGTTTCAAAATACAGTAAGTTTAGAAATTTTTTTATTTTATATATAATATTTTGAGGAATTTATATTTATAAAGAAAACAACCCCTTTCAACTTTTTTGGACTGGCTATTTCTTTTCAAAAATGCCCTCAATTTTCAATACAAATAACACATGTAACAAATAGATAAGAATAAATTTAAATATTAAAAAAAATCCAAATTTTTTTTATCCTCAATTTTTAAATATTCTCAAATCTGTAACACGTAGTAAAAAAAATTTGGAATAAAATTTTCGAAAAAAAATCTGAATTTTCCTAAATTTTTAAATAAATTTATATCGAGATTTTTAAAAATAAAAATATTTTCCAGATTTAGAAAATTTAAAAAACTTCTTTTTCGAAAAAAAAATCTGTTTTCATTTCGAAAAATATATATTTCCAAATTTTTCGAAAATAATTTGTACTTTTTTTTCGAAATAAAAATTTTGAAATATGTATTTCAAAAATTTATGGAAAATTAAAATTTTTTTAAATATATATTTTTCATAAATTATAAATTTTGGAATTTTCGAAAAATGTATATTTCAAAATATTAAAAAATTTTGAAAATTATTTTTTGTAATAAAAAAAAATCTTGATTTTTTTTAGCTTTTACAAAATTTTTTAAAAAAAATGAAAAACAAAATTAATTATACAGTCAGCATGCCACATAATCAGATATGCACAGTCAGCTCGCCACGTCAGCAATTCTGCACAGTCACATGGTTCAGGGGCTAATATCAAAGAATCTTATTTTACAGAGTTGGAATCTAAACTTTTTTTTTACAGGGGTAAACCGGAACTCGCCCAAATTACATGGGGGTAAATACATATTAACCCTAATAATAATTACTTAATAACAACTGATAACAAACTCTAGTGACCGTTATAATTAGTTGTCATTTGAACGAAAACTTAGGAAACGATAACAAACAAATAGTAACGAACTAATTACATAAATATTTGAGTTATCTCCTTTTGCAAGTTCACACAAAAGACTTAGTTTCATATTTTTCAAGAAAAGTAACACAATTCCTCTAGTATCTTTTGAAGACAATGGCTTGCGTAAGCTCTATGTCATACGACTAGGAGATGAAGTCATCACTGCTACCATGACGTCTGAAGAAGGAGAAGTTATAGAGTGGCTCGAGAACAAACTATTCCATCAGCTCGGTGTTACAAGGTTTGGTGGTACTTGGGACGAGGTTTATGCCAATAGATCTCTGGTTTTTGGTAACAAGGGAGGTGTGCTTGAAAGTCCAGCAATTATGGTTGGATCAACAATTATGGTTGACTAGAATTTTTTTTTTTATATATAAATTAAGAGTATGGTTAAACATCACAATGAAAATTAGACGTTCCAACTTTCTTGGCCTTCCAAAAATATCTATCATCTGTTACCCACTCATAAATATATTAAAAGAAAGGCTTAATAGCAGTTTTAGCCCTCTAACTTTCCTAAAGTTGCGATTTTTGCCCCCTAAGAAGAAGAAAAAAACTACAAAACCGCCCCCCTAAGTTTTGCACCTGTGGCAGTTTTGGCCCCCAAGGCCAATTTTGACTCGGTCTACGCTGACGTGGCACCATAAGTGAGGTGCCACATGTTATTCTTTTTATTATTTTTTTGGCCTTGGGGGACCAAAACTGCTACAGTTGCAAAACTTACAGGGCAGTTTTGTAGTTTTTTCTTAGAGGGCCAAAATCTCAACTTCGTAAAAGTTAGGGGGCAAAAACTACTATTAAACCTAAAAGAAAACAAAAATTGTACGAGAGGGTGAGAGGGGGCGCAACCAAAACGTGCACAAAAGAAAAAGAAAAGGAAAGAAATTAAAGAACCCAAAGGGAAGATGTTGTTGATCAACCACCCTTGAGTTCACCGCTAAAGCAAGTGTTATAGGCAAGCATAAATATAATAAGGGTTGAAAGTTAGAATCTATTTGTATTTTTAACATATATATTATTTATTCTCACATTACAAACATGACTTAAAGAGACTTATTGAATACATGGAGAATGAAAAAAATAATTATTTTTTGAAAGATATATTAGTGGATCATGTATGTAGTTGGTATTGTTGTTTGTGATTTAAATACATGACTATGAAAGTCATATTTAATACACAAAGAATGTGACATATTGTATTCTTTGCAAGATATATTGGTGGTTCATGTATGTAGTTTGTGATTGAAATACATTACTCTAATATCATGTTTAATTCATGAGCATGAGAGAAAATCAATTGTGTGTGATTTATTTAAATAGCATTTGTCAGGTTCGACACAACACATATTGAGGCCTAAACCAAATTTTAAGATAAGACCCTTTTAAATTTCATAATAGAACTTCAATAAAATTAACTTATTTTAATTTTAACTATATGTTCTCATACATTTTAGATGCAAAATCATATATTAAACTAATATGATCAACTTCATTTGGTATTTATTTTTCTATTGATGATAGAATTAATAACCGATTTAATCTTTATTGACACGGTATTGATTTTTGTAGAATGTGAGACATTTTTCAAGTAACTTTTTTATTTTGACAAAATCAAGTAAATTTTTAGAAATAGTAAATTATGAAGTATTTTTTATCATTTAATTATTTTTTAAGGCCTTGAGCCAGGCAATTGTATTTTAGAATTTATCAAAATATATACCTTTAAGTTTGTTTTTGTATAATTTAAAATATTATAACATGTTATAGTTGAGTTTAGATTCGTAGCAATTGAAAATTAAATATGCATATTTTTATTTTTGTTTGTGAATATTTACATTTTGAATCAATTAGATTCAATTGTAACTTGTTTATTTTAATTCACTCTAGTTGTAATCCTCCAGCAAAGTAGGACACACATATTTAGGATATATAGTTTTAGTCCTTAAATACTAAAATCACTCAGAATTTATGCAAACCACAGATCCAGTGTAAACACGTAAAAAATGATAATTTTATTTTAAACTAAAAGACACAAAATAAAAAACCTGAAATCACACCTATTTTAATTGTATGTGTATCAGTGTTGTTCATTTTTATTTCCTGAAAATCTTAAATGCTCATCATATTCATGACTTTGTTTATGAGCAAGATGAAGAAAACTGTCTTATTCGACAAAGATAACAAAAGTATTTGAAATTTAAGTAACAAAAGACTTTAAATTTAAAGGCAAAGAAACTCAAAAAACGGAAACAATAACAAACTTAAACAACTAACTATAACTATCTTGCTAGCAATATATTCTTCTTTGGCATAGAGTTATCTCCTTTATAATTTCACAAAAAGAGTTGAGTTTTAAAATTTGATATTTTCTTCCTGCAAGAACACTAACTATGTCTATAGTATAATTTGAGTATACTTGTATGCGAAAGTTGTATGGGATATGACTAGGTGGATAACTTATCACTGCAACTGTGACATCTGAAGAAGGTGAAGTAACATTAGTGTTCGGTAACGGGAACTTGAAACTCCACCGATTATGCTAGGGTTGGGATGTCAATGGAAGCATCGAGATTCTGATGCTGCAACAATTCAACTTGTAATTGGATGCATGCTAAAATATATGTGTTATTGAATGAATTATATTGAATGTTATTTATAATAAAATAATTACATTGTGTAATTGCATTATTCGTTATTCATGTTTTTTGCCTTGGTTTGATTTTTCATTCTTGACGATTTTAATTTTTGGTCTTTTGATAATATAATGTATAGTGGCATTTAAAATCCCTTCCGGTTCCAACAAGTTTAATTCAATTCAAACAAGTATAATGTGATATTGAATCCCTCTGCTCTTGGTCTCTTTCTAGTATATATCTTTTAAATATTTGAAGGATTTAAAAAATGGGATGTCCAATTACGTACGGGAGTAACAATAGAGACCACGATTGGAATAATATAAAATCAACAAGAAAATATATTTACACATTCGATTTTGAAGAATTCATTGACAACATGATTTTGCTAAAAAAAAATACCTTTGATTACCCTTTTCTCCACTTCTTCCGCATAGCACCATAAACTCCTCACCTTTTCACATCCACGACATTTTCAACCAAGTGAAAAACAACAAAATAAACTATTGTGTTTTGTTTCATTTCATGTTCTTTCTTTGTTTTTTTGTTGTCTACACTTGGATCTCTAAACCATGAAACTGAACAACAACAAAATTTCCATGCAAATCTCAACTTCACCATCAAACTCCGGCAACCTTGTCTCCTACCGGTTTCTGGCGGGTCTCCGTGTACTTGTTGTCGATGATGACCCTACTTGCCTCATGATCCTTGAAAGAATGCTCCGTTTTTGCCTTTATGAAGGTCTTCAATCATCATCTTTGTTTCACTAGTGCCTATCATGAATTAGCGTTAAAAATCTTAACCTTACCTCATATTTTCAACGTTTTAGTGCTTATAGATACTAATTAGCAATACACTTTTGTTTAATTGATTTTTTTTTATTCAAACCCATTTTTATTTTTAGTTCAGATTCTGTTTGCAACCATCTTTCTTTTGAATTATGCTTTTGATAAGAGGTAAGGTTTCTTTGGGAGATCAAGATTCTGCGGAATGAACCATAGCTAGGTATGGCAATGCCTAAAATGTATAATTCTATGATATTGTAACAAGGCATCCAAAATGCTTGTGTATGATAAGTTTGGTTGTACCAATCATTCCCATATACCCGTAATTCCATATCAAGGCTACTCTCAACCAAGTCATCGAGGAGAAAGCTCTCAAACCTCCAACTATTCATATGATAAATTCAACCCAAATAAAACACCCCGCAAACCAGCTACCTAGATCAATCTCAATACACATAATTCAATCTAGCAACCCCCTGAACATTTGCACCCTACCCCGAAACAAACTACCGACCAAAATGGCCCAATCAACAAAATACTATCATAGAATGCCTAAAAGTAGAGTTAACTAACGATGATCTCTTTAACACTTTATGGACTAGCTCTACCCATTAAATGGAAAATCTCGCTCAATTCGAAGAGATTGTGCAAAATAGAGCAGTTGTGGAAGTCGATGAAACATAAGTGCATGCCCAATGGGAGCACGAGGAAGCGGAAGAGCAGGCGCAACCGGTACATGACAATAGACACCCTATATGTAATATTATAGATGAATTCTTTGCTACGGGTTCATGTAATTTAAATTGGAGAAATTGGGGAGGAACGAAAAAGAAGTAGTAACTAGATGATTCAAATTAATTGTAATTTAAAGAAATTGTATTTCAATTTCTTTATTTCATAATATTGTTTAAAATAAAATAAAAACATGTAACGCCATTTAATTTGACATGAATAAAAATAAATAAATCAAATGACACAAAAATTGTGCAAGTATAAAAACAAAAAAAATAAGAAGTCGGACTATTTGGTTTGGTGTGACATAGCACGTAGATGCACGGTTCGGAAAAATAAAAACTCTCCCAATTCACTATATTGGTTTGAGTAGGTCCATTTAATAAACACATACTTCCTTTGTTTCTAAATATAAGCAAAATTCACTTTTTAGGTTCATTCATTTAATGATGTATGTGGTTCATAATATAGACCACATACATCATTAAATGAATGAACCTAAAAAATCAATTTTACTTATATTTAAAAACGGAGGGAGTACTTGGTTTCACAGTAGACTACGGTCACTACACCACGATTTTTTCCTCTAAATATATGTTTGAACTTTCTGAATTTTCCTCCTAACCTATATCAAAACTACACACTAATTTTCATCTCAGATTTATTTAGAGTAAACATGTTGAAATATAAAACACTTTACTTCAAATTCTGAAGCAACTAAATTAGTCCTCGTAAGTTTAACTCAGTTGGTAGGGAAATGCATAATATATGTAAGGTTCGGACCAATTTTCAAACACACATTAGTAGTAGACTAATGGTGACTTACATAGTCAAATCTATTGGACTTTAACCACAAGTATTAGACCTTAACTATCAAGCCTCAATAAAACAACTTGTTATTATAAGCCATATCATTCTTTGCTTCAAAGTTAACTATAGCTTAATCTGAAAGTACATTCATCATAATTAGAATGTAATTATGCAAAGCCTCAGTAAAACAACTTGTTATTATAAGACCACTTGAAAAGTTTCTAGGTTTTCCAGAAGACATACATTAACTACATTGAGAATAGGACTCCTCACGTAGAAAAACCAAACCAAGATGAACATATACAGCAGTTTGCTAAAAACATAACCAAAAAGTTAATGGTTCGACCTGAACCAAATGTCATCACAAGTTTCCAACACTTTCTGTACAACATAGTTGTCTAACTGAACGTTTATCATAAAGTAAAACAAGATTTTTCCAACAAAAATATCAATTATTAAGAACCTTATTAACCATCTCTTGATTCTAGCAAGAACTAGAAGTATCATGAGACTTAAATGGTAGCAATAGCACTATAAAATCAGGAACATATATCTGTGTATGTTGATACCTTTGCATATATTCAGACTAAATATAATAATAGAAAAAACAATGCACAAAACAAACAAGTAGAGAAAGAACAAGAGGTCTCATCAGAGAGAGAGAGAGAACAAGAGGGACATATAGACCGAACTGAAACAAAATCATGTGGTTCTCTTTGTCATACATCGATACATCTTCACTAGATTCTTATGAATATCTGTCAAGAACCAAGGAATTCATGACAGAAATCAAGGATCTCCCTCTCTAGTATAGAGCATGATAATGTGAAAATATATGAATGTAATGACAAAGACAACTACAGGATGAAGTCTGGTAGCATCATGGATCATGTGAGGGCATACATGATCCTTAGTTAGATAGTAGTATGCAAGATGAAGTGGGGAGTACTTGAGAATGTAATTTATGGTGTGAGAAAACAGAAATGTGGTTGTTGTATTTATGGATGAAGAGGTAGCATAGGTCATTGATGTTCCCATTAATTAGACAATATTTCTTCAAATACCAGTCTACCTATTTACTGTCAAAACTATGAAAATGCATGCCCTGTTATTGTTGAACCTATCACCTGCATTGAATGCATCACTATTTCCAATGAAAGTCGAACCTGAACTTCAATTCAATGAGAATTGGATATCTATGTGGTTGTTGAAAATTTGTTGGTGTAATTAATCCATTCCTTCTCTAAGTTCTTTGAGTTTGATTTTGCATACATTATTTTCGTAGATGTGGCTTATGGAAAATGAGCATGGTACTAAACTTGAATTAAACATTAATCGTTAGCAATATTAAATTAGTAGTAAACTAGATAATTATTTCACACTGATTTTATTTTTTTGAAGAATTACTATTTCATATAAAGGATTACAAACTTATAGCTTTGTTTTCTATCATTCTGTATTCATTCAACTTCGGGTACAATCACAAACAATAAAACAAAATTACACAAGGGCTAAGGAATTCAGTGAGAATCAAGGCAGAAGGAGATAAACCGGAGAGTGGTGCTGGGATTGAGGCTGGGGCTAATGCAGCCGCAGAGAGTGCACGCCGCACCGACACAGACTCTCAACACAACACAGCAATGATACGTTTCCACCCAGAAGTACTGTTTTTTTTTTTATTACAAATATTACAAGTTACATATCCTAGCATTATAAACCTGACTCAGGGTTAAAAATACTGCTGACAATTTGTATTATATCAAATTACAAATTATAATTCCTCTACCGATAATACATATGCTACCACATCCTCTGAAATGGAGATAATGTGATGCATACTCTAAGATTTTAACATATCTACAACAGATGAAGGCTGCTGGAGTCTATATTTTGGTGTACCCATAGCAAAATGAGTCTCGAGGTCATTGGCAAAAAAATGAGCCAAAAACTAGAGTCGATCACCAACAGACAGTAAAGGAGACAATAGTTCTCATCTTGCCATAGCTTAATAGGGACAACAGTTCTCATGCTGAAGGAAACCTTCTAAAGCATGACCACGCTTTTTTTGTTGCTGAATTTCTGTTCAGCTTTGATGGGGCCTGCCATAAAAAGAACATGAATTGAGATATGAGCAAGATCTCAACCTTGGCAAAAACAAAAAGCTTAATCCATTTGAATATTGACTTCAATTTAGAATTGAGGTGCCTCATGCTAATTTAGAAATAAGCACAACACATTTGAAACATATTAACTTGATTAGTTGCATTTGAAAAGCCTCAATTGTATGTTCCTGTTGTCACAATATACACTCCTTTTTGTAAAGGCAAAAGGAAGTTTCATTTAACCAATAAAATGTCAAAGGCTCAAGATATTATAACAAGCATGGACTTCCATCAAGTGTTATGTGTTGAAAGTAGCCTACAATAGCACCCACGCAAACGCCTCTGGTGGCGTCAATCGTGCTGGTATGTTCCTGAGATATCTACTCCACTCATACCAAACAATACCCATGACCCAGACTTCATAAATATATAGATCTCGGCCACTAGCCTATCATCTCGGCCACGTACTCAGCCCACGTAGCTATTAACACGGCCATAACCCAACCATGACTACTACCAACTCGGCCACGTTTCCCATGAACTCCCACGCTCCCTACCAAATCGGCCACATGCCCTATTAACTCGGAAAACCCACTCGAGAGCTTGATGTTGGCTGCGCCATGGGGCGTTTGCCTAGGTAAATTGCAATTCTACCTCTATAAATACACTACTTATTCAGCAATTAACCTAAGTCCCGAATTCCACACAAACCATCTCGAACCTTGACCATGGCACATCGTTGGCAAGGTATCGCTAAGGTTCTAAGCAAGAACATCAATCATAGTTTTGTATTTATAGTATTCAATGCCTAACCTGCTACCACAAACATTTTTTTTTGTATGCACCTCATATTCCAAAACTTTAAAAACTATACTTGGTTGATGACAAAAAGTTCAATTTACCAAATGTGAATAGCAAGTAGCAACTACAAGACATGTGATTGTGTAAAAAAGATTTTGTGACAAAATTATCCTCTACCTTTAACTCCCATCCGTCCTCCTACAGCATTAATCTAGAGAAACGTTTTCCTACTGCCATTACAAAAATTTGAGGAAAAACAGCATCTTTCACCAGTTTAATTTGACAGGAAAACTAGATCATTTTCCAGCACTATAGCATCATCATCCACAAATACACCCCTCCGCCTAATCAATAGAAAAATGATCAAACCAGCACTCCTATTACTCGTTTTCAATTCCGGTGCTTCAAATTAAGTTTTATGTTGTGGTTGAAACAAGCCTTTGACCCTTTATGACAGGACTCAGTACCATTGTCATCATAAAAGGATAATTTTGCTTTCAAATGTCGCAATATTTGGAATGAATCAATATAATGTCAGTTATCTGATTTAGGTGTTCTTTGTAGAAGATAAGTTAGACCACAACACCAATTGCTTATCCCAAACTGACATTTAAAATCAAAATCTAATAATTGATTGGTTCTCCATTACTTATCAATCCATGTGACTAATACTGATAATCATACGTTAAGAAAGGCTACTTATATCACATGCAGCGCTCATGTACAAAAGAAGTGAATTGCAACATTTAATTAGTTCAAAGAATATTATATCATGTATTCATGTATAGTCAAATTGTCTCAAATATCATGTTAAATATCAAAAGGTAGTTTAATCTCATTAATCTATTTTAAACATATATCTAATTACTTATTTAATTACATTTATCCGAAATAGGCTTTTAAATAGGCTAATAGGTTATATCAGACTTTCAAAAGATCAAACTCAGGTCTAAAAGTCTATGACAGGCTATAGGTCAGGCCTAATGCCTCAAATTTTTAACAAGTCAGACTTAGACCTTGCAAAGTCTAGCTCGGCCCAACCTGTTCCCGGGTTGGGATCCTCACCATTTCCTAAAATAAAAGGAAGTGTCCATTACTATAGTTTTGGTATAAATACACTATATAAATGTACATATTTCTAGAATTCATATCATTAATTAGACATTTATACACCAAAACTATAGTAATGGATATGTCAATTTCTTAAAAGAAATGGAAAGTTGACAACCATCAATTTAGTCCCTATTCCCACCCCTGCTTACAACCATCAATTTAGTCCCTACTATGAAGCACGGATATGGACACGGACACCGGACACGACACTGATACGCCGACACCGCTAAAAATTTGAAAAAATCACATAATTCAATGTATTTATATGTGTCGGTGTCATGTCGCGTGTCCGACACCGGGACACCGCTAATCCGAGGAATGCTCCTAAATATCACTTTCTCTCCAATTTAGTCTAAACTATAAAAATATGATCACTAATACATAAATTGTACGAAAAAAAAAAAAAAATCATGCTTTGCAAAGCATCAAACATTAGGCATGCATGAAATGGTAAAGTGAGAATTACCAACCAGATGATATAATCAAAGATTAGGGTTCTGAATGAGAATCGAGGCAGAGGGAGAGAGAAATCTGAGCCTGTTGACATTGCCGGCGTTTGAGAGCGGTACCGGCGCTGGAACAGAGTGTACGCACCGCCTCAGATTGTTCAGGGCAGGCGAGAGAGACAAGGCAGACGGCGAAGGCGTGGTTGAGGTGACGGCAGGCGGAGTTACGACCTAGACCTGGCGGTATACGACGGTGGCACTCCAATAATGCTCGATGTAGCTCATCGCATTTTTCTTCTTCCCTTGTTGGCATCAAATCTATTGTTACGTTAGTTAGATAGAAGATCGCGTTAAAACTCAAAACTAATAAAATGAGTTAATCAAAGATCGTGGACTAATCCTTTTAAAAAAACAAATGTTAAGAACCCATTTGGATAAGTCTGGTGGTATTGGCTTGGAACTTGAGAGTGTCCTCTTCAATTAAGGTGAGGGTCCACGTGAGCATAGTTTAGCCGACAAGTATCGGTCAGCGTGAACTTTATTTATTCACAAATAGAGAGAAATAATGCATTGACACAAAAAATAATAAAGGTGAATTTTAACCGTTAAATTACTTTTTATTGTAGGATCGTTAAATTACTTTACTTGAAAAAATAAAATGCGAGAGAAAATTGTAAGAAATTAAATTCAGTATACCCTTAAAAGTTTAATTTTAATATAGTGTTCTTTTAAAAAATCACAATAATTCGTGTTATGAAAAAAGTCAAATGGTTTACATGTTTGACGTTTATGATTTATTAATAGTGTAAAAGAATCTTTACACAGAGAATATGAATTAAATAAAAAAAATAAAGTATAAAGTGTTCTATACGATAACTAATTTACAACAATATTTCTGCATTTTGAGTTGAATTTGGATAAATCTTTGCAATGTGACAAATCAAAGTTTGAAACTTGACAATAGAATTTCTCACACTTCTTGTCTAATAGTGTTTTGAATAATATTACTTCTAAATAAAATGGTGTTGATTTGGAGTCATGGAGTGTATTCATCTCAAAATCTCAAGGGTTTGATTCCTTCTCGTTTTCGGTGGGTTAGTTCATACAGAATTTTGTTATAGCTTTAAATTGGACCACCAAAATAGGTATAGGAACACTTTTTTTATCAGCATAGACATGGTATGCCCACTAGTTTGCAAATTATAATTTGATGTAATACAAATTACAAACTGACATAACTTAACAAAATATATTTTTTCATTGACAATTCAATTAAGCCACCCTTAACTGGAAATTGAAAATTGCAAACTTGCTTAAAACAATTGGAATGATAGTTATCAGATTTGCACATTCCCTAATCTGTCATGTAATAAAATCCACTTGGATAGGAAATAATGACACAACTGATCCATTTTTTTAACTAAACTATAGATAGCACCAATTCACTGTTCAACTGAGCCACTTAAATAACTAAATTATAAAAGGTTACATTTCTAGAAGGAAGAATAGTTCTGGAGGTCAAATCAAGCATGAGATAATCCTTAGTTCTAGACTTGAAACCAAGAAATGCATATTCCTTAGATCTTGCATCAAATTTCCCTCTATGAGCAGACAAAGTAGAGCTATAGCAGAGGTCTCCAAATACTAACAAATTACTTAAATCTGGTTTAGAGCCAAAGAGAATAGCATATGTACACTTGTTGTGGAGTTTCACAGAGGCAACAAGGTCGATGCAGTTGAGACTGGAACATCAAAGCACAGCTGACATAAAGAATGTGCTGATGACACCTCTCAACACGGCCGTTCTGCTGTGGCGTTTCCTCACGGCTAGTTCAATGAACGATGCCTATGGAGGCATGAAACTGTTTAAGGAAAAACGCAGGGCAATTATCACTGTGAATGGTCGTTATTCGCTTGGAAAATTGTGTTTCTACCAAGTTGTAAAAGCTACTGATACAGGACTGAGCTTCATATGTAGCACGCATCATAACGAACCAAATGAAGCGAGTAATAGCGAGTATGATCAGCCAAGATAGCAAGGAAATATTTAAGACTATGAAAAGGAGCAATTGCATATGGACCCGAAATATCGACATGAACCAGATCAAAAGGAGCAGTTGCACAACTAGTCAAATGGCAGATATTACAAGCAGCCATGCAAGGAGCACGGATAAAATCATACAATTTATTCACTTTCAACAATATATAATGAGACAAATGGCCCTATCTAAGGTGTCAAAGAGTGCTATCACACAATTTATTTGATAACAAGTTGTGCACTAAAGGAAATGAAGAAACACAACCTAATGAGCTTGTTACATTATCTAAATTTAAACTATTTAAACCACCCTTCAATCTAACCAAACCAACCATCTTCTAGCTCTTCAAATCTTGCATGGTGCGAGAAATAGACTCAAAAATCAGCTTGCAATTGAGACATTGAGCCAACTTAGATATAGAGATCAGGTTGAGATTAAATTACAGCAATAAGACATCATTAATGTGCAAGTGTGGTGTAAGAGCAACAATGCCAGAAAAGTGAGCAGTGACATTAGCATGGTGACTAATATAGGTTGATTTCGGTCCAAAGACGAAAACCAATGCAATGAGCAATAAATGTGATATGTTGCACCAGTGCCCAATATCCAAGTAGAGTTGAAAGTTGTTTGTGTGCAAGATAATATCATTCGGTGTTGATATCGGTATAAAAAAGAAATTTGATCATACAAACTAAAATAAAGATAAGACAATATATATTCAGATTATCCCTACACAAGAAAGTACACCAATTTATTTCAATATTTTTCATATAGTAATTTATAACATGACACTGTAATACAAATAGTTTATAGCATAAAAGTAAAACTACATATCTGGACGCAGACATACCCAAAGTACAAACAAGCCTCCCATAAAGGTTATTTGCTCACACATTCACACAACATTATTATAGATATAGATATATCATTAACACACACCAGCCATGTTCACTAAAAATGATCATGGAAGAGTACTTTCAGGTTTAGGAGGAGAATCACAAGTAATAGGTGCGTTTAAGCAAAACCTATTGTTGTACCAGTGACAATAGACAGAATTAGGATCATCGTTACACTTCCAATACCAATCACCACATAATTTCTGCAATTCAGGCGGCAACGGCTCATCATCCTGTCCTGCAGCACTATAGGGTCCATTGATCATAATTGTCACAACAAGGAGAACTAAAACAAATGAAGCACAGATGAATTTTGCCATAGCTTATATCAATGAGATTTTGTTTTAGTTTGTGTGATTGCATGGAATGAATTGGCTACAAAATTGTTCCAATTTATAGAACTAATGTTTACCTTAAATGTGAAGTGAATGGATTAAATTCGGAATATTAGTTTTACAAAATTGAAACTATGTGGGAACCATAGTATTAAATTTTTACTACGGGTGGATTCCTTTTATTGTTGTAGTTTAAGGTTGACTGGTTTATTAATTAATCAAATAGAAGGAAGATAAATAGTAATATATGGTTGACATAGGAATTAAGGGTTTGCATGTGGAAAATTATCTTCACAAAATTGAAGACTGTATGAGTGGGAACAATAGTATTTACTACGTCTGGTTTCCTTTTCTGATTTGTAGTTTAAGGTTGACAAGCTTATTAAATTAATTTGAAGTATAATATAAATGACATACTCAAATTAGGGGTACGTTTGAGGTTGGTGGTGGACATATATCAAAGATGCTTTCCTAAAAAAATATATACCAAAGATGCTGGTGGTTGAATTCTAGTTTTCTTCATAAATATGATATCATGGTATTTGGGTGATTACTAACATAATTTAGGCTTATCAGGTTCTTCATCATTGAAATAATGATTTTATTGTAGACGGGGAAATCGTATTGTATGAGAGTTTTAGGTTTGGGTTAGTATTGGGTCCTATGTAGTCCAGATACTTCAAAATGAAGACGTATTTGTATTAGATATGTAACGTCCCGAATTTTTGGTCGAAGACATTACTTTAAAATAATTATTCTTTATAAAATTAGGCTATTTTTTTTATATAAAATAGAATTTCATATCTCACTAATTTACTAAAAGATTTATTTGGTTCGTAACATTAACTTGTTGTAAGTAAAAAAAAAAATATATTCATTTCTACATTCATGAAATAATGAAAATATAATTTCTAAATTTATTTTAATTAAAAAGTCAACGAAATTTTATTTATTTCTAGCAGAAGATGAACCATCTTTGCATTTAAAAACAACATATAAAATCAAAATAAGATAAGTAGTACGACAATCTTTATTACAAGAGTTCTTTTATTTGTAAAACCCTATTTTTGCCCCCATACGCGCTTCAACAAGTAAAACACCATCAATCTTGGAATTCTTCTTTGGTATCTAAAATGTTGGTGTAAGCGGTCAGCTTCCTTTAACTACAAACCATACAAATCAAACCAAATATACGGTACAATATTCACTACTAAAAAAAGGTCATTTTCGAACGAAATTTCATACGGTTTTGGGACGGAATTTATGGACATTTTCCACGGAATTCGGACGGAAATGTGTTTTCGGAAGAAATTCAGACGGATAGGGCGTTGTCCGAAAAATCCGCGTCGCAAATCATAATTTTTTCGCAAATTCCGTCCAAAAATGTTTCAGACGGATTTCACACGATTTTCACACAAATAGTTTGTGGGACATTGGAATATATATCGGACGCATTTCGGACGGAATTAAATATAATTTCCTACAGATTTCGGACGAAATTAAATTTATTTTCGAAGAGATAGTTTGTGGGACATTGGAATAGATTTCAGACGCATTTTGGACGGAATTAAATATAATTTCCTACATATTTCGGACGAAATTAAATTTATTTTCCTACAGATTACAGACGGAATTACGTTTAATTTCCTACGGTCTCCGGACGAAATTAAGTTTAATTTCCTACGATTTTCTGATGGTATTGCGTATAATTTCCTAAGGCATTCAGACAAATTTTCCAACGATTTTTCAGACGAAATTAAGGAACCTTGAAATATTTACCACGCTTTTCGGGAGAGATTATAAGTTTTTTTTTTTTTTTACAGAATAGCAACAAAATTAATTTATTTTAATGAGTTTGAGATAAATTCAAATCCTAAAATTCATATTCAATAATACATACTAGATTCAAATAAAAATAAATAATAATTCAAGAGTAAACAAATGCTCATTGTCTAAAACAAAATTATACAAACTAGATTCATATATGTGCTCAATGTTCTAACACAATATATTACAAAATAATATGACTAAATTGTTCACTAGTCAATACTCAAAAGTAAATTAACAGAAATTTGAGTAATACTTTGTTCAAAAGATGACGTGCTCAAACACAAGACAAACAAATACACACTCAAATTCTAAGTATCTAATTGACTAGTATCTAATCTAATCTAATTGGGTAACAAGAGAGACAAAACAGGTCAAGTTCTCAAATTCTAAGTTTCATTAATATTTAATGAATAGAAATTAGGTCAACAGGGAAAGCATCCACTCAATAGTATCATAAACTATAGCATGAAAATGAACACTACCTTTTTACAAAAGTTGGTAATCCTTTAGTATAACAGAGGCAAAATATTTAGAATATTGTTGTTTTGACATCAAAAAGTTCCTAATAACACATGGAAGTTACGAATTTACCCCCAGCGGTAGTTAACTACCGTTGGCATATCGGACAGCAGTTAACTGCCGCTGAAGCTAACGATAGTTAACTACCACTACAACCAGCGGCAATTAACTGTTGCTGGGTTCGTGGGTCAAATTCCAGCATCTTTGTCCTTCCCTTTTCCCCACATTTGAACACGTTTTATACAAACCATTTTAAACAAAATTTTTCACTCTTTTTCATCCAATTGCAAATTCATGAATATAAAATGTACGAAATAATATTTAACATGATAAAAATAAAGCGCAAGAAATAATATATCACCATCATCATAGTCACCATCATCATACGAAATATCATAGAAATACGAAACGGTACGAAATATGTCATAATAATACATCACCATCATCATAGTCAAAATGTGAAGAAAAAAAATAGCCTAATCAGAATCAACTTTGCTGCCTATGATGCATGTGCCCCCTGCGTTGCCTGGAAATCTGATACGTGTGGGCAGGGCGACCAGTACTGCCAATCCAGATCATCTCCTGCACCAGCTCCTCTTTAGTCATCTCGGCTTGCGTGGCCACATCATTGTCATCCATCTGTATGACATCCCTGATGATCGTCAGTGTGTCAGGCAGCTCTCTGGTATGCTCCTCCTCTATAAGCTGCTCCTGGTTCACCGGCCTAGGAGGAGATCCTTCATCAGGAGTAAGTGACAATAAGTCATCCCGAGTAAGTGACAATAAGCTGAAAAGGGTGCATCTCTCTGTAATCATCATATGTAGACCACCTCACATCATCCACCTCTAAGCGATCCAGCCGTGAGCGGTAATGGTGCACAATTGTATGGTGTTACGCCCTACTTCTATTAAAGCGACAAAACACGCGAATAAAACATTTATTCAAGAAATTGACGTCACGTCTCCAAAAGTTCTCCAAAAATATAACATGCATAAAAATTCAAACAACTACGCATCAGATATATAGCATACATCTCCAAGTATACATGTCATAAACTCTAAATACATCAATACATAGAATCTCCAAATCCCGACGGTGGGTAAAATTTCAACAACATAAACATATCCAAAAAGAACGTAACGACTGACATCCTAGATCAGAGCCTAATCTAAGACATCGAAACAGATAAATAGAGGAAGCTCCCGCTTTCCTCAAGCAACTCACCAATCAAGCAAAACTACTCCTGCACTCCGTCTACCCATTCGTACAAACAGGTAGGCGGTCAAAACCACTAGGAGGTTAGCTTCACATCAATCATAATCAACATAAACAATTATGAAAAGATAAGCATTTCAATCAATAACATAATGGATAATTCAACTTCAAATTATTCAAGTAATTATCATCAAATAGATTTCACCAAGTGTATAAGCACAAGCAAGTAAGACATGCAATAGAGCATAGTTCAATCATTCACAACCATCAACAAAGTCTACCAATGTACATATACACCAATCCACATAATCACAACATTCGACAAATTTCACCAATGCACAAATTCACCAAGTCACATATTCAACTATGACACAACTCATCAACCATTCAAATGCATGCAATGTTCTAGATGCATGCGGTACCGTCAACAACATCAAAGGTTGTCACCTCATGATGCAACAAAAACATCATATGTAAGATACACCTCCTCTTACAATTCAACAATGTAAAAGTACACCTCCCTTACATTACACATATGACTCAATATGACTATGATGCATGGACATACAAGCAAAGACTCGACAATGCAAAAATCACCTTACATATACATTCAACAACAACAATGTAAAAGTGCACCTCCCTTTTACATTGATTAGCTCAGCAACAATTGCATTATCAAGTATTTACGTCCACACAATCAACAAGTCATAATTCAAATAAGATTCATCACCATATTATCATCAACATAATAATCATCACAACTATCAACCAACATCACAACAACTTCATACAATTTCACACAATTCAAGTAAAGGAGAAAATACAACACATTATGATAAACATCATATTTAACACTCATCAATCATTCACATATCTTCATATAATCATATCAAACTATTCACAGAAGATTTACTAAGTATTTTGTCTTAAAGATTATTTTCGACAAAGTTCATCTCTCATTTTACAACTTTAAAATAATTGAGATAAATAAATCAAAACTAACTAAACAAGGTCCAATGCCTCAACTATGTATACACTTAGATCACATATGAGTGCAATAGAGTATACATGTGCGTTTCACCGGCTAATTACAACGGAATCATAGGAAAATGCAAAGTCCGTCTCTCTTTATCACTTTTCCAAAAGAATTCCATTTTCAAAGCAAAACAAGTTAGAACTCAATGAAATCAATCACAACCATTTTTAGAAATCATACAATAAGTATACAATCTTATCTCTACCCTTTTTCCTTGAGAAAAACGAGTTTCAGAACGCATTTGGACATTTTTCAAAAGTTTATTTCAAAATCACAAAATCAAGCCCAATCCATAAGATGTTCCAGTAAACTAAAGAGTGAAAACAGTAGTTAAACATGTTGAAAGAAGCATTTAAGAAGGTTCGAATCGGCCCCCAAATACCCGAAACAACATAAACGGGGTTTGTTGTTTCTGTGAATCTCGTTGGGCACGCCATTTGTCGCCCGAGCGGGAAAAGTCAGAACAGTAACCCTTGTTGGAACAAAGGGTGTTTCGCAAAATCACCTCTTGAGTTTTGATGATAACAAGGTATTAAAAATTATCAATTGGATATGCTAAACATTTGTTCAAGTGTACAGGATCATAATCAAAGTACTATTCATAAAGATTCTGATTGAACAAGTCAAAGAGCAAAGAAATTTTATTTGAAGCTTAGAGCGTCTGGAAGAATGCGTCTGAAGAAATGCGTCTGAAGAACTGCGTCTGAAGAAACGAGTCTGAAGATAGAGCTCCTGAAGACACGTCATCAGAAGCAAGGTCATCATAAGTAATGGTTATCAGAAGCATCTCGCCAGAAGCTACTTCACCAGAGTTGACAAAGTACAGTGTACGAAGTGTACAACCACGAACTCTGAGCACGCCTCTGGAACCACCATCTCTGTAATTTTGTCTCTACATCAAGACAAGAATAACAGTAATATTGTTGCAGACCTTGCTCCGTTTCAAGTGGAATGAATTTGAAATTAGTTCTTCTTAGGACAATTATCAAATCAGGCAAAAGATCAATGGTGAAGAATCAAAGCTTCAAGCAAGACAAGTTGATGTAACGGCTAATTCTCAACGTCTCTCAAATCCTCTATATATAGAGATGAAGACTTGGAAAACATAGATATACAAGAAATACAAGACTACACAAAAGCAAAAGGCTATGCTCTGTGCAAAACGTCGCAAACATAAACATCAACAACTTAGAGAATTCTTCCAATAGTTCATATCTTAGAATTCTCAAGTGTCTAGAAAAACAGAGTCTGTTCTGTTTAGAATTGTATTGTGAATACCTTTGATTGTATATCAAGTATTCAAAACCTTATTCAATTATTTGT
>Ga0228711_1004653_pt1 | contig 21032 bp, 9 predicted proteins | sample MedpolnodulmetaG_2_FD_177996 | JGI IMG/M metagenome (GOLD analysis project Ga0228711, IMG submission 177996) | Root nodule microbial communities from Medicago polymorpha collected in Santa Monica, California, United States - brown nodules | ecosystem: Host-associated > Plants > Roots > Nodule... | reverse complement strand
AAAAAAAAAATTAAATAAAAAAAATAAAAAAAAAAAAAAAAAAATCCCAAAATTAAAGTTTCAATTTTTATGTATCTATATTTAGTAAAAACAATATTTTATGCATCTATATATAAAAGGGGTTAGCTAAAAAAATTTATACCTGGGTTTCAGCCAGAATTTCAGAACTACGTTGGTATCTCTCACTTGAATTCCTTCTCCAAGAGAAAACAACTGCAAAAATTGAAGTAAAGGGCTTAGATAGAGATCTATGGCTAATGATAGAAAAGTAAAAATGATAATTAGTAGTAATTACAGTTTTAATAGAAGCATTGACTAAGAAGAAGAAGAACATTACATAGATTGTGTTATGGACTCAAAACAAGTGAAGGAACAGTGAGTTAAGGAAACTGTTCGGAAAGTACCAAGTAAGAATGAAGACTGTGTTTTGGGTTGAGGTGGTCCCTAACCAACCGCATTTGGTCAAAATAACAGCATTTGCAATCGAAAAGGCAAGCATGTTTTTTTGGCAAACATGTTCTGTAATTTATTTTATTTGTGCTTTGTGTTGATTGGACTGTTATGTGTGTGTTTGTTGATCCACCTTTGAGGTTCAACCCAATCCCTCTCCATCATTCGATCAAGATCCAACGGTTCAGAATTTTAAGTAAACTTCCTAAAAAATAATCTAAAAGTCATAATAGTACAATTTTCAATACAATAGTTGCTGCTTTTAGATGCTTAAGCAATACCTTTAAAGCATTTGTTAACGTTTTTCTTAATTTTAATCCTCAGTTTTTTAACATTAGAGTTATATCATTTCGCATGAGAACATGACATGCGTGTTAAGGATTAAATGACTTTAAGGTAGGAAAGTCACAACTATGTTGTGTATATCTCTTTTGTTCTATTTTTTTATTGTTTTTTTCATCTTTTTCTTTCATAAAACACACAAATTGCAAGTCACCGTGACTTTTCCGTCTTGGAGACATGAATCTCAATCCGATTATTTTAATGATGTACCCCCTTTGTCTCATTTTAATTAATAATTTAACATTTTTATCTCTGTCTCAAAATAATTATCACTTTAGAATATCAATGCAAAATTAATTATTTTTTTCTAGTAATATATCCTTATTTATTAAATTTTATCCACTTAACTACTCTACTAATTACAATTAATAAGAGTGTTTTGCTAAATGATATTAATTTTACGATTAAAATCAGTTCACCAAATCATTTTCCTAAGAAACACTCACAACCCAAAAATGACAATTAAAATGAGACGGAGGAGTAACATTTTATAAATGATGTATGTTGTTTATAATTTAGATCGCATATATCACTTATTGAATTAGTCTAAAGAATGGAAAAAAAATTATAATAATGACCGGGTAGAAGTTAAAATATCATTTAATCTTTAGTTTTTATTTTATCAATAAATTACTTGAAAACCTGCAACTTGTCATCCGAACTCTGAATCTTGGAAACCAAGGAAAAACATGGATGTATCTTAGCACAATCGCCATTATAGAATCAACTTCAACATAAACCTTTGAAAATCCTTTGAATATAGAGAACTCAAACTCCTTCAATATTCCCCACATCTCTGCCATAATAACATAATAAGAACCAATATTATGAAATTATTCAAACATGAATCTGCCATCGCTATTGTGACCAACTCTACCACCAGTTATTTTCCCCCATTGTCTATAATTACCCCATCACAACATCTCAGTTGTTTGATTTCTAATTCTATGAATAATTTTTCATTTACCCTTGATTTGCTACCAGCAAAGACCAACTCATTCTGAGCCATCCATAAACCACCAAGAACTACAACAAAAAACATAGCTGCAAGAACGGCCTCCACACCTTTCAAATTTGCAATAATCCAGTCATGAACATCGACCCTCCAAAAATATTAAGGAAAGACACCCCTAATCGTCACACAAATCCCTAAAACCCAAACAAAATCATGAAAATCATGACAAATAGTTTTCAGTGACGCACTGCTCATTAAACATTAGGGCCGACCCAAGGCATAGACAGGAGGTGCGGTGGCCTGGGGCTTGTGACAGATACACTTATTAGAAATTGGGGTCACTTGACCCACGTCATTGCTAAATTAAATTAAATATATATACATATAAACCCCACTTGTTGAATACTATTGACCCCATATAGCTATTCATTCCACTAGAGACGCACACACTTTGCTGAAAATAACATAGTGGCACATGTGCATTAGTGCATACAAAGCAAATTCACCATTTCTTCATCTTTTTATTCATAAAAAGAAAAGTCATTTATTAATTATAATTATCCTTCGTCTCGGTACCAAATAAACTTGGGGGAGCCAACAATTTACACAACACAGTAAAACACTTCTCACATACACTTCATAGAAGTATCAAAGAATAAAAAATTGTTCCAACTCTTTTCAAAACGCTATCCAATGGGATTAGTGATCTTTTAAGAATGATGGAGGAAACAAGAAAACATGTTATTTATACAATGGTGTATTTACTTCTAAAGTTATCGTTGCTTTTGTCGGTGGCTAGTGCAATCCTTGAAAGAAGTTTCTATGTTGTGAAATATGTGAAAAATGAATTGTGCAACTAAATAGGAGATGCATGTTTGAATGGTTGTCTAGTAACATATATAGAAAGTGACATATTTGATAGCGTTGAAAATGAAAAAAATCATACAATGCTTTTAAAATATGAAGTCACGAGGAGAACGACTATAATTTTAGATAGCAAGATGTCTTTAACTTTTTGATGTATAATGGTGAAATTTTTGGAATCTCTAATGTTTTCTTAATCACATGATATTAGCATTTTATCTCTTATGCATCTATGTATCTTTATATATTTCCAATGACATTGACTCTGCATATTGAAATTTCTAGATCCGTCAGTGCCTAGGGAGCGTGTCCATAGGGACCCCAAAAAAATTTAGGTAGGGGGCGTATATAGAAATGCTTGGTTAAAAGGCGGTATATATAGCAATAAGCGCCCAGACCATTATCGGACTTCAGCCCAACAACTGTTTCATCCTTTTTTTTTACAACAACAACATTTCATTTTCACACTCCCAACTCATTGCTTTCATTTTCACCACCAACATTTCATTAGCCAAAACACAAAATTTAAAAGTAAAACATAAATCGCAGAAACTACATATGAAACGCAAAATGTCTACTCATTTCCATACATCAAATTTATTTTTTATTTTGAGGATGTTTTTTGATGTTTGAGATTGAAGCTAATTTGAATTTGTATTTATATTTCATAATATAATATGACTTTCATCATGAATGAAAGTTACATTGGGTATAAGGGAATTGTATTTTATACTTTTATGAATTTATGGTGACGAATGATGGCGAAGCTCTTTGAGAAATTTTGGAGGTAGTAAATCAATTGAATTATCAAATCAAATAATGAAACTTATATAAAATTTGGTATATCTACTTTCGTTTTACTTAGCTTTGATGGGTTTGGTTCGGTCCGCATAATTATTATTTTTTGTTTTATTATTCTTTTTAATTAATAATATATAGGATGAGATGCATTTGACACACATTGTTTCGGAGTATCAATGTGGTTGAGATTTTAAAACATCGTATTATAGTGACCGCCATAATTAACACATATATAATTTATTGTTTATCCAAAAAAAATTGATATATCATATAAGGGGGTCCTTTTCTCAAACTTGGCTTAAGACCCATAAAATATCAGAAACGGGCCTGCTGAACATGACATATAGGTTAACATTCTACGATAGAATTTTCTTTCATTCTTCTTGATATACTCACTAGCTATTTTCAAAAGAAACCCACAAAGCTTTTTGGACCAAGTCACCACCAAGCAGGGACGGATCCAGACAATGTAGTCATGTGTGACTAAATTATCTTTGGTTTATAGTACTATATATTCAAATGACGCGGAACTATAACAAATTAAGCACTATGGCTAAGAGGTTAGGTGTGTACCCTCTGTTGGAACAAAATGCGTTTAACAAACATTACCCTTAGAGTGAGGGAAATTGTTGGAACAAAGAATGTTTAACATATGTCACCCTTAAGGTTTTGATGATAACAAGGTATTAAAAATTGTCAATTGGATATGCTAATATTTGTTCAAGTGTACAGGACCATAGACAAAATTTTATATCTTTAAAGGGTTCTGAAAGAACAAAAGAGAGCAAAAGAATCAACAAAAAGGAAGCTTAAAGCGTCTGAAGAATAGTGCTCCTGAAGTTCAAAGCGCTCCTAAAGTGATGACGTCATCAGAAACAACTTCATCAAAAGCACCTCATCAGAAGCAAGATCACTAGAAGTTGAAGTTCATCAAGAGGTGAAGAACTTAAAGCTTTAAAAGTTGAAATCTCATTTAATCTTGCCTAAGAGTTGCTAAAGACGTAAAGAAGTGTAACAACGGCCTTGAAATGGATTTTGAAAGCCTTGGATGCTTACTCCATCAAGAGCGTTGAAAAAGGACAAATGTACGAACTGTACAACCACCTTCTCCACTACTTTGGTCGTGCTTTGCAACAAGACAAGGATAACAGCTCTGCCTGCAGAAATGTCCCTTCATACAAGGAATGGATTTGAAATTGATCCTCCATGGGACAATAACCATATCAGGCAAAAGATCATTGGTGATTAACAAGCTTCAAACGACTCTTTTGTACATGTGTGCTGGCAATTCTCCAACGTCTCTTTCACACCACTATATAAAGGAGTGAAGATCTTCTAGTTGGAATATATACAATATATACAGACAAGAAAGCAATACACACGCATACAAAAGTTAGACTCTCTAAACACTTTAAAGTTTATACTCTGTTTTGTTTGTATTTCAAAGTTACTTAGAATTTCTTAGCAAAGTCCATATTTTAGAAATTCTATAGTCTCAAGAGTCTAAAGAGTCTGTCATTGATTTGTATTGTGAACACCACTGATTGTATATCAAGTGTTCAAACTCAAACAATTTTCTGTGTAAATTTGTTTGTTTGCAAGTCTCTTGCTTGTGTGCTTGAGCATTTGTAAGTCTCTTGTAGTTGTACTAGAGCATAGGAAAGTCTCTTGCTTGTGTGCTTGAGCATAGAAAATCTCTTGCTTGTGTGCTTGAGTACTTGTAATTTGAGATTACATTGTTAGTGAAATCTCCTTGGAAGTGCAAGGGGGACAGGACTGCTTCCGGTTTGTGGAAGGAACCTGTATAATTGTTTTGTGTCTTTCTTCTCTCTCTCTTACTCTGTTTTTATCCGTTGCACATTTAGTCTCTGATCACTACTTCAGAAGCTGATTGTTATCTGCTTCTGAACTGTGACATCAGTAGAAGAAACGAAGAAAAAGTTAACACAATTCAACCCCCTTCTTGTGTTTTTCTCACCTTCACCCTCCACCCTTTTGATGCAGGTTTGATCCTTGCAGGCTGCAAAGCAATTTTTTATGATGAACTTTTTAAAATTAATAATTTCAAAAAAAAAATTGTATAAATGAGGAAGGCCGGAAGTTAAACCCAAGACATGTACAAGAATATAAAATTGTCTTGCCGCTAACCATAGAATGGAATGTGATATATGTGCAACATAAATAATATACGATTAATATTTTGAGGACTAACAAACAAACAAAAAAAAATGGGTAGATATAGTCACACTTAGCTACGGCATGGATTATCCCTTGCCACCAAGCCAAACAAAAAATGAAGTCGGGTTTCCTAAAAGAGTTCTGGTATTTGAATATCTATTTATTTGACAATTTTTGATACAACCAAAATTTTACAAAGAAAATGAGATATTGATACAAAAAAGAAAGTGATAGAGAGAGAAAGTAAAAATATAATGTGAATATGAGAGAAAATTGTCACAAAAATTGTTAAAAAATGGTTGTTCAAATATCATTTATCTTCCTAAAACCATCTTCACGACAAACCTTATAAGCATAATAAGATGAGAGTTTTTCTATCATATGCAAATTTGCACGTGTTAAAAAGTTTAAAATATAAATTATGCATTGAAATTTATACATTTAATATTAAATATAAATGTTTTGAATAAATAATTATCGTTTTCAAAAAAAATATTACTATTAGTTGTTTAGACAAAACCCATAAGATGAAAACAATTTTCACAAACTATTAATCTTGTTAATAATTTCAATACGAAGATCCTTTCCAAGTCCCAATCACTATTTTTAGCAGCATATTATTTAACCACCTTACCAAGCTCAATAAGTGGAATATGTTTTTAGTACCACATCTCCACTGGTCTCAATTATAAATAATTTTTGATTTTTTAAGTTCATTTAATAAATGATGTAGTATCTGGTTTAGATTATATATCACATACATCATTTATTAAATGAAAAAAAAAATTGTTTATAATTGAAACCAGATGGAGCATTATTTAACCACCTTACCAAACTCAATTAGTGGGGATATCTGAAATTAAACAATATATTAACCTTCCATTATTCAAAATCAATGTCTTACCCATTGCATACTCTCGAGTCTCCAGCCACATTCTCACAAGGTGTATTCAATAAAAAATCAGGCCTTTCTAAAATTATATTATCTGCAAACGCTTAATGCGACAATTTTGTTTAGGATCTCTCCTAGCCACTGAACCAGTAACCAAACCTTCTGAGCAACTGCCAACGTACTAACAAGGTGAAATAATATCTCCTAACTGCATAAAACAAAAAGACGCAGAGAAATATAGTATCATTGACGTATACCTCTAGAGGGAAAGAACTCTTCTAGATGTTCATCTGTTTTTAAAAGTATTTTTTCTATCACATTTATTTATTTGGTTTTGAACACGATAGACAGCCTCTAACGGGGTCTTAAATTTTTAAGACTTGATACCTGTTAAGTACCCTCATTGAAAAAAAAAGATTTTAGGATTTTATAAGATTCAAGGTCTCTCACTTTAGACTTCAATCTTAAATGGGACCAACACTTTTTTAATATTAAAAATTTGAAATGTAATATATAAAGTTATTGATAGTTGATTAATGAATCTCATTTAAGAAATTTGTGTGAAATGATGGGTTGAAAGGATTAAGTGCTTATTAGGTATTACTATTAAAAAATTATAAATGAGTGATGTGTACATGTGAGATTCATTTAATTACCAAAAATTGATGTCTCCATTGTGGATGTTCTTCGACAGAGTCAAATATATTAAATTAATTTTGGATTATGTGTATTCACAATTTTACCATATAATACATTTTACTTTATAATCATTGTTTATAGATTAATATTTCTCATTTTTAATTTTGGTTATCAATTTTTTATTTATAATTAGCATTTGTTGTTTATGAATCTATAGTATGTTATTTGAGATTATTTTCCCTTATTTAAATTTAAAATTGACGATTACTTTTTGTCATGTAATTTATTTGAAGTGTATATAATAATTGTTTGAATTAGTTTTTAAAAATATTATTTCAATAAAACTTATATTGAGGCAATTTTATGTTAGTTTTTTTTTTCTTTTTCTAAAAGGATGTTAGTTCTTTTTTTCGGGGAATGTTATTTGTTGTTGTAACATATGTTTTACATTATAAGAATCATGAGTGTTATCAATCATACTTGATTGTTCTACCGCAACTAAGTTGATCTCGGTTAAATAGGGCTGGAATCTCTTATCTAATGTATTGATTTCAATTTAATGGTTAAAGTGCATGATTGAAAGATGAGTATGTATTTAAAAATTGTTTTTAAATGTGTAACGAGATGTAGTTGATTTAAGTAGTAAAATTCTTGATCAGATACATTAACGTATATGTGAGTGTGTGAGAAGTAAAAAAGTATTAGTGATAACATTTTTTTTCAACATAAGTTGTTTGGAACTTTTTTCAGGAAGTTGTTTGAAATTAAATACATTTCTTATTGTAAAATATTGCATTTTTATATTGATATTTAAATTTGTTTGAAAAACAGAGGCTATAAATAAAAAACTAAGGTTGGGCAGATAAATCCAACAAGCACGAATACCGATGACAAAAATGGAATTTGGAGTTAATTGTGTTTTTAGGAAGAGGGAATTTTTTTCTCCCCATTTTGTCGTATCCTTTTGTATGGTTCACGTAAACCAGTAATAAACCAAAAAAAAAAACATGAACCGGGATGAACTTTTTTTGGACAATGAACCGGGTGAGCTTCCTTACGCTGAATGTCTTATGAATTTTTTTTTGATATCATCCTCTGCACAACACTGCATAAATTAATTTGTCAAAATTTGCATGATCTAATGAACGATAGACATATTTCAAGAACATTAACTCTATTATATGTCCAAACTCGAGTTCAAACCCTGAGTGAGAAAAAAAGACGTGGTCTTCAAATTGTAAAGATTGTACAATTTAATATCTTAAATTTGTGAATTGAAAATTATATTTTCTTCTACCCAAAAAAGTATTATATTTTCTAAATTAATTAATTTCAATCAACTCAATTCCTTTTCTGAATTAATTAAGCACAACAATTATTTCAAGATTTTTTGTTTTGATTCAACAAAAGGTTATTTAAAATAATATATATTTCTTTTGCTAGTTTTGGATTAATATTTTTCAAACAAATATTTTAATGGAGGGACTTTTTTGGTAGTGAATGGGGGGACTAAATTCAACTAACATTCTTTAATTTGAGATAATTTAATTAACATTTTTTTGACTAAATTACCTAACTCTTACCATTTTAATCACCAAAATATTTGTTTACTCCAAAATGAAAATATAATTATTAATAAGGATATTTTAATAAAAACCTCTTCTTTATTTATAATATTTTAAAATATAAATAATGGTGTATTAATGTTTTTATGTTTTTTTCTTAAAATAAATAAATATGTTTTTATATTATTTCTTTTGTCTAAGTCCTCTTATTCTCTTCGAAAAGGGTTGGACCTTCCACTCATTTATGTTTGGAATTTCACACCATATATATTATTTTGAAAAATATGGAATATACGTAAGTTCTATTATAAATATTCACTAAAATTGATAATTCTTGGTGAACTTGTGACAACAACAAATATTACATTATGAATGTATGTCATGTGGTTAATATTCAAATTATTAATAAATTTTATTATTCATAAAATAATACATTCTTTACTCTTTTTTTTCTTAATACTCGTGATAACTTTAAAAATCAATTGATTTAGCACTGGGGGAGTCAAAAGTTGAAGAACACCTAGAAAAGAATGCCATTTTTTTCAACAGCAGAAGTCAACTTACAACCTTAAGAAACATATTTAATTTATCCCAAATTCACCTGAAAATGCAATTTTTCTTGAAAGAAAAAACTGAAGACCAAAACAGGGAAATTAAATGTATTTGATAGGCCCCCTAGTACAAACATTTTGTGTCTGCATCTTACTTGCATCCAATGTTTTCATAATCCCAATTTTATTTTTCTCCTAAACAAAAATAAAAATAAAAATAAAAATCTAACTCTAATTTTGCCTATAAGCAATATAATTGGTTAGAGCAACTAAAGGAGCAGCCTTTTCAACATCAAAACCAATGAGACAATCATGTGCATCCTTAATCAATTTGTCAGCAAACTCCTTAGATTTTTCCAATCCCAAAAGCTTAGGATAAGTAGCCTTATCAGCAGCCAAATCTTTCCCAGCAGTTTTCCCTAATTCCTCAGATGATTTAGTAACATCAAGAATGTCATCAACAACTTGAAACAATAATCCAATATACCTAGCAAATTTCCTTAATTTTTCAATTTCATCTTCAGTGCCACCACCAACTATTGCTCCCATAACAACCGCGGCTTCCAATAAAGCCGCGGTTTTACGAAGATGAATAAACTCTAGTGTCTCTAATCCCACATTTGATTTTCCTTCCGATTCTAAATCAACAATTTGTCCAGCAACTAGTCCTTCTTTTCCAACTGCTTTTGCCAGCTCAGCAATTGCTCTAACAATTTTTTCAGGTGGGACCCCTGTGGTTGAAACAGCCACGTGTTCAAACGCGAAGGAAAGTAATGCATCCCCAGCGAGGACAGCCACATCCTCACCGTAGACTTTGTGGTTTGTTGGCTTTCCACGTCTGAGATCGTCGTTATCCATGCAGGGTAGATCATCATGGATTAACGACATGGTGTGGATCATTTCCACGGCGCATGCTGATGGAATTGATGCTTCTTCTTTGCCGCCTACAAGTTCGCAGGCGGCAATACAAAGTACAGGACGAACACGCTTTCCTCCAGCGAGGAGAGAGTATCGCATGGCTTCATAAATCTTCTCGGGTTCTTCTAGTACAATTGCTTCATCCAATGCTTTGTTCACTATGTTGGCTTTCTTAAGCATGTAGCCATTGAAATTGGTTTCTTCTTTGGTTTTTTCGTCCTTCGCTATGTTTGCATTAGTGAGGACTGCAGAGAGTTTGAGAGAGGGAAAAGAAGAAACCAATTTGTTGTTTGTTTGTTGATTGGTGAATGAGAAAATGGGAATAGCTAGAAAGGGCACGAGAGTTTGGTTTTTGGTTGTGATTGTTTGGTTCAACATAGAGTTGGGAGCAACCCATGTACCAAGATTCATGGAACTCATTATTGGTGATTGATATTTGTGTGGTTATGCTCTTGTGTTCACCACCTTGTTATATTATATAGAGTTTCAACGAGGTTTCTCTTTGATGCTTATCAAATTGTTCACATTATTATATTATATATTATACTTTTAAAATAATCAAATACTTTGTATGTATACCAAAAAGAAAAGAATCATATACAAATACAATGCATTCCATTAGATTTTGACGAAAATTTGGTAAACACACAAACAAATAAATAAATAAATAAATAAATAAATAGTATTTCATTTAAATATATGTGTGTACACACATTTAAATAAGAGGTAGGATCCATTGACACCATGTGTAAGTCTTTTCTCAACCGTTGTTAGTGATTGATCTAACGACTCATAATATGTCAATATTAAATGGAAAGAAATCACATAAAAATTAGAAAAGAAAATATATGATGTGCAATTAATTATTTTCTTTCCCTCTCTTATTAAAACATGACCCAAATAGTTTTTGTTTGGTTGATCCGCAAATTAAAACAAAAATGGCAATTTTTTTTTGGTACAAACAAAAATGGCACTTTATTCTTAGTGATAACAATAAGATCTCCATGTTTGTAAATAAAAAATACACTTTGTTGATCGTGAAATCTCGACATTGTTTTTTTCTTTTAGTGGTGGTCAGTGTTTGAACCCCGGACTTTGCATATATTAATGCATTGGCTTTACCAACTGAGCTAAGCTCACGATATTACTAGTGTGATTTTCATATAGATGGTCTCTTTGTTTTGTTGTAACAAGGATTAATGATAAACATTTTTATTTTATTTTAATTGAGTAAAAATGGTCCCTTTCCCCTAAATAAGAAAATACGGCCCCTTTGTTTTTTACAAAAAGAATGAAATTATTTTAACAAACTAACATAGCAGCAAAAACTTGAGAAGAGAAAATAATTAACTATAAATCAAGCAATATCTCATATAAAGATAATTTCCTATTTAAATTATCATGTGATTTCTTTCCTTTATTATTGATATAATATGAGTCGCTAGATCAATGAATAATAACGGTTGAGATTTGGTGTAAGTCTCCCGACTTACACCTGGTGTCAACGGATTCTACCTCTTTAAATAATAGTATTTCATTTTGTCAAAAAATAATAATTATATTTCATATATTTTTAATTAAAATGACGCTTTTTTATAATCATTTAATTATGGTGTTGTTTAAAAAATAAATACTTTTTTTACATTAAAATTATTGCGTATTTTGTATTTGGCATTTTAATATTATTATTCCTTGTAATTTTTTTTGACAAAAACGAGGATATTAAAAATTAAGGTTGGGCTGATGAGTCTGACATGTACCAATACGTAGATGACAAACAAAGAATTTGGAAATCGATGTGTTTTTAAGAGAGGGAATCTGTTTTGCCAATTTGTCGGTATTTTCTTATGGTTCACAACTTCTATGAAATTCATATACTCCAAAATGGAGACGTACCCGTATCTGATAACGGATACACTCGAATACGTATTCAAGGAGTATTGGAGTTAATTATTTTAATCTAAAATATATATTTTATCGGATACTTATACGATACTCGACAGATACACACAGATACGTATAAGATACTTCACAAAGACGTATCCTAAAAAAATGAAGTGTAAAAAAAATGAGACTGTGTTGTGAAAATTCAATGAAGATGAATATGATTCAGTTTAAGATATGAATCACTATAATTATTTTTCGATAACCAATTAAAAATTATGCTTTTGGTGGATGAAAGTAACAAGAGAGAGAAGATAACCTAACATACGAATGAAAATATAATATAATTTATACGAAAACTTTACATTTTTTATTTTGATCACATGTATTATTTTTTGTAAATTGTGACTTTTATGATTATATAGTATTGAAGAGTAATCAATGTTTTTTTAAGTATTTTACATGCATATAAATTTTAGTATAAATATTTTGTTAACGTATCTTAGTCGTATCGTATCTTAATTTTAAAAATTTCGCGTACCCGTATCTGTACTACGTATCCGGGCTTCATAGATCACATAAACCACTAGATATAAACCATGAACTAGTTTATCAACAAAAAAAAACTTAAATGTGTCATTAGTCCCTACACTTTCACCATATTTTGGGATTGGTCCCTGCAGTTTTTTTTGTTTGGATTAAGTGTCTGCACTTTATAAAAAATTTGGTATTAGTCCCTATATTAGTCAACAGTTAAAAAAAAAGTCAAAACTAGCAGAGTGCCACATCGGCCAATTAGTTTATGGTACGTGGCACACTACATACAAAAATTTAAAATTAAAACAAATAAAAAATAATTTAGTTTTTAATTAGTTTTATTATCCTTAAACTAATTAGTTTTTAACTTAGTATCAAATTGTCACTCAAAAAATAAAATAAAACTTAGTATCAAATTGAACCGCCACAAACCCACCTCCGAATAACCATCGGCATCACCAGGAGAGTCATCGTCCGACGAGATTACAAAGGCAAGTCCATCGCCAATGGAAGAAGGGTTCAAATTGGTGACTGGGAAAGAAAAAAAGGTGGTGAAGCTCGCAGGAGTGTTGATGCCCGGTTTACAGAATCTGATCGAATGGAGAGTGTAAGGCTTGAACGGCGCCGAAAAATGGAACAGTGAGTGTGGGTGTGTGTTACGGTGAGAAGGTGAAGCTGAAAAATGAAAGAGCCAAGAAGGTTGAGACATTGATGAGAGAGAGTGTGAGTGATGTAGTGAAGAGAGTGTTGTTAATTTGTTTCAATTGGTGTTTATGTTTCTTTTTGTTTTTTTCTCAGAAATTGAAAACAGATGAAATAAGAGGTGTGAAAGTTTCTTCACGCGGGAGATATTTGAGAGAGAGATCGGATGGATGGAGAGTAACAATTGACCCAAAGATTATCTTAGAAACTAGATTGTTCACCCGTGCGTGCGCCGTACGGATCGAATATACTATAATATATAAAAGTAAAGTATAAGAGAAGAAATAATTGGTATCCCGTGGTATAAATATTACTTTTGTTTCTTTAAATTTGTTCCAATCAAAATAATCTTTCTTTACCATAGCCTATCTTTTTGCCTGTGAGGACTAAAAAGAACAACAAAAATAACAAATGTAATAAACACTAATGTTTTGGATATATTCAATTTCTTCTATAGATTCTATCTGAATGCTATAAGATTTGTTCATGAATGTAAAAAAAGTATTGAATATGAGGTCATAATAGAGATTTATGGTTTATGTAAAAAAAATAAAATAGAGATTCATGCTACTTGGAGAAATTGAATTGTTTTTCTAGACAAGCAAACTTATCATTTCATTAAGAATAAAATCATGAATACAACTTGTACCAAAAAAAAAAAAAATCATGAATACAACTTGGTATAGTCTCATAAACTTGCCTCCTAGTAAGCTCTACCATTATTATTATTATTACCCCAAATTTTGCCTCACAAGAACAACACCTCTATAAAAAGCAAAGATCAAGGCTATTTTACAGTAAGAAATAGGCTCACTCGATACTAAGTACTCAATGCAGAAAATTTCCCTTTTATTATTAGAATCGTAATAAAACTGCATATCACATAAATAAGAAGAAAAAAAAGAGGAAAATATTAGGGTTTTTGTTGAGGTAGCATGGATAATCACAAACTAATGATGCAAATTTAGAGCCAAAATTTTAGGGTTGAGAATTAGCATTTAATGATGAAAATTTGGAGCTAAAGTTTTAGGATTAAGTTTTTGTAAACCTAATAAGGGATTAGTGGAGGGAAAAAATTAGGTTAAGCTGCTGCAGACTTAACAAAATTAATAAATAAGGAGTAAAAATAATCCTTGAAATTATAAACTAGATTATTTTAATTTTAAATTTTTGTTTTGTAGTGTGCCACGTGGCAAAAAATGATTGACCCACGTGGCACTCTGTTAGTTTTGATTTTTTTTTAGCAGTTGGATTAACAGAGGGACTAATACCAAATTTTTTACAAAGTATATAGACTTAATTCAAACAAAAAAAACTGCAGGGACCAATCCCAAAATATGGTGAAAGTGCAGGAACTAATGACACATTTAAACCAAAAAAATTATCCTGTTTGTTTGATGCAACGTTTTAAAAACTGAATTAAACCGGTCAATTAAACCAATTAAATCATGAATTCACCTGTTCGTTGACTGGTATATTACAAGTATACTTTAGTTTTTCTTTTTTCTTTTTAATGATAAATATAAATATATAAATAAAGAAATGAGGACGAATATACTTTAGTTTGATTTGACTCAATTGATTACAATTGATTTAACCGATTCATATTTTTTTTTGAATATTTTTTAACTTTTTTTAAATATTTATTTATTATTGTTTTTTAAAAAGTATTATATTGTTTAATTATTATTGAATTGATTCAGCCAATTGAATTATAATCTAGTTAGGGATGGCAAAATGGGTTGGACCCGTCGGGTCGGTCCGTTTAACCTGCCACAAGTAGGGTGCCCGCTCCGCCTAACCCGCTAAAAAGCGGGGCGGGTTGGCCCGTTGGGTTGATATTATAAAAATAAAACTCTTTTTTTCACTTTTTTTTTATTTATTTATAAGTCACAGTCAATTTTCACCTCCATATATTGGGGGAAAAATTCAATTAATTTTATCGCTTTTGATTTATTATTCTAGCCTTATATTTTTAACAATTAGTTAATTTATAAGTCATGGAGTTTTTCTTTTCACTGTCTCATTGATTTATTATAGAATTTTAGATGTAATTTATATGTTTGAATAATTATTTTTATACTTTTAGTGGAGTCATTAGTTATATATTTAGATTTATTTAAATTGGCTTTACATTTATATATTTTTACATTGTTTATGTGAAGATTTTAATTAATAATTAAAAAAAAACATTGACGGGTCAACCCGCCGGTCCGTCATAAAACGAGGCGGGTTGAGATTTTCAACCCTACTTCTCTAGTTGGCCCGCCCCCGCTCCGCCCCTTTTTAGACAGGTTATTGACGGGGCGTGTTGGTCCATTTTGCCATCCCTAAATCTAGTTGTCTCACTTATTTGATTTTTTATACTATTTTAAAATATTAGTTTTATACGATTTTAAAATATTATTATTCTCATGAAGAATAGTCAGGACGGAGATATGTACATGACTAATTAATTAACAAACAACCAACCCTGTTAAAAGAACTAAGTATTGTCCCAATCTCAACCCATTTGGGTTGATCTAGTGACTAATTGTGTTGTCTTAAGATCTTGGAGTGTGCTCTTTTTAAGATCTCATGTTCGATTTTTCATGATGTTGTGAATTTAGTTTGGTTTCCTTAAAAAAAATGCTTGCACTACCTTACCGAAATCAAAAATCTTCATCAAATGGTGTCAAGAACCTATACAAGACTCAAATCTCCATAAACCTACAATTTAACTTCCATATAAAGTTATAAGGGAAATGTTAATGAGTACCTTTGGGGCATTGATTAAAGTTATAAATTAGTAAGTTTGCATTAAAAAATGGTGTAATTATTGATAAGACAAAATACAAACTTATATTTCAAGACAAAGTTTCTATTAAAGGATTCCTTAACCAAAGACCCAAGCTATAATTGTCAAGGTTAATGTTCTATTAGGCATTAAGTATCCAATTTCCCTCCTCATAATAGGTACGCTGAGCATATTAATGGTATTCAACACTAACTTTTATTGCATGTCTAACAGAAGAAAATTTGTAAAAATCAAAAGATTTGAACAAGTTTGGCTTCAAGAGGAAGAAAGCAACGATATTGTTAGCAGGCAACACTTGAGAAGATAACAATGAGAAATTGTCATGTGTTATGTGGATTAATGAGAAATTTGGTACCATACCAAAGAAAATAGAACATATGAAGAAGAACTTGAGACATCTTACTGACCTTACTTCTAAAAATAGCATTAAGGATCAAATCAAGGCTAAGGAATTAGACGAGGCCTTGAAGTTAATTCAGTTGTTGATAACTCCATACATGAAAATATATTTGGATCAATATTTTATGGCAGAAGATATGTTTCTATCTATCAAATAAATGATCAACTTGGTTGATCTTGCTGGTCCAGATGGACTACCAACCATCTTTTATCTGAGGTTTGGGACATTATTGGTAATGATCTTAGAAATTTTAATAATACCCTCATATACCTAATTATTAAGTTAAAACATCAATCTAAACCTAGTGATTATAGACCTATATAATTCTTTGTAGGCTAAAATGCACTTTTGGTCCCCTATGTTTGGCTCCATAGCAATTTTGGTCCCCTATTAAAAAAACAACTTTCCAGCCCCTCAACTTCACCCCCTTTTGCAACTCAGTGGCCCCCCTCCTATTTTGACCAGGTCAAAGCCCACGTGGCCATGAGATGGACGCCACGTGGGTAATTTTTGAATTAAAAATAAATAAAAAAGCCAGCTAATTATTTACATAATAAAATAAATTAAATAAATGAAAAAATAAATAAAAAGAAATGAAAATAAAGAGGACATGAAGATCTGGAAATACATCTTCCCCAAAACCATATCTGCAAAATCCACCACCATCTCATTCAATCCATTCCCTAATCTAGACACAAAACCGAACAATACAAAATTGATTCCCCTCTAATCTTGTACACTCCATTTGTAAGCCCTTTTCAATTTCCCTCTTCCTTTCACTCTCACTATAGCGATTCAGATTTATTTCCTCTCACTCTCTTGCGATTCAGATTTCTTCATCCATTTCATTCCTTCATTAATCCGCTAAAATGCTATAAAAATGTCTCAGATTTGCAGAATCTGAATGGATAATAATTGTGCATCACATTGCTTTAATGTCTTCTTCCTCGCAGGAACATAACCAAAAGGTGAATCTGTCAACGATTCAGAACTCTCTGTAAGCTTCACTTTCTTCTTCTTCTTAGTTTTTCCCATCTCCATTTTGAACTCTTTTTCTACCCTAAATGTTTCTTCCACATTGTCAACAACAACAGTTACTTGTTCCTGTTCTTCTTCCTTGTTCTTACGCTTTCTCTGAAGCTTCAAAGACTCTGGTACCTTTTCTCTATATTGACGATTCTTCCCTTGAAGATAATGAATCTCACACACTTTCAGATTATCTATCACTTTCCTCTTGCACCGCCATTGCTTCTCGTCGTTTCTTCCGCACCGGAGTTCGTCTGGTAGAAGCTCTGTGTTCGCCGATAAAGATTTTCTCGCCATTGAAAATTGAGATTTTCTCAGGGAAAATTTAGATGAGGAGAGTGAAAAGGGAAATTAAAAAACCTAAATAAAAAACAGATAGAGAAACTATGTTTTTCTGCACAATTAAAAAACCTAAATGAAAATTGACAGATTGTTGTTGGGAGTTTGCTGGTGGAGAAGTTTGATTTGAATTGGGTGGTGGATATGGTTGTTCATGTGTTGTGTCTCTGGGTATTTTGGATGAAGAATGGTGGATATGATGTTGAGAGCAGTCACGTTCCAATGCAAATCCAATTCCATTTTCTTTTTTGATTTTTTTTAAATTGTGAGTTACACGCGTGGCTTTTTTATTTATTTTTAATTCAAAAATTACCCACGTGGCGTCCATCTCATGGCCACGTGGGCTTTGACCTAGTCAAAATAAGAGGGGGCCACTGAGTTGCAAAATGGGGTGATGTTAGGGGGCTAGAAAGTTGTTTTCTTTAATAGGGGGCCAAAATTGCTACGGAGCCAAACATAGGGGTCCAAAATTGCATTTTTGCATGCTTTGTAATATCTGCCTTAAATATATCACCAGAACTATTGCAAACATAATCAAAAGTATTATTGATATTATCGTTAATCCCTATTAAAGTACATTCATTCATGAAGATTTATAATTGATAACACCATTACTGCTCAATAAGCTTTTCATACCCAAAACAAAATCATATAAGTAAATAAAGGTTTTGTTGGTATAAAATTTGACATGGAAAAGATGTATGATAGGGTTGAATGAAATTTCCTAAAAAGTGCTTCACTATCTGTGGGATTTTCAGATAAGCTAGTTAATACCATTATGAATTGTGTTAGATTTGTTTCTTTCTATATTCTCATAAATGATAAACCCTCGAATTACTTCAAATCTCAAAGAGGAATTATACAACGAGATACTATATCTCCTTCCCTTTTTATAATATGTGCAGAAATACTTTCAAGGATTTAGCTAATACCTTTTCATAATATCTCGTTACAACGAGATATTATGAATTGTGTTAGATTTGTTTCTTTCTCTATTTTCATAAATGACAAACCCTCAAATTAATTACTTTAAACCTCAAAGACGAATTATATATCATTTTGTTTCTTCCTCGCTCCCACAACTCATCTACATTTTGTTTTGTACGGTTGATGCCAAAGAAGCTAAGGAATATCAAGATATTTTTAAGAGCTATCAAGAAGCACTGTGCGCTAGAATATAAACCTCAACAAATTAGAGATGTGTTTTAATGGAAATGTGAATCCAAAAATAAAGCATCAATTTCAAAGATGGATTCCCATCATGATTACAAATATAATTACTAGATATCTTGGTCTACCAATTTATGCGAGAAAATTTAAAATATCAAGGGTGTGACTATTTGACTAAGAGAATTTGGAAGAAATTGAAAGGTTGTAAAGAGAAGTGCATTTCTATTTTTGGAAGAGGTTTTCTCATCGTATTGGTGGCAAAAGCTATCCCTACATATGTTATAAGTTTCTTCCTTCTTCCTAAAGGTATTTGTGAGCAGCTAGAGATCGGGATACCCTATTTTTGCTCATAGTGCATCACTGAAGAAGAAGCTACGAATCATATTTTCATGCAATGGAACTCGGCATTCAAATTTGGTTCGGATCACCGCTTAGTACATTAATTTTAAATCTTGCATAGAGTTAAATTTTAAAGACTGGCTAAGCGACATGATAGAGAACTATATGATGAGGATAGTATAACCATCATAGCAACTATTATTGATAGCATTTTCATCATGTTCTAGAAATAAAAATATCTATGAAGACAAAGATTTGCCCATTTTAGATTCAATCAACGTTGCTTTAGATTCTGCCTCGTGTTTCTTAAAAAGCAATAGAGAACAATAACGGGTCAAGAAACCATATATAGTAAAAATAATAACAAAAGGAAGACACATCAGAGGCATTCATAAATGGACGACTTGGAGAATGCAAGGTTACAATGATGCCTTGTTTGATGTTTTTTTATGTTAAGCATGTTCATCTTGATCAAAACAAAGCAGTAAACTATTCTATGAGCATTTGCAAAAAGACACAAACTAATTTTTATGAAGGTATTTTTTAACAAAGTTATAACTAAAAAGTGAAAATCACACTTTGAGGTGTGGGTTGCTAAAAGACACCTTCATGGGTGGCTTCTAGCAAAACCCTATATAATATCTTCTATTTTCTTTTTGAAAAAATAATATCTTCTATTTTGATTAAAAAAATTAAAAATATTTTAATAGTTTTAGTAGATGTATTTTTTAAAGAGATGATTTGAAGAAGAGAAAAATTTGACTAACATTGTTTGATTTGAAATATTATTAAACTATACTTTTGAAATTTAAAAGACTACATTATTCACCTATAAACTATAGTAATAATAATAATGTTGAAATATTTAATAAAATCAACAATTTTAATTTACATTCTAAAATGAGTAGTGTAATTTCTCACTATAGATTCATCCGCTGCACAATAAAATTATTAATGGATTGAATTCAATTGTTCGAATTAATAATATGGATGAATCCAATTCATCTATTTTATTTAAATTCAATGTATCAATTTTTTTGGATGAAAACCAATGAATCACTTTAATGTTTTTTTTAATAAAACATATTTTTTATGGTAAAATACATAATTATATAATTTTCTATTTCTTGTATATTTTTTCTTATGATAAAAACAAGATAATATAATTTATGTATTTTTTATGATAAAAATAGAATTATAAAAACCAATTTTGTGGAAAAATAGAATTATAAAAAATATATTTAAAATACTCAGACATTTTGACCAACCCTTAATTTTGACCAAAATCTTGATGACGTGATAATATTTTAATTGATGTGAGAATGTCTATCTAGAGGACTATAATTATTTATAATTTTAAATGACTTAAAACACATGTTGTAAATTTCTCAAATATAAAACAGGGTAAAATATGTTTACCCCCTGTAATATAGATGGTTTCTGATTTATCTCCTGTAATTTTTTAGATTCCAACCGTATAAAATGAATATTTTCAATAAATACCCCGCGATCCCATCTGACTCGTGTTATACGTTGATGTGGCATGTGATTGTATATTTAATTATGTTTTTTATTTTTTTCATTCATTACATGTGCATATATTTTGACGAGCTTAACTTAGTTGGTAGGGACAATGCATGATATATGCAAGGTCCAAGGTTCAAATTCTGACCACCACAAAAA
>Ga0228711_1004652_pt1 | contig 21035 bp, 7 predicted proteins | sample MedpolnodulmetaG_2_FD_177996 | JGI IMG/M metagenome (GOLD analysis project Ga0228711, IMG submission 177996) | Root nodule microbial communities from Medicago polymorpha collected in Santa Monica, California, United States - brown nodules | ecosystem: Host-associated > Plants > Roots > Nodule... | reverse complement strand
TATATATATATAAGATAAACATAATTTTTTCGGCGTCTATACCTTTTTTGAAGAAAAGACATCTACAATTTTACTTTTAATTAAAATCAAAATTTTATAAAAATAATCATTCGCATTATGCAACGCCAAAAAAAATTATACACATTAGCGTAACAAAAAAACAGACACACATAAAGTATTACTCTAAACACTAATATGTGTGTGTGTGTGTATTTGCGAGGTTGAAGAAAGAAAATAAAAATATTCGGTATCATTAAATGATAGCGTGAATAAAAATATTTGTGAGGTTGTTATGATTAAACGATATTTAAATTAAATATATAAGTGATAAAAAGATAATAAAATTAAATGGAACCGCCTTAAAAAAAATTAAATGGAACGGTTAAAAAAAAAAAATGGAACATAAAAACAAATTGAAATATAATATTAGAAAATAAAAGAAAAAGTTCTCAACGTAAATTGAAGAGAGATGTTTGTGAAATAAATTGTCGAGAAAGAGTTTTTTGAAGTAGCATTCAACAACTTTTGGCCAAAGCCCATTCCATTTAATTTTATCCATTAAATAAAAGTTTCATTTTTAGTAAGTACTTAATTGATATTTTACTTGGCCTAACTTCTCCTTAAAAATGTAGAGTTGAAAAAAACCGGGTCAAACAGTATCTTAATCTCACACAACGGCAGTGTAGAAGCAACTGAATTTGGTAGAAAAAAAAATTAGCAAATAGTTAAAAATAAAAAAAAAATGGAAAATAATCAAAAGTTTTTAAAAATATAAAAAATTTAAATGAAAAAAAATTAAAATATAATATTATAAAATAATAGAAAAGGTTCCCAGCGTGAGTTGAAAAGAGGTGCTTGTGAAATATATTGTCGAGAAGTAGTTTATTAAAGTAACATTCAACAACTTTTGGCCAAAGCTCATTCCATTCAATTTTATGCATTAAAAAAAGTTCCCTTTCTAGTAAGTACTTAATTGATATTGTGTTTGACCTAACTTCTCCTTTAAAATGAAGAGAAGTAGAAAAAAACCTGGTCAAACGGTATCTTAATCTCCCATAACGACAGTGTAGAAACAACTGAATTTGGGAGAAAAAATTGGAAAATAGTTAAAAATAAAAAAATTTGGATAATAGTTAAAAGTTTTTAAAAATATAAAAATTGGAAAATAGTTAAAAAAAATTGGTGAGGTAGCACTCAACCAAGCAACACTAAAAAAAATTATATGCATCAGCGTAACAAAAACACAGACAGACGGATATAAAATGTTACTCTAAACGTTAATGTGTGTGTGTAAATATTTGCGAGGTTGAGGAAAGGAAATAAAAATATTTGGTATCATTAAATGACAGTGTGAATAAAAATATTTGTGAGGTTGTGATGATTAAACAATATTGAAATTAAAATAATTGATACTGTGTTTGACCTAACTTCTCCTTAAAAATGTAGAGAAGTTGGAAAAAAGCCGGGTCAAACGATACCTTAATCTCCCGCAACGGCAATGTAGAAGCAATTGAATTTGGGTGGAAAAATTGAAAAATAGTTAAAAAAATAAAAATTGGAAAATAGTTAAAAGTTATTAAAAATTAGAAAATAATTAAAAAAAATGATGGGGGAAAAATGGGAAATATGCCACAAAAATGATGAAGTGGCACCAACCACATCCCACCAAATAGGAAAATACAAAAATGCCCCTCATAGGGACAAAATAGTAAAATCATAGGGATTTATATTTAATATATAGTAAGTACATGAAAATTACAAAACTTAGTTCAATATCAATAATAAAGCAATCAAAAAAACTTAACTATTAGATATATGATAATTCAATTTAAAGAAGTTATCAATAATGACAAGTAATTGAATAATCGAATTGAGTTTTCGAAGTTTTTCTCAATCACCTAACAATTATCAATTCATCTAATCAATCTGAAGTAGATAAAATAGTCACAAGGAAGGGGGATTTGAATTGTGACACTTTAAAAATTAAACCTGTAACTTAAAAGTTATTCTCAAGTTGTAAACTTGGAATGGTTAAGTTGGCAGACAGACTTCAGAACGTTCTGAAGTGTTAACGTTCTGAAGTGTTGGTGTAAAAAACAGTTTAACTAATTAAATGTGTATGTGTGTGTTGTGTTTACTGAAAGTAAAGACTAAAGGGAAGAGAAGAAGAACACACATAAATTTATAGTGGTTCACCCAATGTGGGTTAGTCCACTCCTCACAATCTTGTGAGATTTTCCACTATGATGCTTGAGATAACTTCTCAAATCCTGCATCTTACAATCTTCTTATCTAAGAAATCCTCTTTGTTATTTCCTCGCTTCGATCCCATTGAACTTTGATTGTTTGAGAAACAACCCTAACAATAACCTTTGAAAGTGAAAAGTACCTCCTTTTCCTTTAGATCCTTGATAGTCGACTAATATTCTTCAAAGAAACCAAACTTATAATTATCATATAGCACCCTAACAATCTAGATCTCAAATCCTACGAGTCTTCTTTAAAAAAGTGTTTAATCTGAATAAGTTCGTCGAAAAAAGAGAGAGAGAAAAGACTTTAGAGTGTTTTTGTAATTTTATTTCAATGAGAAATAAAATGAGTGGAGGCAAAGTATATATAGATGAGTGATATATGAAAAAGTTGGACATAAAATAAAGTTGAAAATGTGTGTTTGATTCGAATCAACTATATTATGAATCGAATCAATAGTGTATTTTCTTAATTTTGGGGTGTTATGAAGATTGAGTAGATAACCATGAAATGTGATTCGGTTAACTGGTTTTAAGATGAAGATTGATACAAATCATCATAATTTTGATTCGAATGACCGGGTATGGAGCATGCTATCTAAAATGGCCGGGTGTTGTACAAAAACTTACTACTGACATTAATCAAAACAAAGCTAGAAAGTTAGACTAAAAGAAGAACAAATCTTCATGTACAATAAAACAATATAGTTTGTCAACATATTTTTAATAAACTAACCATTTATTATCACTAATCTCATAATTCCTTAATTTTCTTGAATGATTTGCAACTGAGAAACGTCTAAGATATTTGTCATTAGGAAAATAAAGTTTTATTTCTCTAGTAGGTCCCTTTTAAACTAGAATGCCTTTTGATTTTTTTTCAAGATTCTCCCATATTCTTTGATCATGAATATCAAAATGATGAATTTTTTTTGCAATCATCACCAAGATTATTAATATTATATGCATTTGGCATATCATTAGAAAACTCTTATTATCATCAATTTTCTCATTTTCATGATCTGAATTTTTCAAGTTTTTGTGTGGCTCACTTGATAGTGAAATTTAGGGCTAAAAACACTTAATGGGTGGGGGGTTATATAGAAATAAGATCATTAGGACTGAAAACTTTGTTCATGTTTGGACCTCCTAGTTTGATTTGCTATATACACCCCCTATAAAATATGTTTTTCTATGTACAATCCCCTATAAAAAAAAATAAAAAAATTTGCCCCTATAAACCTCCCGAGCCCAAAGTCGACCCTGTCATCTACCTTTTTTTATGAAGCTAAATTAACCTAACAACTTGAGACCCTAACAAAATCACAGCAAGATTTCAAGTCAACCCAAGTGCGTTCCCCCTTTCATTCACTTATGTGTTATGCTTATGTACTTTTTATTTCCACGAAAAGGATTTACTCACGCATTTCCATGGAAATAAAAGATAACTAACCATATTTATATTTTTTTATAGATTAAATCATTTTTTTTTAAGTTCTAGATTAAATCATTTAAAAATATTTCTTGGAAACTAAATTATTTACCAAACACATTGATAGGATTCAAATTTCTAGTAATAATGTTTCAAGAAATAATACTCCTAATATTGTGATTATAAACCTTGAAAACAATACACCCTAAAGATTTTTGGTGAATATATGATGTTGAACTCTTTTGTGTTAATATATGATGTCCAACCCAGTAAGGCTACCACTCATGATCCATGTCCAACATCAAGACATCAATATTCAATAACTCTTACAAAAGACTTAAGCCAATTTTGGCTGATTTCTCCTGTTCATCTCAATTTTCGATGGGTTCCGTTTTTTTATTCCGGCCAGTTTTTTTTTTCTTTTTCAAATGGTTTGACACACACATGGGAGACAGCTTTTGCTTTGAATCAGTTTTGTTTCTGAAATTGTTGTCTTTTAGGGGGATAGTTTGTCTTTTTGGGAAGATATTCCCACACCTTAATCTTCTATTTTGTTTTGTTGTGAAGGTACTGATTCCTTTTGTGTCAGGGTTGTCTCTTTGTTGTGATGACCCTTTCTTTCTCTCCAAGGCTCTTTCTCTCTCTCACGCTCCAAGGCCCTTTCTTGCTCTCCAAGGCCCTTTCTCTTTTAAGTAGTATTTAAAGAGCCTTGCCTTGCCATCACATTCACTCATCTCTGTCATGCTAAAATCTTTCATACATTTGCAAGCCATGTAAATATATGCTTCTTTTTACTTCATGATGTGCTGTATTATGCATTTTCACGATGTTTGATAAATTTAAGTTTACATACTCTATATGTGATACAACCAACAACTTAAGTAGGAGTACATGAACATCTTTATATCATTATCCATTATACAACTTTTTGCCTCTTCTTTGTCTCCCATCCATAGGTTTCCACAGCCAACTCAAGGAATTCTTGAAGGAGGAACCGCGACAGCAGCAAGCAGCATGAAGGCAAGTCAAAAGAACACAATAATTAGAATATTTCACAAAGTTAGTGTAGGGAAGAAAAATTGAATTTTAGTTCACAAAATTGACGGTGAGATTGTTTACTACTGCCAACTGCATATTTCACATCTTCATTTTAATGATGTTCACATATTCATAGGTATTCATCAAATTTCAGGGATACATCTTTTCATGGTGCTCATTAAATTTCTATTATGCTCTTCGTTTTTTTTCAGTTGGAAGCCCTTAACATGAAAGCAAAGACAAGTTTAAGGTATAACTCTTGACTCCTTTTTCTTGGACACATTCTGTTAACTCTCTTAATGATTGTTTTATCATTTCTCTCTTTTTTTCTACAGGTTTCCTCCCCCCACATAACCAAATCTCGCCCAAGAGTCTACCATATTTTCTACATTGACAGTGACAAAAACCAATTACAAGCTAAAAATAATAAACTTTCTCCAAATTGGTAACAGCTTAGAGTTGAATAATAAAGTGATTGAATGAGAAAGAACTAAGGCAAACACTTTGTTTATATAAACAAGAGATTCATTAGAACAAGTTGTACACAATTGTTTTCATTTATTTTTACTTACAGTGATAATGTATATTTGGACAGCAGCAAGCAAGCATGTAAACAAGTCATCATCAGACACTTTTGACAGCTCCTTTATCCCACAGTATCTCAAAGAGTTTGGATTTTTGACAGCTCCTTTATCCCACAGTATCTCAAAGAGTTTGGATTTTTGACAGCTCCTTTATCCCACAGTATCTCAAAGAGTTTGGATGGAGCCAAGCAAGCATGTCGACAGGAACATGATCACCTGCAGATTTGTGTAGATTAAGAAAGTAGCATCAGCCATAAGATATAATCTTCATATTTTTACTTACACTAATATGTATATTTCTATATTTTGGAGTATCTTCATATTTTTTACATTTAGACTTCACCATCGTACTTGAAACTTACCTAAGGCACTTGATACTTTTTACACTAATCAATTTGCTCTCTATTTTAAGTGATTGGGTACCAATTATAAATAATACTTTTGTAGCCTCTAAATATAGCATTCAAAACTAACAAATAATAAATACAAAGTTGATTTCTCATAAGCACTTTAGTTTATTTTATTTGGATGCAACTTAGTTATAATACAAAGCTACAAACACCTAAAGCACAAGCCAAGCAAAAAAGATCCTTACAAAAATAAGAACAAAATAGGATAGCAGGCTTGCCATTACAAACCAAAAAAAAAACCAGCATTTAAGGGAAGAAAAAAAATAGATATCCTCCCAAAGAAAGAACCGTATGACTGGTATAGGGAGTATACTATTGATGCACAACTTAGATCATGTACAACTTAGATGCACATATTTATGAAAAAATGAGTATACTATTTCTAAGCCTAAACGATTTGAAATGATAAATGGTTACTTTTAAAAAGCTAACAAATGTTAAAGACCATATATATCTAAAAAACAGATGAGTTTGAAGGGTTGAATTAACCAAGAAAAACCATGCAAAAATGAGTTGGTCACCACGAACAACCCAAAACTTTGAAACATTATATAAAAAAAATAAAAAATAGGATAGTTTTAACATTAAAAATATGAGTAAACTACTCATCCTAAACAAAACTAAAACTCACATCTTTTGAATCAAATAGGTGCTAGAAACTAACTCCAAGAGATAGAGAACGACAAAGTTTCAAGTTACAAATAAAAAACATGTTATGAACACAAGGGAACTCACCCAACTGAGGTATGCAACAACAAAGAAATTAGACAAAACAAGATAAATGGATATAGAGAATCCAACCTTGTGAGTTCGTCGTAGCACGGGCTCAATAACCATTATCCCAGCGGTTTCCTCATAAACTGAAACTGCAGAGAACCAATTAGATTTATTTTTTCATTAATCGTGTATTCTGAAACACAAGGGATGCAGAAGGTAACCTTGGATAGTGGCAGAGTCCCCTTGCAAACGAATAATTTCACCGATGTGATTATCATTACCAAAACGAACGAGTTCACACATAGCAGCCCCATTCATGCCATCAACAATGACGACATGTCCATACACCTGTTATGAGATTCAAATTATGGATGAAATCAGTATTAAAATAAATCATGATAACATCATACAAATAGTGAAGTGATACAACACAGGAAAATTTATTGAACAAAACAACAAAATGAATAGCAGATAGATAGATCGTGTAGTGAGTTGAAGAAATATATAATTAATGAATGGATGGATGATTAAGTGAAAGAAAAAAAAGTTGAATTAGGAGTGTGCGTGCAGTGATTGAAGTATAAGTATGATGAATGAAGAAATCAGAGATATAAAACAAAATTGAGAATGAAATCGGTATGAATAGGATCGTGCAATTAAGTAGTAAAGAAAATCAGATATTAAATTATGAATCAATGGAAGAATAAGTGGAAGAAGCGAACTAACCTTGCAAACATATTCACTCACCTTCGTCTTCGAAGGTGGTCATATGTGCTCCTCCATATACGGCAGAATTTAATGTATTTAAAAGTTATGAGTGAAGATTGAAGATTTGATGCATATTAAGGTGTATAAGATACAGGAAGAGTTTAAATTGTGACTTCTATTATTTTAATTTAACAGCTGCAACGGTAAAACCAAAATTGATACAATTGTACTCAAATACAAGAAAATGCAACATCCAAATATCTAAAATGAAGATTAAAACATTTGTCTCTTAAACTTTGAAACCTTGATAAGAAAAAAACATTGACTACAATGTTTAGCTGATTCCTCTCAAAATAAAAAATATTGTCTTGCGCTTCACAACTGACCACAAAAAAATAAGTAGGAATCTAACACTATGTTAAAGTATTAACTTAAGAACATATTCATTACCATTCAGCTTATAGGTAAACCCATTAACTTTTTCTTCGGTTGTTAAGTTTCTCCCTCAAAAAATCGTTTAAACTTGATCCACTACAAGAAATCGCATAACAGTTAGTTTAAACGAGTTTATAACAAAATAAAAATGACATGAACAACAAACTAGAGAAAGAAAAGGGAAAATAGTCTAGGATTACCATTTTCTCTCGGTTTGTTACTGTCCCGTGGGTTTTGTAGAGAATAACAAGATGAAGGATATGTTGCTGATCAATTGATGAAACGGGATCGGAGTTGAAGAAAATGAGGTTATTTAGGAGAAAGAAGGTCGGGTTTAACGGTGGTGTGGCAGGACATGGCCGGCGCCGCCGCATGAAGGGGGAGAGAAGGAAGGTAACATGCTTGGGTTTCTAAATGACAGGAGATAGAACCAGTGTGCTTAGTGAGGGCTCTACTCATTAAACAGTGGTGTGAGTCATGATATGTATTAAATTGCATGTTAGCTTATAAATTGCATTTTTACTATAAAAAAAAAGGGCTTAAAATTGCATTTTTATACCAATTTTTTTTTGCATTTTTTATTGAGTTTAGTGAAATAATTTCAAACCCATAACTTATATCACTTAACTCGGTGTGAGAAATGAGGTTGAATATGTGTGATTATGTGTGGAAATGAATCGTACCTTAAGGGTGTTCTTTTCGATGTGTTCTTTTTATGAATCTATATGGCTAAAATGGTAGAGAAGGTTGATGGGATGAAGAAAACATGTTTTTTTTTTACATAAACGCCTAATCCGGCGGTGGTGCGAGGGAGAAAAAGATGGTGGCGGTGGTGAGGGGAGGGAGCGGCGTTTTAGGGTTTGAGAAGAATCACAAATGGGTGTGGGAGAAAGAGAGACCGGCGTTTTAGAGGGTGTTGATTTTGTTGTCGCTATGGTATAATACCATTGATTTTGGTATTAATTTTTCATTTGCCAAATTAAACGCTATATTGTTTGGGATAGATGCCATTGTTTCACATTTGTCATCATATGGCTGTATTTAGAGCTGTCAAAACGGACTACCCGACCCGCGTCGGGCCGGCCCATGACGGACTCTGGCTTTGACGGGCTCGGGCTTTGACGGGTCGAACCAAAAAGGCCCAGAAGATAAGCGGGCTCAAAAATATTTGCCCAAGTCCGGCCCTTTGCGGGCTTCGGGCTTTCAGGCCAGCCCGGTTACTTAAAGTTTTTAATTAAAAAAATTACACTAAAAAATATCAATCAATGCCAAACTTCCCAAATTACCAATGTTAATTTGTCATGTGGCAAATCTCTATATACATGTATTCTAAGCTACACTTTGCTGATGTGTCTCCTCACAAATGCCTCATTTTCTATCTAATTTTCTAAGCCTTTGTTATTATACTTCCTTCCTACGCTACATTCAAATTTTTTAAACTCCTTTTACCATTTAAACATTTTTATCATAAAAAAATCTCTCTGACCTAAAAACATCTCTCTGCCCTCTCTCTAGATCTCCACCGTCATCCTCCTGCCTTCCAATCCAACCTATATCCGCCGCGATGTAGATTCAACCGTTGGTGGTGTGATGATTGGCTTTGGCAGTTCGCATCACTCGCCCACCGGTTTCTCTCAGCGGTTGTTTTCTCCATCGCTGGCGTTCATGGTGGTGTTAGTTTGCTGCGTTTTTGTGGTGGTTTGTGATGGTTTTGGGAGGCGTTTTGTGGTGGTGGTGCTGTTAGTTTTTTGTGGTGGTTCTCGGCGTAATTTGTGACATGGTATCATTCTAGTTGCGATCCAAAGTCTTTGTTTTTCACGTCTTTATTGTTCTAGGTCTAGCCGTGGTGATCGAAATTTCTTTCTCGATTGATTCCTTCTTGGTTCCGTTGAATTCTTGGTTCTAGCTGTCACTTCCGTTCTACATATACGATTCTTTTTGGCTATTGATTCTTGGTGCTATTGATTCTTTTTGGGTTTTCTTAATTCTTTTCATCACTTACGTGTTTCCTTGTGCTTGCAATTTTTTTTTGTTCAACCAAAAAGAAAAGTACATACCACCTTTGTATTATTCACGTGTCACTACCCTTGGTGTACCTGTTCTTTGGTGCTAGGTCTCTTAATTTTTTTGGTTTGAAACTTGGTTAACATGACTTCTGTGAGTTTTGTTTGTGGTGATGATATTGAGGAGCTCGCAGGTTGTTTTTTAGTTATGTTGGTTTATGGTGCTTCGTGGTGGTTTCCATGGTGGTGCAGATACTAGGTCTTTTGTGGTGGTGCTCGTGGTGGTTTTTGGTGGTGATGCTCGTGCTGGCTGATGTTGATTTTTGGTGGTTATGCTCTTGGTGGCTGGTGTTGGTTTTTGGTAAGGATTAATGGTGGTTTTTGTGGTGGTTAATGGTAGTTTTGGTGGTGGTGCTTGTGGTGGCTAGTGGTGGTTATGTTTTTTGTGGGTTTTCTTCTATGAGTTTTGTTGTTGATGTGGTTTTCATGTTAGAGGTGTGGCTTGTTTAAGGTGCGGTTACATGGGTTTTTCGTAAGTTTGATCGTTATTTTGGAGAGGTTTTTCAAAGCTTTGGTACAAGATTTGTTTATGCTATTGCGCAGGCGTTTAGACTTTGGTGTTTGGATATGACTTCTTTGTTTGGTGTTTAGTTTTTTATTGGTTTCGAATGCCCTCAGTGAAGCTATTTTTAGTTTGTTTGTATGAGTGTTTGTTAGGGTGTTCCGCATATATACGGCACACTTTTCCATTGTAAGTTACATTTTAAGTCTCCTAGTCTAGCATTCCTTGTGCTTGCTAGGATTCTTTTGTGTTTTCAATAAATTTCATTGTAACTTCTTCAAAAAATAATTTAATGTTTTAATGTAAATTCATTCTTATAACCTCTTCTAATACTCATGCTAAAAGGTAGTCTAATGGTTTCACAATTATATAGAAGATATACACATCCGAAGTAGTCTAACAGTTTTGTTATAAAAATTGTAAAGATCACTTTTTATTCTTATTCATTCATGACTTTTCATTTGCATATTTGGTTTTAATAAGTGTATCCTTTTAAAACTCTCAACCATTGAATTCAATGATAATAACAATTAAAAACTGTTATGTTAATTAATTATATTATACATAGGTCTTATGTATGTACAACCCCTTGGTACACATGTGAGTGTGAGATTTCAATCTCTATATACATGTATTCTAAGCTACACTTTGCTGATGTGTCTCCTCACAAATGCCTCATTTTCTGTCTAATTCTCTAAGCCTTTGTTACTATACTTCCTTCCTACGATACATTCAAATTTTTTAAACTCCTTTTACAATTTAATGTAAATTCATTCTTATAACTTCTTCTAATACTCATGCTAAAAAGTAGTCTAATGGTTTCACATTTATATAGAAGATATACATATCCGAAGTAGTCTAACGGTTTTGATATGAAAATTGTAAAGATCACTTTTTATTCTTATTCATTCATGACTTTTCATTTGCATATTTGGTTTTAATAAGTGTATCCTTCTAAAACACTCAACCTTATAATTCAATGATAATAACAATTGAAAACTGTTATGTTAATTAATTATATTATATATAGGTCTTATATATGTACAACCCCTTGGTACACATGTGAGTGTGAGATTTCAATCTCTATATACATGTATTCTAAGCTACGCTTTGCTGATTGTGTCTCCTCACAAATGCCTAATTTTCTAAGCCTTTATTACTATACTTCCTTCCTACGCTACTTTCAAATTTTTTAAACTCCTTTTACAATTTAATGTTTTAATGTAAATTCATTCTTATAATTTCTTCTTATACTCATGCTAAAACGTAGTTTAATAGTTTCACATTTATATAGAAGAGATACACATCCGAAGTAATCTAACGGTTTTGTTAGAAAAATTGTAAAGATCACTTTTTATTCTTATTCATTCATGACTTTTCATTTGCATATTTGGTTTTAATAAGTGTATCCTATTAAAACTCTTAACCTGTCAATTCAATGATAATAACAATTAAAAACTGTTATGTTAATTAATTATATTATATATAGGTCTTATATACGTACAACCCCTTGGTACACATGAGAGTGTGAGATTTCAATCTCTATATACATGTATTCTAAGCTACGCTTTGCTGATTGTGTCTCCTCACAAATGCCTAATTTTCTAAGCCTTTGTTACTATACTTCCTTCCTACGCTACTTTCAAATTTTTTAAACTCCTTTTACAATTTAATATTTTAATGTAAATTCATTTTTATAAATTCTTCTTATACTCATGCTAAAAAGTAGTTTAATTGTTTCACATTTATATAGAAGCGATACACATCCGAAGTAATCTAACGGTTTTGTTAGAAAAATTGTAAAGATCACTTTTTATTCTTATTCATTCATGACTTTTCATTTGCATATCTGGTTTTAATAAGTGTATCCTTTTAAAACTCTTAACCTTTCAATTCAATGAAAATAACAATTAAAAACTGTTATGTTAATTAATTATATTATATATAGGTCTTATATATGTACAACCCCTTGGTACACATGAGAGTGTGAGATTTCAATCTCTATATACATGTATTCTAAGCTACAATTTGCTGATGTGTCTCCTCACAAATGCCTCATTTTCTATCTAATTTTCTAAGCCTTTGTTATTATACTTCCTTCCTACGCTACATTCAAATTTTTTAAACTCCTTTTACAATTTAATGTTTTAATGTAAATTCATTCTTATAACTTCTTCTAATACTCATGCGAAAAAGTAGTCTAATGGTTTCACATTTATATAGAAGATATACACATCCGAAGTAATCTAACAGTTTTGTTATGAAAATTGTAAGGATCACTTTTTATTCTTATTCATGACTTTTCATTTGCATATTTGGTTTTAATAAGTGTATCCTTTTAAAACTCTCAAACTTTTAGTTCAATGATAATAACAATTAAAAACTGTTATGTTAATTAATTATATTATATATAGGTCTTATATATGTACAACCCCTTGGTACACATGTGAGTGTGAGATTTCAATCTCTATATACATGTATTCTAAGCTACGCTTTACTGATTGTGTCTCCTCACAAATGCCTAATTTTCTAAGCCTTTGTTACTATACTTCCTTCCTACGCTACTTTCAAATTTTTTAAACTCGTTTTACAATTTAATGTTTTAATGTAAATTTAAATTCTTCTTATACTCATGCTAAAAAGTAGTTTAATTGTTTCACATTTATATAGAAGAGTACACATCCGAAGTAATCTAACGGTTTTGTTAGAAAAATTGTAAAGATCACTTTTTATTCTTATTCATTCATGACTTTTCATTTGCATATTTGGTGTTAATAAGTGTATCCTTTTAAAACTCTTAACCTTTCAAGTCAATGATAATAACAATTAAAAACTATTATGTTAATTAATTATATTATATATGTACAACCCCTTGGTACACATGTGAGTGTGAGATTTCAATCTCTATATACATGTATTCTAAGCTGCACTTTGCTGATGTGTCTCCTCAAGAATGCCTCATTCTCTATCTAAGTTTCTAAGCCTTTGTTACTATACTTCCTTCCTACGCTACATTCAAAAAATTTAAACTCCTTTTACAATTTAATGTAAATTCGTTCTTATAACTTCTTCTAATACTCATGCTAAAAAGTAGTCTAATGGGTTCACATTTATATAGAAGATATACACATCCGAAGTAGTCTAACGGTTTTGTTATGAAAATTGTAAAGATCACTTTTTATTCTTATTCATTCATGACTTTTCATTTGCATATTTGGTTATAATATGTGTATCCTTATAAAACTCTCAACCTTTCAATTCAATGATAATAACAATTAAAAACTGTTATTAATTAATTATATTATATATAGGTCTTATATATGTACAACCTCTTGGCACATGAGTGTGACATTTCAATCTCTATATATATGTATTCTAATCTACACTTTGCTGATGTGTTTCCTCACAAATGCCTCATTTTCTATCTAATTTTCTAAGCCTTTGTTACTATACTTCCTTACTATGCTACATTCAAATTTTTTAAACTCCTTATACAATTTAATGTTTTAATGTAAATTCATTCTTATAACTTCTTCTAATACTCATGATAAAAAGTAGTCTAATGGTTTCACATTTATATAGAAGATATACACATCCGAAGTAGTCAACGGTTTTGTTATGAAAATTGTATAGATCACATTTTATTCTTATTGATTCATGACTTTTTATTTGCATATTTGGCTTTTATAAGTGTATCCTTTTAAAACTCTCAACCTTTCCATTCAATGATAATAACAATTAAAAACTGTTATGTTAATTAATTATATTATATATAGGTCTTATGTATGCACAACCCCTTGGTACACATGTGAGTGTGAGATTTCAATCTAAGTGGATTCTATGTATTGCACAGTAAGAAGAATTTTGTCAGCCGAGAGTATTGTAGTGCGTAGTTATTTGATTCCGTTGTGGTAATGAATTTCAAACTTATTTGATGGACTGTGTTGATATGTGTTACACGATAGAATGGTGATCATCGTTTAAGGTGTAGAGGGGAAACAATTGTATGTGCCGAAGATGAAATTATGGGGGGTTCGTGAATGTTTGTATATTGGTTTCTATGATGTATCTCTTTGTTTGTAAAGTGACTCCAAAACTAAATGTTGTGAGTCTTTCATATATATATATATATATATTGTGTTCCATTTTTTCAGCTTTTCTACCATTCTTTCTTACGATAGGTAAGCAAGCACAAATAGAGTCCTTCATATCGTCAGCTTTCTGTTCTAGGTAAGGCTTTATGGTTAATATAAACTACTATATATTTTGTTATTTCTTCATTGTCAATTACTTTAGTTCTTGAAATTGAATTGTTTGTATGGTATAAACATTGCCGGTCTTAGTTTGTCTGATATAGTTTGTTCTTAATTCCACATGGGCTTTTTCCCTTCAAAATGTTCTTGATGTTTTTTTTTTGTTTTTGCAAAATATGCATCTATGTTTCAAAAGGAATATCCACCTTCAGTTCTAACTATGAGATTTTTTTATCCTTATGCTTTTCTTGCAGTTCAAATAATTAACTTCTCGTTGGACATTCTATCTACGAACTGTGGTTTTTTTTTTTACCAACAAAATACCAACTTCTAATTTTGTATTTTTAGTTACTTATGAAACCAGATCCAATATATTTGTCTCTAATGTATCTCTATTGTTGTTACCACTCCATGTGAGAGAATTTGAAGTTTTTTTTGTAACTGAAAAAAGAGAGGGTTTGGAAGTTGATTAGGACAGAAACCATTAATCCATTATTTATTTATTTAGAGCCTATTTCTTATAGATTTAAGAATAAATGTATTTTTATTTGTATTTTAAAAAATGATTTTTTTTAACTTTAAAATAGTAGAAACAAATGAAATTTTGACCTTCACTAACTTAAATGTTCATTGTTAGATCAAAACTACATATTTTTCAAAAATACATCTTTCAAAAATAATTTTTATGAAAAGCTATTTGAAATAGTTATTTTAAGAGATTTTTTAAAATTTTACTATCCAAATTTTTTTTTATAACAAAATGATGAAATAATTAGAATAACATTTTAAGATAAACCTCTTCAAATAAAATTTTCATTTGAAGCTTTCTTTAAAAAAAAATCTTAAGGTAAATGCAAATAAATTTATTAATATTCATGAGATCTAAATAAAATTCACTCTTTTTTCTTAAATCTAAAATTAGATTAACATAAAAGGAAAACAACAAAAGTGTGAGGGGATTGAATTAAAACCTAGAAGAAAGAAGGAGACTAATTTTTTTTTTGATCTACTATACTATTTTTTTAATAAAATCATACATTTTTTTTTGAAATAATAAAAAAAAACTTCCCCAAACTATTCAAATTCACTTCTACTAATTGGTTTAAAAGTAACTTTTGAATTTCCCAATTAAGGAAATTGAGATTAGGTTAATATGAAATCAAAATTCAGAATTCGTTAAAGGTTTTATTAGGTTAATATGAAAATTATAAGTATGCTATTGCTTTAATCAAGTAATTCATATATCACAATCAATGCTAAAAGTAAAAATATAAAGGAGAGAAGAACACCAAGATTTATAGATGTTTCCCTTTTTTGTCCTCATTAGGGGTACATCCTCTCTTCGCGATAGAAAACGCCTATATCACGGGCTTTCACTATGATGAAAATGTTTACAAGTGTTTGATTACAAAGAATCCTTCAATTCCTGATCTTCTATGCTAAGCAATGACACATGATCCATTCTACAAGAACTCTTGAAATTGGACAACCATAAGGTCTTCGAATCTCAAGCTGGCATGGAATCCCTTGAACTTCAACTCAAAGAATTTGTCTCTGCGATGCCTCCGCTTCGATCCCATTGAACCTTGAATTGATGAGAAAGAAACCCCACAATTTCCTTTGGAGGTGAAAAGAGCCTTCTTTTCCTTTTGGTCATTGGTCCACCACTAGGATCCTTGAGAGAAACCAATCTTACAAGTTTTATAACATCCTAACAATCCAGACCTCACACTCTACAAAAGTTTTTAGAGAAAGTGTTTAATGTGAGTAGGAGTATATATAGGTGAGAGTGAAACAAGTTAATTTTAGCCAAAAAAAAAGAGCTTGAATCGAATCATAAAAAACATGATATGATTTAAACATTGTAAAATGAGAGAATCTAAAGAACATGAAGATTGATACGAATCGTATCAGGAAATTTTCAGATGAAGTTTGATTCGTTTCAAACATGCAATGGCAAGAGTTTGAATCGTATCATGAAACCCAAATGAAAATTGATATGACTCAAAGAACACAAATACATATCAACTAAGCCAAAATCAGATATAGAGGGCTTCAATGAATCTATTCAAAAACTTCCAAGGAAAGTTCTGAATCGTATCAAATATCATCAAAAGATCAAGGGAACCCAAGACAGGGAATAATACGATTCAAAAATATTTGATAACACTCTGTATCGAATCAAACACTCAGAAAAGCATAATTTAAGAATCCAAAGAAACTCATAAAAACAATACTAATGTTTTGTAAACATAAGACACTGTTGTAGAGGGCTAAAGATAAAAAAACAATACTAATGATACGATCCACAATTAAGCTATTTAAACATAAAGTATAAAGCATAAAGATCCTCAAAAGTAAAACATCATCAAAACCTAAAACTAAATGATTGAAGGAGAAACTACACACTTACAAGGAAATATATTTGAAAATAATTTTAATTTCATTTTTTAAACCAAATAAAACTTCAATATGAATACCAAAATTGTTATTTTCAATAAAAAAAGTTAAAAAATTCTAATCAAACCCGTGCAACGCACGGGTTATATACCTAGTATTACATATTAAAGTAGACATTGTCAGAAAATTACATTCAAATCCACAATAATACAATTGAAAAGAGCAACGTAAAGTTGCACACAATTTATCTTTATACTGATCATGTTATTCTAAGTAACCAAGGGAGTGATAATTCATCTATTTATTTAGGCAGTACTTAGAATATGAAGTGTCAAAACATTCCAAGCATTCAATGTCACAAGCATATATTGAATTGAAATATGCCAAGCTTCAACAGTGTCTTACAAGAAACGAAAAATAGGAAAATTTATCTGTTAAGACATGTCTCAGAATCCAATATATAAGATGATGTATTTTAGAACAAAAATAAATTAGGGAGGAAAGCAACATGTTAGAATAAACTAGATTTGACACCGTCACTGTGAATATTATGTATTTGGGATTTTGGGTTGGACTCAGGCAAACATTAAAAAAAATTTCCTATACGTGGTGGGTCGGACTGTAGGAACTTTAATGTTAAAAATATATTATAAAATAAACTGGCTACCCTCGGCCCGGTCGGGCTAGCCCGCAACGGGCTCGGGCTAAAACGACCCAATTTTAAACGGGCCCAAATTTTTATGTCCAAGCCCTACATTTTTTGGGCTTTTGCGGGCCGGCCCGGTAGGCCCGGCCCGTTTTTGCCAGTTCTAGTTGTATTGCTGAAGAAATTTTGGCAATTTAATCATTACTTTTTTTTTAGGACTAAAAATGAAATTAACTATATTTTCTAGGGACCAAACATTTATTTAATCCAGAAAAATGAATATGTTCTAGGAGAAAAATTATTGTTGCATAACACGTTTGAAATACGAGAATTAATGCAAGAATATTATGTAGAAATTTTTTTAAGTTTTAGTATTCTACACTTTGTGTTTGTGTGGTGTGCACATCGTTCAATATGTAATCTTTCGTCGGCTGTAACGCACGTAATATTAATTTGTGATCATGTGTCATGTAGAATATGGACGACGTGCAGTTCAATGTCGATCGTTTTCCACTCGTGCGACGCACGGGCAAAACACTAGTAAACTCACAAACAAACTGAAATCAAATCAATCAAATTCTACTAAAAGCATACATCAACAACATAAACAATTTCCCCACTCTTCTGAGCACAACTTAATTTGAAGTCCATCTAACCGAACTAAAAGAAAATCTGCTGCGGTATACAATAGTTAAATTTGCTATTGCATTTGCATTTATCAGTGGATAACAAGTGGGAAATGTTTTAAATATTCTGCATGCCTATTTTCGAATATGCTAATGGATACGAGGCATTATGTAATACGTTGGCACAATTGCAGGGAAAAACTTTTTCCTTATTCCTTTAGCCTTGATAATGGGGAAAATGATGCCCAATGCAACCTGCAATATCATAGAAAAAATTATATTTACACTAAAATTTTGCTTCACATGCCAATATCAACAAAATTAAAGCAAGAAAACAATATATATATATATATATATATATATATATATATATATATATATATCATGAGTGTATAAGGGATATAATCAAACATATATATACCAAAAACAGTAGTATAATCTCAAGGTTAAAAAGCTATGCAGATTATGAAGAGGTTTAACACACCAATCATAATAAAGACACTCAAGGGCGGAAGTACATTATAGCTTTAATTAATGGCACTACCCCTTGAAGTACTATTTTAGAAAGAAAACAGAGTCAAGTAATATGCAAAACCATGCACACGATTATATGAATGATGGTTACTAAAAATTCTTAAGACATAATGCATTCTCTTCATATTAAAATTATTATTATTGTCCATTCAAAATAATTGTTAATAATGAAGTCATGTTTGAAATATGGTTTTAAATTGCAGTTATCAATATGATGCAAACTTCTATATTGCAGTTGCAACTTGTTGCAGTGATTTTAAAATCATTTATATTGTGGACGCAATTGTGGTATATGCGGACTGCTTAAGTCTTGAATAAATAAAATGAATTGGTTGTATAATTCATATTAGAGGTCCTGAGGATCACTCTAGAGGGTCACTCATGCGGATAATACGGTGTTAGTTATAGACTAACTTGATCATAGGGTTTACTTGTTTGTCAAGTAACCATAGTTAATTAAAGCTTTGCATTGTGTATACAAGGAGAACACTAGAATGCAATTGTAAGATGCGTGGATCATTGTTGATTACATTACATAAGAGAATAAAATATTCACATTGAATTTCCACATTTCCCACTAATCTCAATTTTCTCTCTTCTCTTCTTTTCACTTTGTTTTCATGATTCACTCGAGTTATATCACAAATTAGAAGCTTATCTCAACACGGAATGCAATTTACAAATTGTCTAAAATATTGATTTTATATGTTTATGCTAAAAATGAAATGAAAAGTATTCACAAGAATAAATCGAGCTCCAGTCCACATTTTTTTTGGAGAAGGAAATGACATCATTATACGAACTAAACCATATGTAGCAACACCAATGAAATGGTAAAGCAAACTCAATGGACGAGAATTTTGACCTGCGAGTAGAGCTATTGGTCCATCTGAGAAAACACCTCCAAGGCTTAAATAATCGAAACATGCTTCACACATTTCCTTTCTAGTTGGACCTGGAGATGCACAAATTATTGTATGCAATAAACCAAATAATGTGTGTATTGTTGATGACATTGGCTAAAAAAGTTATAAAAGAAAAGAATTAGATAATGTATATGTATTATATAAATAATTAAATGATATATATTTTTATACGTGCTTCTAAATTTTATGTCCAAAGTCTTCTGGCCATTCTAGTATTTTCCCCTTATAAATAGAGTATAAATGGCATAAAAATTGTTGTAGACTAAGAGCTAGTTTAACATAAATTTGTGATGGGCGTCTAATATGGATCTCGTTTAAAGGTAGACTATACTATTTTTAGTAAATTGTAATAAAATATTATTTTTGATAAAATCAAATTTTCACTTAAAATTGTAAGGGTCCACACTTAAAATAATGTTGAGAGTTTCATATTAGATGCACCCAAATAACGAATATTCATGTGTAAAAATACATGTATATCAATAAAAAATATTTAAATAAATATGAAAAGGCCAAAAATCGACATGTGCACCTAAGGTCGTTTTCAACCTTTTCATTCTCTCTCATGTCCCCGTGATTAACGTTTGTCTTTTTAATTTAAAGAAAAATCACGTTGATTGTAAGAGTTTGTGCAACGTTATCAAATGATGCAACACTATATACATGTTTTGAGGAAAATTATATAGACTACCAAATTACAAAGAGAAAACATAAGGACCAAAATCATGAATTTCATATAATAGTAATATTTGTAGGGCGAAAAATACATGTAAGTATTATATTTATATCATATTTACCGTACGTAGGATGTAGAGTGACTCAAGGTATTTACAAAGAACAGAAGCTTCATGTAGGTTATGTAGAGGTTTAAGTAAATTTCTTAGCAAAACAATGTCAGACAAAGCCACAGTCATTCCTCCTCCTGTTAAAGGATGACGCATATGTTGGAACAAAGGGTGTTTCGCAAAATCACCTCTTGAGTTTTGATGATAACAAGGTATTAAAAATTATCAATTGGATATGCTAAACATTTGTTCAAGTGTACAAGATCACAATCAAAGTACTATTCATAAAGATTCTGAATGAACAAGTCAAAGAGCAAAAGGAATTTTATTGAAGCTTAGAGCGTCTGAAAGAATGCGTCTGAAAGAAATGCGTATGAAGAAACGAGTCTGAAGAAAGCGCTCCTGAAGACACGTCATCAGAAGCAAGGTCATCAGAAGCAAGGTTATCAGAAGCATCTCATCAGAAGCCATTTCACCAGAGTTGACAAAGTACAGTGTACGAAGTGTACGACCACTAACTCTGCGCACGCCTCTGCAACCAACATCTCTGCAACTTGTCTCTACATCAAGACAAGAATAACAGTAATATTATTGCAGACGTTGTTCCGCTTCAAATGGAATGGATTTGAAATTAGTTCTTCATAGGACAATTATCAAATCAGGCAAAGGATCAATGGTGAAGAATCAAAGCTTCAAGCAAGACAAGTTGATGTAACGGCTAATTCTC
>Ga0228711_1004646_pt1 | contig 21053 bp, 9 predicted proteins | sample MedpolnodulmetaG_2_FD_177996 | JGI IMG/M metagenome (GOLD analysis project Ga0228711, IMG submission 177996) | Root nodule microbial communities from Medicago polymorpha collected in Santa Monica, California, United States - brown nodules | ecosystem: Host-associated > Plants > Roots > Nodule... | reverse complement strand
TAACCCACTCAATGACTGCCACGTAAGTGGGTTAAGGGACGAAATTTGATGACGTGGCAGTCATTGAGTGGGTTAAGGGACGAAATTTTAAATGATTAAACTTTGCAAGGGTAAATCGCCAGGATTAACGATTACAGGGACGAAATTTTAAATGGCACCTATTTGCAAAGACTAAACATACCTTTAAGCCTTATAAAAATCATAAGAAACTTAAGTCTTAATAAAATGTTACCAAACTTTGCATATACATTTTGTGTGTTAATTTTGAAGTCTTTCAAAGTGTTACAATTTTTAAATAATAAAATTTAGTCTAAATGTAATATAACTTTTTAAACGTTTGTAAAATGTAATGTCTATCGGTCTCTTGAACCAACTCAACTCAATCCACCCAGAAAAAATTGATTTTGGTAGAATTGATTTCGTAGAATTGATTTTGGTTAAAAGTGAGTTGAATGTAAAGTTATTTATGTTTGGTTACCTTCAAAACAAAAGCGATTTGTATGAAAAATGTTGTTTGGATGTTTTGAGTCAGAATTGCTTTTAAATGTGTAAAAGACCAAAATGGGCATTAACATGTGAGCGTGTGTATATGTATGTATATACATCAAATTTTACATTTATTTAGTTTTTTCATCCTTCATAAATGCACTTTTCACCCCTTATGTTTCAAAAAGTTGCGATTTTGGCCCCCTTTTAAAAAAATGGATATTTTTACCCCCTAACTTTTGGACCTCTTTCGATTAGCTGATTTTATGTCAATTTCTCATTCTCTGATGGTGTAAACTGACATGGAGATAGAAGGATGCTGATAAGTGGAGTGCAAACTTGCATGGTGTCCAAACTGACATGATAAGTGGAGTCCAAACTGATAAGTGGTCATTCTTTAGGGTGGCAAAAAGTTACACCATGCCAGTTTGAACTCCACTTATCAGCATCCTTCTATCCCCATGCCAGCTTACACCATCAGAGACTGAGAAATTGTCATAATCTCCATCAAAATCAGCTAATCAAAAGAGGGCCAAAAGTTAGGGGGTCAAAATATCCATTTTTTAAAGGGGGCCAAAATCGCAACTTTTTGAAACATAGGGGGTGAAAAGTGCATTTAAGCCTTTTTTTTTTTATTAATTGACAATAAAATTATTAGATTAATATTATTGTTAATCACACAATATTCAAATAAAAGTACATGTAAGGAATATATATTAAACATGAAGTACTTGTTAAAATTACAAATAGAGAATATAATATAAAGTGCAATACAAATTTGAAACATTACTATAATACTAATTATTTTTCTTAGAACTCCATAATTTGATCTCAAACCGAGTCTCGGACATGATTCATCTCAGATGAGGAAGCTATATTTAAATTTTGAGATGAATCCAAATTAACTGGTCTACGATAATCATCATGATCAAGGGTTATGTCTTCATCCTCATATCAACTTCAACTTGTATCTTAATTCTGAATTTAGGCACGCGTCGTAGAATCGCAAACCTATTCTTCCATACATCAAAAGTTCTTTCTATTGTGCATCTTAAACTTGAGTGATAATAATTGAATACCTCGTTATTATTTTCAAACCCATGAGAACGCATAAAATCAGGGAGGTGATAACGTTTACCCCATTACATACATAAAAATAAATTAAATTATAAATTGTAAAGAATAATACTAATAAATAAGTTATAAAGAATAAAATTAATACCTGGAGGAGGATGTGGAAAATTTAGATTTGCATTTGTGAGAGCATGTTCAAAAACACGAGCATCATGGGCAATACCTTCCAATCCAGTTAAAACAAAAGTAAAGCACATGTTCCAATCACATACCACACATGGGATATGCGTACCATCGATTGCTCCTATGACATTCTTAAAAAATGGCCAATATCGTTGATCACTTTGAATTTTTGCATGACTATCACGGAACAAAGGATCTCGAGGTTTTATATATTCGATGGACAAATTCAAGCAAGCAATTAACACATCATGAAAATGTCTACTTACAGTTTTTCCTGAGTGCTGAAACCTTTCTTGAATCATTCTATTACCCACTTCATGCAATTAACACATCATAGAAGCTATTTTCAAACTCCATCAATATCATTAACATTTCAAGAAAAAAAAATCATAACTAAGGTCAAGGAAAACAAAAGAAATAAATTGTTTTTTATTTAGGCATTTTATCAAACACATCAAATGCAATGTTATCAAAACTGAATTAATAGACAAAATATGAGTTTTTGAGCTTACCCTTGAGTACCTAACACTGCAACTATTAGGCTATGTGCTTGTGTTCCTTTTCCTAAGTGTTTAAGAATGAAAGAGTGACAAATGAGCCAACCTATATAAAGAAGTTTGTAGGAGCAGAGGGTAACTACACATATAGTTAATGAAACTATGAGGTTGGTGAACGGATTATTTGATTCGTGAAGAATTATGATGAGATGAATTGATTGGAGTTTAAAGAAGTTGTGAGGTAGGTGATTTGTTAGGTCTGTGAATCATATTTGCATTCAAATTTTGAAAGGAGTTATGAATTCTGATTGTTAGTAGCTTCTCCTATAAGAAGAGAGAAAAACAAGGTTGTCATCAAAGTTGTTTCCAAAGTTCAAATGGATGTATATATATCACTACTCTTGACTAAATTGTGACACGAAAAAACTTGCGAGAGATGAGGTGTTCACGAGTTGGTTTGGACTGTTTTTTTTTTTACTAAAATTGGTAACCAACTCAATCAAGCAAACTGTTTTTTCCAGTGTCACTATACATCATATTTTATTTATACATATAATAAATTAGTTTAGTTGGTAAAACATTGTAATATGTAAGGGTCAAGGACTCGAGGTACCTTAAATTCTCCATTTATTACAATTAAGAGGTGAATTTTTATTATTCAAAAAAAAAAATTATGAAATATCAAAAGGAGCCTTTACAAAAACTAAAAAAAAAAGAAGATAGTTTTTATTTATTATTTAAAAAATAAAATAAAAATTGGCAAAGGTGTAAATTGAAAAGAAAACAAATTTGTGAGTTTGTGAAAGTACAAATGTTGTTGTCCTCTATCTTTCGACATTCTTCAACAACTCCACTCCGAATCCGATCAATCTACTCTTCCTCCATCAAGGTCAGTATCAAATTGTTCTCACTTTCACTCTCTCTTACCCACTTCTCCACTTTCCTTCTCACCCCATTTCCCCTTCTCTCTTTATGCAGATGGCTTCACAAGACTACACTTTTGGACCTTACAAAATTCACCACAATGAAGTCTTCTACTCCACCGATCTCTCTTATGCCATGGTTAACCTTCGTCCTCTTCTCCCTGGTAACTATCTCCATCACTTCTTATTCTTCATATCAAATCAAACACTGTCTGTCTCCTATTAAACACTGACACAGACAGACACCGGTAATAATTTGGAAAAAGATGACATTATTAAATGTAATCACCTGTGTCACTGTTAGGTACCAGACACGGCTTCCATTAGAAGTGTCAGGGCTACATAGTTTGTTTAGGTTTATTATTCTTTGATTTTATTGATTTAATCTATGAAAGTTAACTAAGTTTGGGTATCTACTCGACAACAATAAAAATAGTGTCTTTTTACTGTATTGTTTATGAAATTGTTGTCTTTTATGTGATTAAAATAGACCCATTTTGACATTTTATTTGTTTTTGTCTCTTTGCAGGTCATATCCTTTTATATGGGTTTCAATAATACACTGGTGGGGTGGTATGGTTGATGTAGTTTTTATAGTTTAAGACTGAATGAAAACTTTTTTTTTGGGTTAATTTCATTGAGTCACTGGTTTGGTTCAAAACATAGTAACTTGCACAAGCACATTCAGTGTATAGGAAATCCAACAGTAATTTTTCTGGCACTCCCAGTATAAGTTTAAAGTAAATTTTTTCAATACAATACAAATGCTACTTTTTATCACTTATTATTAGATTAGAGGTTTCGATACAAAATCAATTTTGATTTGAAACAACGAACACCATTCATTTACACAAAACTACATATGCTTCATCAAACTTGATTTAAAGGTTACTATTGGGTTCCCAAACATGGTTTAGGAATTCTTCTTATGAAGCTTCTTCATATTATCAACAGTTATTTTGATATAAGATTTCTTAACGGTCACTACTATGTATTAAGTTGTTGGATACTTTGATAGGATATATATGTAGTTGGTTGTTTGATTTTCTGTATAACGGATTCGTTTTTGTCTTGCATATTATGGTTTGAAGATTTTCGAATTACAGCTACACTGGTTATGTATATTTGTTTTATATTCACAGTTAAGTGCTAAAGGACCTTAAGGATTAGGCATGACTCGCATGAGACTATTTTTATTTTACACCATATGAAGTTATAAAGTGTTTGACTTAACAGTTTTCACATGTGCTTATCTGTCCAAAGCGCGAAGTTAAGCGTTTTGTTGATCTCACTGCTGATGAGACTTGTGATTTATGGCTCACTGCACAAAAAGTTGGCAGGCAGCTTGAGAGCTACCATAAGGCTTCATCCCTCACTTTGGCTATCCAAGTAAGACATTTGGAGACTAATTTAATTGTTCAGTAATAGTTGTGCTGCACTTTGTGCTAGTTGCAATCATGTCTTTAGTTACACACTCACCTTTTATGCTGACATTTGTTTTATGCTCCTCTTTTGAAGTTGTTCACCTTTTCTCTTAGTGACTCTCATTTATATTCTTCTATGCGAACAAGATGATGCTTTAACATATTAGCAATGCATCATACAGTAGGTAAAAATATGAGATGTTTAAAAACTTATGGTCCAACTTTGTAAGGCTCATACTATACTATATAACTATATATGATATAAGCAAAAGCTTAACAATTATCAATCATGTATAAGCTACAATTTTCTAATAATTTGTAATTTGCAATTAGACTTGGTGAAAATTTTAATTGAAACAGAGAAACGTGCTGCGATCATGATAGGAAATTAGAGCTTGTAAAAAAAAATGATAGGAAATGAAAGCTTGTTAAAAAACATGATAGCAAATGAGAGAGAGAGAGAGAGAAGGAAAGTAGATTCAATGATGTTTGTATTATGATTTAAATGAGGAAGTTAGTTACAAACAGCAACTGCACTGGTATTTATACCAGTTAGGACTTGTTCTGACTCAGCACAAGTTAGTTACAAGAGTTAGGCCATGTTTGGTTTTGTTGCTGTTTTATAACCTCCTGGCTTTACTGATCTATTACTCTATCAATTTTAAAGTATCTGTGGTCTCCACGATTTAGTGTCTGCATGATAAGCTACTTGTGTCTCAGGAGAATAACAAAATTATCTTTCTATACTTTAGGATGGGCCCCAAGCAGGACAGACTGTACCTCATGTTCACATTCATGTTGTCCCGAGGAAAGGTGGCGATTTCAAGAACAATGACGAGATATATGATGCAGTAAGAAAGAAGTTTTTTTCAAGGCCATGTTGATTATAATCTTGTGTTTATTTTATTATTTGTTTTTTATTCACCGGTTGAAATTGATTCAGATGGATGAGAAGGAGAAGGAATTGAAGGAAAAGCTTGATTTGGACAAAGAGAGGAAAGATAGGAGCCTTGAAGAGATGTCACAAGAGGCAGAGGAATACAGAAAACTTTTCTTGTAACATTTTAGATAGCAATAGAAATAGAATTCTGTCTGCTTGATGCAAACTTCTGATTTTCTCAGAATAGACAATTTAACTGCAATTCCTTGTGGCCACAGAAAAATTTATTCCTTTACTTTAGAACTTTGAATTGTACTATTGACCAATACAAGTAATCATCTGTGGACCTTCCTTCACAGTTACATGCTGCATTTAAATTTCAAGGTTGATAACAATCTGGTTCGAGTTTGACTCAAATTATGAGCACTTACTCTCTTTAATTTTAGCACTTAGTTTTTCAAAGTTGTTTTTAGTGGGAAGGTAACAACCCCAAAAAATAATCATTTTTCTTGGATGGATTCTAAAATAAAATTTGATAGTATATGAAGCACCAACACATAAAGGCTTTTCCCGTTAAAAAAAAACATATACATGTTTTTCAATAGCCACAAAAACTAATAATAATTTGAAAAAACAGGTCTGTTTAAATTTAATCACATTCGCCGTGTCTTGCTATACAAAATGACATTTAAGATAAGAAAAATAAAAGATGGTTTTTTTTTTCTTACATAAAAAAGACAAAAAGTGTTTGATTATGCTTTTCTTTTCTGTCTAAACCAAAGTATTCTCCTTACGCAATTGCAGAGACCAATTTCCTTTGAGGTAAATGTTATCCATTTAAGGTTTGACATTTTCCAACAAATGTTTTTCTATACACGTTGGCCATGAATATGAACCCTAGACCAAATCATTAAGGGATTCAAGTATCTATCACTTGTGTCACACTACGTTGCTTATGCGTTTGATTCTTATATAAGCTTATGTATTGTTAGGATTCAAGTATCTACTGTTAGTGTCACACTACGTTGCTCATGTGTTTGATTCTTATTTAAGCTTATGTGTTGTTACAAACCTTAAAAGGGGGTTTAAGGTTTGGTATCCTAATTCTAATTATAATAAGAGGACTACAAGCAATTGGTGAATGTTGACCTAATTAACTATTCATGTAGTTATTCACACGTTTTTAAATATTTTTACAAAGACTTTTTAATTTGTAATTATCTCATTCATAAGACAGGACAAATGGAGTAAGTAAAAAGTTACTTAATCAAAATTAAATAAATAAATAAATGGTCAAACAAGAAGGACATAGAATTTCTTATGTTCAAAGCAAAATTCAAATAGTAAAGCATCTAGCTATTTGGTTGTTCTTGTACATACTCTTCAAGAAGCATTACCTTCTCTATTGCTCACTCCATTAAGGTAAATAAACAACTAACCATAATCATCAAATGTTAACTTTGTATTTTCTTTATCCATAAATATATGAGATTAATGTTACTTTTATTGGGGTCTAAATATAGATGGCTGTTGAATACTATGACTTTGGACCTTACAAGATCCACCATAGTTCAGTGTTTCATACAACCGATCTTTCTTTTGCCTTTGTCAACCTACGTCCTGCTGTGCCTGGTATCTTGCTTACCTCTCTCTCATCTTACTCTCTAGTCTTCATGATTTAATATCTTTTTGTTAATCACCTTCTTTTCTTTTGCAGGTCATATCCTTTTTAATAGGACACCAATTGCTCCATTTCTATAAGTCTCTTTGACACCTTTAACATCTATTATGAAAAATTATTGTAGTATTATTAACTGGGTTGGGTCTAGCAGAGGGGCTCTCACAAGTAGTTCACAACATAGTGAACTAGGATTTGAATTTTGATTGAAAGAGATACTAATATTTAGTATCTATACGTCTTGAATATGATAAATTAGTATAGTAAAAAAAGAAAAATTAGTATAGTAAATGATTTGTATAGAAAAATTAGTAACAGATATATTTAGAAAAGAAATAAAATATATCCAGCAATTAAAAAAAAAGGCTATAGAAATTCTTAAACCTTAAAATTAAGGTTGCAAATATGATTGTGAAGCTGAATTTGATTGACTTAACAGTAGCTAGTTACATGTTCTAATCTGTCCGAAGCGCGAAGTGAAGCGTGTTGCTGATCTTACTGATGATGAGAATATTGAGTTATGGCGCATAGCACATAAACTTGGTAAACAACTTGAGAGCTACCATAATGCATCATCACTTAGACTTGCTATCCAAGTAAGACATTTGGAAAAGAGTTTACCCCATGTGTTATATACTTTCTCTTTTAACTTGAAATATAGTGTTGTTTGAGCATATATAAGTATTTGCTTTTAATGTGATTACCAATAACTGATGCTATATGGTTCTACAATTTTTCACCCTAATCAAATCAATTTTTCTGAATTATAGGATGGACCCCAAGCTGGACAATCGGTTCCTCATGTTCATATCCATATTCTTCCTTATTGGAAAAATGGTATTGAAAACAATGATGAGGTATTTTGTTTTTAATAATTTGGCTTTTCTCAATAAAAAAATAATGTTTTATGTCCTATAATAATTGCCGTGTTTGATCATCATATAGATTAATAAAAGATGATAAATGAAAAAAAAAGAGAATCGTGATTCAGATTAATAAAAGATGATAAATGAGAAAAAAGAGAATCGTGATTCTACTAAAGGAAATTGCTAAGTCTAGCGAGGATTATTATTGCGACAATTATAAACTACATTAAAAACTGAAAATATTTGATAGTTATTACGGGACAGATAGAGTAGTAAAAGTTTGACTCTTCTGTGCAACTAACTCTAATAAATTTTTGCAAATATGTGACTTTCATTTGATGTTATTGTTTGTTTGTGAATGTTCAGATAAATGAAAAGGAGAAGGAATTGAAACGGAAGGTAGTGGTGGACATAGAAAGGAAAGAAAGGAGTCTTGAAGAAATGGCACAAGAGGCTGATGAGTATAGAAAATTTGTCATTTCATAATATTATTACTATGTATAAAGTGTGTTTAATCCCTTAGGTAAGCTTATGTGTTGATACAAAACTTAAAGAGGGTTTGATATGCTAATTATAATTATAATAAGAGGACTATAGACGATTGTTGAATGTTAACCTAATTAACTATTCATGTAGTTTATCATGCACACGTTTCTAAATATATTTAAGACTTCTTAATTTGTATTATCCCATTCATAACATAGGACAAATAGAGTAAGTAAAAGTAATTTAATTAAAAAAATAATGGTCAAACAAAAAAGACATTAAAAATGCAAATTATTATGTGTAACACCCAAAGTTCCCTGCGAGTTCTTAGAATTTGCGTGAAGGTTGTATAGATTTTGAGTGTCTAGAATGTTAATTAGAAGGTTAATAGATTCTTAAGTATCTTAATCCTTGAAAAATGAATTCTAGTTGAGTGGCTACATCAGAGATGAGAGTGTAGTTGTTGGGTATGTTCAAAAGCATGAAGTGATAGTTTCTTAGGTAACTGTATCTCAAGTAATCAAGTGTCCTCATAAAGGAAACTGACTATAAAACAACCAGATTAACAATAAGCTCAAAGAGTCTCTGTGAGCATAGCTCAGTTGTCAGGGACATGCATTATTATATGCAGGGGCTGAGGTTCGAACTTTGGACCCTCTACTTATTCACCTTAGAAAAGGTGAATTCTAACCACTAAGTTACTTGAAAAAAAAAACAATAAACTCAAAGAAGAACTTGAATTTGAAAGAACCATGTTTGAGTATCCTAAATAAGGTTATGTTTAAAATCATCTTAGGATGTCACTTGCCCCAAGGAGACATGATTCGATTTCATAGAGACACAAATTAATTCAGGTTTAAATATAGTTTTAGTTCCTTATTTTACTAAATTTGTATGTTTGATCTTTGATGGTTGATTTAACAAGTGTAACTAGAATTGTGTAAATTGGGGCGATGCAAAGAGCATAGAGTTGGTTTGCATTAAAGAAATAAAAGTTAATAAAATCAAGGTAAAAAAATGATTAGATTGTTTTCGATTCACTTCTCTTTCTCTACTTGGTAACACCGTGTTCAGAGCCTACAATTGTTTACTTATTTTCACGACGTTTTAACAAAGTAGTTAATCCCAATGATCACAACCCTTAATGTCTTAGGTGAACATGTGACCATCAAAGGTTTGATTAGTTAGCTATTCTCAATGTCTTGGCACTTAATCCGCTTCTTTGATCATAACTCCCTAATGTGTTAGGTGAGCCTATGACCATTGAAAGTTTAATTGCGTATTAAAACTCTTGTCTCAAATATGGTAATAGATATCTAAAGTTATTAGAGATTGAACAATTACTATTAAGCCTAGTCCCAAAAGCTAAGATTAGTAGTCATTCAAGACCTATATTGATTTATCAACATTCGTAAACACGCTGATGTAGTATTTATTTTTGTTATCGTCTCTACATGGACTGGTGCGATATTCAAGCCGTTCAACAACCGTTATTGTTCTAAACTTATAGTTCAAATGATTGATTGATTAAAAACTAATCTAAATTGGAATATAGCAATAAAATTGAGACGAGGTCGGGCAATTCACACCTGGGGTTAGAGTCATTGACCAAACATTAAATAATGCACTCTTATGATTACCTAAATGGATTCTAGCTTTACTCGATATTATCACATATCGCTCAACATCATTTAAATGTCGATTTCTCAAACTATTAAACAATCCAATAGTCGATTGTATCGTTGTATTGTCGATTTCCCAAACTATTAAACGATACAAAAGCTTTGAGTTCCAATATTCAAAGTGATTATCAAAACCTAAATTCCATGTCTAGAATTAAAGTTTTGCTAAATTATTATTCTAACCCTAGATTCAAAAGCATCTTACAACATCATTTCAAATCAAAGATATAACATTAAACACAAGAATAAAATCAACATCAAGTAACATATTGCTAGAATCATATTTTTAAGTATCAAAAAGAGTACATATTAACTTGATCAAGTATCTCTAACCCCAAATGATAGATTTAGTGCAACGCCCACACTAAACATATCTAGAAAGTTTAGCATGTGCATTATCTTTAGTACTGGATGCATTAAAATTTACAACAATAAGTCTTCGAATGAATAATTATATACAACAATACGCGTTCGTACTGTAACGCCCTATTTATTATTTAATTATTTTTGGTTGAATTTAAAGTCTTTTATATGACTTATATGATTTATGTTGATTTATGACGTGTTGTGATGTTTTAATATTTTATTATGTGGCTTTATATTATTATTTAGTTAGTATATTTAGTTAGAAAATACGTGGCTTGGATTTAGTTAGAAAATACGTGGTTTGGATTTAGTTAGAAAATACGTGGATTTAGTTGGAAAATATGTTGTGGATGTGAGATATAAAAGTTAAGAGACAACCACAAATTAGGTTTAGAAGCTTTTGGAGAAAAGAGGAGAACTAAGAGAAGAGAAGAATTCGTAGAACCTTGCAATCATCTAATCTAAGGTAAGGGTGGGACTAATGTTCTAATATTCTCTAATCTTAAGGGAGTATAATTCTGAAATTGAATTTAGCATGTAGTTTTGTTGTTGTTCATGTGAAATTGAGAATTAGGGTTTAAAACCGGATTTGATGATAGAACACGTAGAATTAGTTGTTAAGAGTGTAGAAAGTCCGTAGAATTCATAGATAATTGATGTTCAGGTTGTAGAATGATCATATGTTGAGTTTCCTATCAAATTTGGGATTTGGGTAGATGAAATTTGGTTTTTTCGTGTGGAATGTTGATGTTTAAGCGTTTTTGCCAAGAAGCGGTTATGTGAGGTTTTGGAAAACGATTTTTAGGGATGGTTGAAACTTGAATTTTTCTGTAGATTATGATAGAGCTATGTGTCAGGAGCGTGTAAGCGAAAACGGCATCAAAATCGGATTAACGGTTTGAATTTTATGTGCGAAACGGTGAAAACAGAAAAACGAAGAAAAAACTGTGCTGTCGGGACTTCGGTTTCACGTGTTTTTTTTGTGCTTTTTCACCCATTTCTATTTTGAATTAGCCTTTGGTGTAAACATGAAAGTTTTAGATAATTTTGTTAGCTTTCCAATGGATTTGGTTTGACGTGAAAATGATTTTTAGATTTTGAGTTATGATGAAAACACTACAAGTAGGTCTTAGTGAAATTTTATGAAAATTCCGCATAACTATTTCTAAGTCAACCCAAAACTTATGGATTGTCTCCAAACTTCAAAGCTTGTGGACTATGAGTTCAATTTAGGTGTTTAATGAATCTAACCTTGTTTGTCATGAATAACCTTGTTAATGAATTACTACATGAATGTATAAGTGTTGATGATTTATTATATGAATGCTTATGTTGAATTAACATGATAATTATATAATGTTGCAATTAAATGATGAATATCCATGAGATTATAATATTGAAGTTGTACGTTGTTGTTAATGTTGCACGTTGTTGTTGAGTCCATGCATACTCATATAAAGTTGGGGGCTCATGCCCTGTGAATGTTAATCATTCAAACACGTTTTTAGGAGTTATACTCCAGCGTTGACTTTGAGGAGTTATTTGCTCCAGCTGGCTTTTAGGAGTTTGTTGCTCCAGCGTTGATTGGTACCACATGCATAGTCGAGTTGTTGTTGCGTCGTTGCATTGTCGTTAATGTTGAGTTGTTGTGTTTCAAATGCTAAGTAGACACAAATAAAGCATATGTGAAATATTATTGATAATAAGTATATGTGAACTATTATTGTTGTTAATTATTGTTGTTTAAGTTGTTAAATTCCGTTGATGAATTATATGCTTATTATTATTGAATGTGAAATCTCACCCCTTCTGTTTGAATATTGCCTCTACGTGGGTAACGTGCAGATAACCAGGATTAGCTGCGGATGTGAGTTGACTCTCTCGTGCGTCGTCTTAGGGTCGCTCTGATACGTAACGGGATGGGGATTAATTGCTATGTTTTCCGCTGTTGCGTATTATTTTTGAAACCGTGTTGTGGAACCATGTTGTCTTGGATTAAGATTTTTATTAAAGTTGTTTATGTTGAGGCCGTAGTGCCAAAATTGTTGAATAATGAACTAAATTTTCCGCTGCGATGTTAAATGAATTTTGACAAGGTTGTTTTAATAAATAGTAACTTTACTCTAATTATATTTTAATTGAAGTGTGACATTCCGTTTTATGTTGAATACTCTGATTATTTGTATCATTTACATTGTTGGGAAAATGGGGTGTTACAGGTGCAAGTGGTTAATGTGCCTGAAAATACTTCTGATGTTTGTAGGAAGGATGGTAAAGTTTTGAGTAAGTTTTGGGGGGGAAGAGGACACAGATGCTACTGATAGTACTATAGATCCTGAATCTGATTCTGAACTGCAGAGAGTAACATCTCAAACTGCTTCACAATACCTGGTCTCTGACACTGTTAAGAAAGGTAAAAGAGGAAGACTCAAGAAGCAAAGGAGTCCCAAGGACATGCAAAACACTAGTAGTGAGCACACACAAACGCGTTTCAAAAACGGTGTGATCAAAAGCAATCCCAAATATATGTGACTGTCTGGTTGAAAGTTCCATATCTTGCAGTTGTTGTTCTTATGTGGGTTCAACTTCTGTTATTTTAGATGGTTGCTGAATCTATCTTTGTGGGATAGATTGTAATCTTTTTTCTACTAGTTCTGCTGTTGGACTGGTTTGCTTTGCTTAGCAGTTCATGTAAGTGTCTTAGCTAGTGTTGTATAGCTAGTTTTAGTGGTAGCCATTGATGGATGTGGTCTTTGTACCTCCATTGGCAGGTGTGTTCTCTTTTGTTGTCTTAGTTTGGATTGTTTGTTTGTATGCGGTTCAAGCATCTCCTGAGTTTTATATTGCATTTGTTAGCTTGATAAAAAAAAATAATATCAAAAGGTAATTTTCAATAGGTATTTTTTGTACTAACAAACCTATCAAATTCTCTCTTCCGATCAATGTTTTCATTGAATTTTAATCAATACCTCTTCAGCAATTTTCACAAGAGAACTTCTTTTCTTCTAAAAAACTATTATTCATCAAACTTACTTATTTGGACGGAAAAACACATTTAAGTTTAACAAAAAAAATTGATATTTTTTTCTTCCGTGGCTTGACAAATCCGAAAAGGTATGGTTTATATGAAAACAATGGGAAATAGAAATAGCTCTCACTTCCTTTAAAAAAAAGTTAACTCTTACTTTATAAAATCTTACATTTTCTCCTTCTCTTTCAAAAATAAAATATTTTCTCCTTTTATCACATCTAATATAAGAAAATTGCTATTCTTCCTCTTAAAATTGATCATTTCTTTAACTCATTTAGAGTTATCTCTAGTTAAAAAATGTCAAACGAGAGTTAACTCTATCTAAGTCAAGCTAATGAACAATTCTAAAAGGAGTAATTTTCCTAATATAAGACTTCTTCTATTGGTTTTCAATAAACTGGTCCAAAAAGTCATGACACTAACAACCATGAATCACCACCCACTTAATAAAGCCTTTTATCTCCTTCTTATCGCATTTGATATAAGACCTGCTCTATTAGTTTACAACACCCCTTCAAGTCTAATGAGTTTATTCTCTTTTTTTGTTATAACTTAGGAAGTTGCCTCCTTTTTTTAATTTTAATTTTTTTTTTTTGTTTTTTAGCTGCTTATATTACTTTGGTGTTTAAGGGTGGAGTTAATAGGCTTGTATAAGTGTGGAGTATTGATCTTAAAAAAAAAAGTGTGGAGTATTGATGTATAATGTATTGCTCCAAAAGCCAACATTGAGTTGATTTGTTACAATTTTTTAAATTTTTTTCTGTTAATAAGATTTTGATCTCTATAAAATTATCAAATACAATTTTAACCCTCGTTGTTAAGTCAATGTATTTTTTTAAAGTTTTTTTTCCTGACATGTTTAAAACATTATATAAAGTTCGCCTAACTTTCAACAACCCTCCACCGCCTGGTTCATCGTCACTCAAAACTTTTCTGATGTAGCTTCAACGCCTTGGTGGTGTGATGAGCGGCTTCGGTTCTCCACATCACCCCCCGGTCAGATCTACCAGCGACGTCAGTTTCGGTGGGTTTGGTCTATACGAGGTACCTCGCGCCCTATCTTGCAATCGACGGCGACCCACAACGTCTGCGATCTCGGTAGTACGTGGGTCTCCTCTAAGAACTCGTAAGGGTCGGTATTTTTGGAGCCACCGCCTTTCACGGTAGTGGTGGTTTTATCATGTCTTTCTGGGTTGCTCAAGGGTCTCATCTGAGCTCTCTCTGGTTCGTGAGGTTGTGGGCATGAAGCTTCGCAGACGGCGCCGCTGTTCTCGGTGGTTATGTTGCGCAAAAGTTTGGAGCAAGCCACTTTGGGTTTGCTTTTGGTGGTTTATGAAACTTGTTCGTATGTGGATGGCTTCCACTTCGTCTGGGTCTGTTTTCGAAACCCTTTCGGATTTGGGTGCTCAATTCTGTATGGGTTGGTTCTTTGGTTGTTCTGGAACAGCCGTCGTTGGGTTGTGTTTCAGACAGTGCTCGAAAGGGCGAAGGCTTTGGGATCATGGCCTGCTTCAGGTTGATCTGTGGTCGTAATCTTACTGTTCGTTGTAAGTGATGGGGACGCGAAATTGATTGATTCCGTGTTGGCGGACAATTTCACTTGTCTCTAATTAATTGGATTCATAATTGTTGAGTAGATGTGTCAGATTAGACATTTCCTCTTCGGCGTCAAGCTGTAGCTCGGCTTCCCAACCTACCGTTGTCGTCATCCTCGAGGTTGTCGTCGTTCTTCAAGATCTGATAAGGGACGCACTGTTGTGTTGATTCAGATGTTTCTGGATGGTGGTTGCGATTCTGGGCTATAACTTCCAGTATTCCTCCCCGCGCCGGAAGGAGGGTCTGAATTGGTCTCTACTTTGGGGGCTCGAAAGAGTGTTTATCTTGTTGTGCTTTGCAGGGAGAAGATGGTACGTGGATCTGATCCGTTTTGACGGTTGGTCCATTCACCGCGGTCTAGACCTCTACTTAAGAGGTTGTTTTAATCCACTTATGTTGTTTTTAATTTTCGTATTACCTGCTTGGGTAAACCTTCATTTTGTGGATAAACTGGTTAGGTATATGTCTCCCAGTTTTTTATTTGTATTTTCCCTTTTTTTTTTAATAATATATATACCAACATCTGGTATAAGATTAGAGTTTGGTACCAACTTAGTTGGGAGCCACTCTTTCTTATGTCATTTGTTTCGGCCTTATAAAAAAAAAACATTATATAAAGTTCATATACAAAAAATGAGTTCAAAATTTGATTTATAGATCCAAATTCTTGTTACTTTTATTTTGAGTTTTTGACATTTAAAAAAGCATATTTAATCCTTCCCATATTAAAAAATTCTAAATTTTGTATAACTTCTTATAAAGTTTTAAACATGTTTACAATCCGTAAAAATAAAGCATGTTTACGAAAAATCATTCAAAAATTTTGAAGTCAAAAGATAATTAAACATGTTTTGCTTCAACAGGCTTGCATAGCGACTAAAAATTACTACATGAAAATTTATAGAGATTAAAATTATATTTAATCTTGTTTTTTAAATAATACTAAACCCTTTTGAAAACATTCATCTATTTGTTACAGTTTTTCAAAACACGCTTTCATCTTGATGTTTTAGGGTGTAGTAGAACCGATCTTGTTCTTTCAACATGAAACTTTGAAAAGAAACACGTTTTGAGGTTTCAAATCAACATCATCAAACCAACTTAAATTAGTTTCTATGGAGAGAAAAAAAGTGTTAATTGAGCTTTGAGCAAACTATTTCATTTTACATTCACTTCCTACCCACCTCAAACCATTTCAATGTATACAAGATTGTCGTTGTTCAATTTTATTTTTTTGGCAAGCTGTAGTTGTCAAATCGTACACCCAGACTGTCCATTGAAGATTCTCTATCTTCGGAAAGAGTTATTTACTGGTAAAACTTTTTTGTCATGTCTATCTTCCAAATAAACCACAAACAATTCAATCACAGACCAAATACTTTCCCGGGTCCTTTAAGTTTTAAATTTGTTTCAGATAGATCCTTTAAGTTTATAAGGTTTCAGATAAGTCCTTTAAGTTTCGAGTTTGTTTCAGATAGGTCCTTTAATGTAAAGGCAAAGTTAAAGGACCTATCTGAAACAAACTCGAAACTTAAAGGACCTATCTGAAACCTTAGAAACTTAAAGGACCTATCCGAAACAAACTCGAAACTTAAATGATCTTTCTGAAACCTTAGAAACTTAAAGGACCTATGTGAAACAAACGTAAAACTTAAAGGACTCAGAGAGAAGTATTTGGTCCATAATATAATCCTAAAAAAGTAGTGTACAATCATCAATCCCATCCATCACTATAGCTCCAATAATTCCAAGTCATTAAGTGACAATGCAACCCTGATTTGAGTTGAGAATAATGTGTTTTAGGCTAATTCAGTGATTTCAAATTGCCGCTAATATAATAAAATCAAAAGTTTAACCTAACTTGATGTTTCACTTTGGAAAGAAAAGAAAGAAGAAACATTTAATTATTTTCTCCAAGTAATGACATAGTATGAAAATATTGATTGGCAACAAGTCACTACTAATTTTGTAGCACTTGTAAAGCAAAGATTATACATCAAATCCATCACGCTGGCATAGCTGGCTCCAATAGCTAAAGACGTTAGTTCCTTTCTTGGCTACAATTTATATCTATATCCACTCAAACTCACCACAGCATAAACCAGAACTTTCTACAATTTTTGGATAAATTGGAAAAATTTGTATTGTGTAAAGATGCTGAACCAAATAAAAAAATAGATAAAGAAGATAATCGTGCAATTACTGCATGGCATGTGCGGATAATAAGTTTCAGGTTTGATTTCCTTTTCTTTTTTTTTTTTGATGAATATTAATAATAATTAGTTGTTAGATTAATGTTTACTCCTTCGCTTGTTACTCTAAAATAGATCCAATAGAATATATGTATGGGGAAGTTGTCTATTTGTAGAGCAACATGCAAAACTTGATGAGAAGAAACGGTTCTTAACAAAAAGATACATTCTTTAATGCTATGTTTCAAATCAAAGTGTATATTAATGCGTGAATCAACCCATTCAATCATAAAATAGCACGTTCTATTAATCACACCTTTATAGTGTTCTCTTTAATGTAATCATTTTAGAAATCTCACCACATAAACTTCCACTTTTTTATCACAGCATTGTGTTCATGATGTGACTATTAATCTAGTTGCAATTGTTTTTCCTATTCCTTTGCTATTTGTTTGGTATTAAACATTTCAACCGACAACAATGAAACTCATACACACTAAATACACGAAAAAAAATGAAAAAATAGGAAATTTGAATCTGCGCCTAACATATTAAATCCAATGTAATTTTTTAACATCTTAACTGTAATTGATTCATTTTTTTAAGAGGAATTTGCTTTTTTGTATATTAGAAAAACTGGTTCATGAATGGTGCAATCAAACAGAAGCACATGAGAAGCAGAAAAATTAGGAATGCCTAAATCATTCCCCTACGTATGCACCATACATAAAAGGAACTTTATTTGCAATGTATACTTGTCAACCTTTCATAGTACCAGCCTGATACCGACGCTGCTGCTACTTTTTTCATTAAGTCGCGTGAAAGGTCCCCACTTTGGATATTAACCCTAATATGCTTATCTTTGACATTACTAATTATGTAATTTATGCACCAATTTAATTTATCTTCTTCCTTTGTTACTGATAGTGTCTTCATCTTTTTCTTTCATTTTCTCTTTTGAGGAGATAAGGATTGCATGAAGGGTACAATTCAAATATATTAATCAACTTTGCGGTTATCATAAATGGGATTTGTTTTTTGCACAAAATCATGACTCTTTAGCATGTAAGCATGGGTACAAGTTGCGGGAGAAGAGTGGGATGTGTGACAATATAACACCACATGTATCATGGGACACTACATGTAGGGGCTGAGGGAGGATTGCCATTAATGGGGCCGTGGCCACCCTCCAATATTTCCTATATATATGATTTTTCACTTAAATCTCTAGTTAGTTTTTTTTCTTATCTTTGATCTCTAGTCAGTTAAAACAAAAGTATTGTACTGTAAAAAAAATAAGAAATTACGATCCAAGTCTGTTAGATAATTATGTATATTCTATCTGTTCAATTTAAAAATTTATTTGTCTTTAAATATAAGATCCTCTACAAATTTTAAATACATTTATTTTCTTTTCTAAATTGTCTTGAAATATAAAAACTTATCATTTAAACATAAGGGGTAATTTAATAAAAATCACTCACATTTGAAACAATTTTTCGTTCCAACAACTTTCTTAATATTAGTTTCTTCAACAAAAAAAAAAACTTTCTTAATATTAGTAATTTTTGTTAGGTGTTTGTATAATAAGAGACATAGGTAGTAACTAGTTATATGAACCTTAATATGACATTTATTTGATTTTTTTAAAAGTAACACTCATTTTGATTTAAGGGGAATATATATAGATATAAAATGTAGCCAAGAAAAGAACTAACTGTAATTGTCTTTAGCTATTAGAGCCAGCTATCGTAAATGTTAAGGGGAATTTCAATCTTAATGTACAAATGAGAATGTATGTTTAATTTTGATTTAATCAGGGACACAATTGCAATAAGTAAAAATATAATGACACACCTTATGAGTAAATATGCAATACACGATATAATCTGACGTGGCATGGATTCAATACACTAGTCAAATGTCGCTTTTATCTTAGCTACATTTGCTAGTTTACACTCACACTTGATTCAGATTTTTTTTATTATTATTCATGCACTCACACTTGCTAGTTTCTTTAATCTTAGCCACATTTGCTAGTTTATGCTCACACCCGATATTTTTTTTGTGGTGGTCGTGGTTCGAACCTCGGACCTTGTATATATTATGTATTGTCCATATCTACTGAGTTAAGCTCACAAGGACTGCTCACACTCGATATAATTATGCATTTCATTTACTCATAATTTTTTATCACTAATAGATTACAAAAATTTACATTAAAATTTTCTTTAATAGATTATACATTTTAAATTTCGCCACCCGAAAGTAAAGAAATTTTTTCTTATAGATTTTTCAAAAAAAAAAATATCTAAAATATCTCTCTCCGAGCATAATATAAAAATACCATACCCTAGCTGATCAAGTTTAATGTACCCAACAACCAATACTTGGAATCGAAAGTTTATTGCTTCTATCATGAACACACAAGATACATCCATATTTGTAAGTTACCTTTGCTTCCGATACAATTATTTGGATTGCATCTCCAAATAATTCATATACAGTCAAATTTGCCTACAAGATATGGTTAAACTATCGTGTCTCTGGAGACTGAAAGTTGATATGGTCATTGCATGTTCCGCCTAAAATCAAATATTTTTGCAGGAAATTGTTTCGCAACTGTTTACCTACACGATTTAATTTGCAAGGTCGTGGAGTACATTGTCAGTCAGCTTGTGTAGCTTGCAATAACGACTTGGAAGATGAAATGCACTTATTTATGCATTGTAAGTTTGCTATTGATTATTGGAAAGCAACAAATCTTTGGGGTATTATAGCACCCTACATGGCGTCCAGTGGCAGTTTTTCCTTTATTATCTTTGCCATTCTTAGAGCGTTTGGGGTAGAAAATTATGCTAGATTTGTAGCTATCTTATGGAGTATTCGGTGCGCGCGTAATGCTTTTTTATGGAGCAAAAACCATTCAATGCAAACACATGCCCTTTTTGAAGCTGAAGGAAAATTTGGTGTTGGTATCTATTCCAACTGTAGTTGAATGTGAAGCTACCGCTATACAACAAGCCCTCCAAATTTCTCTTGATCTTGACCTCAATCAGGTAGTATACGAAAGTTATTGAGTTAGTTGTGAATGCAGTCCTTGGTAATAGCTCATATGTGAATGAGTTAGGAATTTTACTCTCTAATTATAGGACTTTACTTTTTTCTAATGCTAGTTATGCTCTAACTTATGTTAGGAGACAAGCTAATAGAGTCACTCATAATCTTTCTCAAGCGTCTATATTACATGTAGTCCCACTACTTTCTATCGTCCTCCATATTGTATTCACTCTATTATTTTGGATGAAATGAAATGAGTTATATGCCCCTAAAAAAAAGTTTGATGTATTTAGTTGGTATGATTCAACTTATATCTCACAATGAATCGAGTTTGAATTTTATTATTGATGTGGTATATATCTCACCGGTGAATAATACATATATACCTTCTTAAATTTAAGGATTTTCTTAAGCTTAACGAGTTATCAAAACCAAACTCATTTAAACTTTTTCTTGATCTTAAAAAGAATATGTTTGGTGTTTATTAATCACCCAAATTGTGAGATATATTGGAATTGCAATTTGCAACTACAATTTCAAATTAATGTGTAAAAATGAAATATTTTGGTGTTTAATTGGGGAGTGAGTGTGTGGTAAAAAAAAAAAAAAAGAAAATAATAAAATGAAAA
>Ga0228711_1004644_pt1 | contig 21057 bp, 20 predicted proteins | sample MedpolnodulmetaG_2_FD_177996 | JGI IMG/M metagenome (GOLD analysis project Ga0228711, IMG submission 177996) | Root nodule microbial communities from Medicago polymorpha collected in Santa Monica, California, United States - brown nodules | ecosystem: Host-associated > Plants > Roots > Nodule... | reverse complement strand
AATTCGAAACTTACACCATCATCTTCCACACAACCTTTTTATTCACCATTCTCCAATTCTTTCACTACTCATTTCCCAACCACACCAAACCAAACCAAACATGGCACAACTTATGCAAACACCCGCCACCGGAACACCGAAAGTCCGGCCACGCTCTGGCCGGACACCACTTCAGCCCATAAACACTCCCGCCGACCTCACTCTCCACCTTTCCACAAAACCCAAACCCAAGACTGATCAATTGTTTTTCGAAATCACACCGATCCAGAAGGAAAACTGTCCGATCACCGTCACCGCGACTTCTCCACTGGAGACGTCGCTTGCGGAGGAGCTGAGCGCGATCAAGAAGAAGATGGAGAGACTAAGATCAGACAAAGAAAAGACAGAGAAAATGCTGAAAGAGAGAGAAGCGTTGCTTGACGCGAAGATGAAGGAGATGGAAGAGAAAAGTGAGATTCAGAAGAATCTCGAAATTCAAGTTGATCGATTGTTCCGTTTGAAGGAACTCAAATATCGATGCATGGTGCGAACAATTAAATTAACATTTCAGGTTTTCACCATTCAGTTTCGTTTTGTTTCTAATTTTGATTTTTACTTTTTCGATTGTAACAGAGAGTTTCTCCGATTCGAACGCTTAGAGAAAAGGAACACGAAAAGATTATCAACGAAGCAGCACCATCGCCATCAGAGGTATGATATGTACTATTTCCTCAAATTTTCTCAGATTTTGAAGCAATTTCGCAATAATTAATTGATTAATTGAGATTTGAGATTTTAAATTGAAAATTGAGAAATGTACCTTTGATTTTTGTTGTTGATGAGAAGGTGAAAACAGAGGAAATGGTGGCGCCGGAGTCAGAATCTGAACCGGAATCTGTTAAAGATGAATCTGAAGTGCTCCAGAGTCCTGGTTCAGCTTGTTCACAAACAAATACTACTACACACACAAAATCTGAAAATTAAGATTAAGAAATTACCGTTTTGGGGAAGTTTTACTATTATACATAATTTTCTCGTTATGGCTTTTCTTTCCCTGTTGAATTTGAATTTCATAATGAAATTTGTTCTTTTTTTAAATAGTTTTTATTATAACATTTAATAATGAATGAAAGTGGTCCATAGTTTTATTATATTCTGCATTCTGTGGTTGATGTTTCGGTGTTTTTTATCTGCATTATGTTTGGCATTAAGGTCACTTTCAATACATTTTGTTACATGAACATAGCGCAGCTATGAAGTTTTCATGCCTATTTTAGAATTCAATGTATTTCGTTAATAATCAAAACTTTGTAAGAAAATGAGTCACATTATTCGTTTGACGCTTAACATAGCTTACATTAAAGTTGTGTAAGTTCTGTCAAGCATTTAGTTTGAAAGAGGAGAACAATTTGACACATTTGGTTTGAAGCTCGATTTGAGTGGGCCTACGGTTACGGTTCTAGCAAGCATGCCAGTTAAATCATTTCACCCTGGGAGGAATACTTACTTTTGCGTGCATGACACAAGTCGCACTCACAATAGTTGTGTATCAAAACATATCTTTAGTAGCACAAAAACAATTTTGGAACACTTTGAAAATTTTACATCAGTTTTCCTATCTTTTTTATAACCATGTTATAGCTATAGAGTATTCTCAGGAAACTTGTTGTAATTTTCCTTTACTTAATTATCAAAGACAGATCTCTAGCAAGAATTTACCAAATACATTAGATTATACCTTTTTTAATTAGTATAGTGACTAGAAATTCACATTTTTTAAGTGAATAACTGATAGGATTTAAACCTCGACCTATACATATATTATATAACGTCTCTATCAGCTGAGCTAAACTCACAGAGACACAAATTACACCAATTCTATTACAATCAAAGTACAAAACTCACATGAAAAATAAATAAGATTTTTCTGATACAGTAGTCATGGTTTAACCAATACATGATATTTAAGATGCTTTTTTTATTAATAAGATCAAACCCTTTTTAAAACATATTAGTTAATAAGTTCAGTTTATATTTCTTTAAAAAAAATAAGTTCAGTTTATATGTCATTTGAAAAGTAGTGACATATATACACCTCGAAGTTGCCGATGGCATAATATAAAAAGAGAAATGATATTTTTACAATCAGTTTTTGAAAACTTTTGAGACAACACTCTCTCATATATTCATTATGTTGTTACTTTCTTTCTCTATTACTTTGATTTTTGTGTCAATACATTCACTTCTTTCTATAATCTTGGTTGTCTCGTAAGTAGGGATAGGAATAGGCCAGGCCGGCAACAGGTCATGCCACATGCCTCTCGAAAAGTCTCTTAAGCCTATTAGGCCGGCCTATTTAAGTAATATGAATAATATTATTTATTATTATATCATATTTTGTACTTTGAATTAAAATATAAATTTGTAAACTTTTACAATAATTTAAGTTTTATTAGCATACATTAATTTTTTTGCAAATATAAATGTATTATTATAAACTAGAATAGAAATATAATATAATATAATATATAGTCGAATTCCCTAAAACCTCGTGTTGATTCAAAAGAGTTTAATCTAATTGAACTATTAACTCGCTAGTTCATTTAAACTTATATCACATTGCTTATTTAAATATGTTTATATGATATAAGCTTTTAAACAGGCTAGCAGGTTGTATCAGATTTTCAGAAGGCCAGACTCAGGCCTAAAAAGTAGGTCATAGGTCAGGCTTTAAAAAAATATGGCAGGTCAGATTTAGGCCTTGTAAAGCCTAGCTCGGCCTAGCCTATTCCCATCCCTACTCATAAGTTGTACAAAAAGTGGTTGTCTAAATAACATACATTTTTAAAAATAGAGGGATAAAATAAAAAAAATTGTAAATAGTTTATGGGTCTAGCTAACAAGTGCCCTTAGGGCACTAGTTGAGATAACCAAAATTAGTAGTTTTACATTGGAAACAACAATTTGTAAACTTTTTACAAGTTGATTTGACCACTTTTACAATTTGTAAACTTTTTACAAGTTGATTTGACCACTTTTTATCACTTTCCAACACAAAATTTCTATTTTTGTTCCTTTATCCAATGCTCCAAGGATACTCTTTAACATTTTCTATAGTTTATAAGCAAAATGTATTAATGTGAATAGAACTGGTACTCAAAATCTATTACGTACAAAATTAGGTTATACACTTTCAATACACGGTAATGGACAAATCCACCGATCTAAGTCATTCAAAAGGTCCAAATTATTGCATACCAAATTGAGTACCAAGTACGTCTCATCTTCTTTCCTCTAAGTAGCATGCAGAACTGTAAAAAAGTTACCCAGGCATTTTATGTGTCATACATATGTTTAACTTAGCCAATCAAAAATAATATTCCAAATGTGAGATGCCAGTGAACAAGAGATGAGACATGGCCACATGTTTCAGGTTCTTTGAAGAAAAAAATGTATGGCATACCTTGGTTAATGACAATTATTCCGCGATGAGCTAGAGCGTGGTGTGCTTGTAGTGTCTGTTGTGCAGGAGTTCCAGACACACACACGAAAACATTTTTGGAGGAATTGAAGTTTTTCAGATTAACCATCGTGTTTTCGATTCTAATACGAACAAAAATGAATGGATTTTGGCTTACTGCAGCAATTCATAACCATTTCACACATGATATCATCTAACATTATTAGGAAGTCATCGCCATGAATCTGTTACACCAACCTACGAACATGAGCTGCCTAACAAATTTTCCAGCATTTGAACTTGTTCTAATTCCCACTCCAAATAACAGTTGTAGTTATCCATCCATTATCAAACTTCTTTTTTTGGTTGGTAAGCCCTTTGTTAACACATCTGCCAACTGATGCCCGGAAAGAATGTAGGTTGTAGTTATTCATCCATTATCCAACTTCTTTTTGATGAAATGTCGGTCAATCTCAATGTGTTTTGTCTTTTCATGCTAAACAGGAGTATGTGCAATACTAATGGATGATTTGTTGTCCCAAAACAACTTCAACTAACCTTCACGTTGTATCTTCAAATCTTCTAGGACTTGTTTCATCCACAATAGTTCACAAATTCCTGATGACATAGCTAGGAATTCTGATTCAACGCTTGATCATGCAGCCACACTTTGCTTCTTACACCTTCAAGCAACAAGGTTCCCACAAAACAAAGTACAATAGCCTGAAGTAAATCTTCTATCACTCAATAAATCTGCATAATCAACACCGATGTAAGTCTTTACAGTTAGACTTTTACTTCTTTTACTGTGGCATATGCCAATTTTGTCCTAGTGTGTGCTAAAAAAATCAACTTTCCCAGTAATCTCTAATGCCGACCCTTGTCAACTTTGGCGCTTTCCACCTCAAAACTTGTCCTGTGATTTTACTAAATGGAAACACTTGCAGGTTTGCATCCAGGTTTGTTTGTTTCGTTCAAAAGATCAAGTACATACTTTCTTTGAGAGGTAATAATACCTTGTCCTGAGTAGGTCACCTAAATTCCCAAGAAATACTTCAGTTGTCTAAGGTCTTTCATCTCAATCTCTGTTGATAATTTCTCTTTAAGTTGTTGTCTCTCGGTTGAATCGTCTCCTGTAACAATAATATCATCAACATAAATAAGAAGTACACTCAATTTTCCCTTTGTGAATGTTTGAAAAACAAAGTGTGATCTATTTGGCTTTGCTTGTAGCCTAAGCACGATGTTACCTTTGTGAGTCTTCAAAACCATGCCCCAAGGGGATTGCTTTGGTCCATATAAGGCCTTCTTCAATCGACACACCTTGTTGGCTCCATTTGTGAGACTAAATTCAGATTGAATCTCCGTATACACCCCATCTTCTAAGTCTCAAAGCAAGAATACATTTTTAACATCAAATTGTTGCAGTTCTCATCCAAGTGAAGCAACAAGAGATAATAAGATCCGAACAATATTCATCTTTGCCACATGTGCAAATGTCTCCTCATAATGAATGTCATATATCTAAACATAACTTTTCACCACAAGTTTTTTCTAGTAACGATCAAGAGTTCCATCTGATTTGTGCTTTACAATATAGATCAATTTGTATCCAACTAGTTTCTTGCCTCTTTGCCTCTCAACAATCTCACAAGTGCCATTTTTCTCATATGCATAAAACTCTGATGGAATTCTCATTCATAACTCCAACCCAATTTCTATCTTTCAATGCTTCTCCAACACGTGGTGGAATTCTCACATAATCAATAGCTGCAGTGAGACTAAATTCAGGTTGAATCTCCATATACATCTCATTCTAAGTCGCAAAGCAAGAATGCATTTTTAACATCAAATTGTTGCAATTCTCATCCAAGTGAAGCAACAAGAGATAACAAGATCTGAACAATATTCATCTTTGCCACATGTGCAAATGTCTCCTCATAATCAATGCCATATATCTAAGCATAACTTTTCACAACAAGTTTTTCTTTGTAACGATCAAGAGTTTCATCTGATTTGTGCTTTACAATATAGATCCATTTGCATCCAACTAGTTTCTTGCCTCTTTGCCTCTCAACAATCTCCCAAGTACCATTTTTCTCATGTGCATAAAACTTTGATGGAATTCTCATTCATAACTCCAACCCAATTTCTATCTTTCAATGCTTCTTCAACACGTGATGGAATCCCCACAAAATCAATAAAACTCCGATACTGTGTTGAAAAATGTCTAATGAAGACATGTTGAGAAATAAGATGTCTATATATGGAGGGGCGTGATATTGTATTCTTTCTCAAAGCAATGGGTAAATCAACTAGAACAATATCACAAGTATCAGAAATTTAAGAATCATCAATAGAGGAATCATTTTCACCACATACACCCGGTTCAGGCAATTGCAGTTGTTTCTGATACATTATAATTGATGCTGAAGATGATGATTCATGCAAAACAGAAGACAATGGAGGAACCAAAATAGAGATAGACTAAAGACTATGACTGCGAGTAGACTAGAGACTAGGACTAGGAGCAAACTGGGGATTTGGAGGATTAGAAACCGAGACAAGTGTTTCATGGAAGTTGTGACACATAATCAAGAACTCAAACTCATAGTCATTTTCATTTATACCATCTCATGAGGTTGAAGACGAGTGAAATAAGACATATTTTCATGAAAAGTGACATCCTTTGAGACAATACTCACAACTAGGAGGATGATAAACATTTGTACCCTCTTTGTTAGGAAGATAGCCCACAAAGACACATCTAACTACACAAGAATCCAACTTAGTTTGATGTTGCTGATGAACAACCAAACACATGAAACTCAAGATTTTACAAAATAGAAACAAAATGGAATTGTTAGGTAAAAACTGAAGAGGACTAACATTATCTATAACACAAGATGATGACGTACAATTAATTAGATAAGCCGTAGTCAAAACTGCTTCACCACGATGTGATTTTGGGACAAACATTTAAAAGAAGAATAACTCGAGAAAATTCAAATAATCATGATTTTTTATTTCTACGACACCGTATTATTATGGGGTGTTGACACATGTGAATTCGTGGATGAAAGTCCATAGTCAATAAATAAATTAGCAACGTAAAACTTTTTTTTTTGTCAAGTAGTCTAGTGGCTAGAGAAATTCACCTTAAAGATGAATAAGTAGGGTGTCTGGGGTTCGAACCCCGGCTCCTGCACATATTGTGCATTATCCCTTACTAAATGAGTTAAGCTCATGGAAACATACATATAATTTTTTTTAATAAACGAGAGAGGGTCAAAGCCCAACATATAATTGAATAATGCTAACTAGATAACCGTAGAAACTTATTTAAAAATGTGGTCATAAAATAGTTTGATTGATTGAATTCGGATGTTTACCATAACAATATTTTATATTGATGGTGCATACAAATTAAATAATAAAAATAAAAAAGTAAAAAAGAAATGGAAGTGTGAGTAATGGCATTAGTTTGTTAGGTGATGGCCTTTAGAAAGGAAGAAGAAAGAAGAGAGAGAAGTGTGAAGAAGGAAAAAAGCAACGTAACGAAAAGGATTGGATTGATTGGTGGTTCACCGTTCCCCTCTCTCTCTCTCACTCAACACAGCACAGCACCTGATTCTCTCTTTCTCTCTCTCTTCTTTCTCTTTCCACATTCTCAATCTTTCAGGTTCATCTTTTTCTTCTTCTCTCATTTCAATTTTTAAGATTAATCCTCAAATTTTATCTATATACATGTTTATTTTTAACATTATTACAACCATACATTAGGTTAAAAAATCAAATGAAATTGATCCTCGATGTGCTTTTCATTTTAATTAAATTTTCCTTCGATTTCATCATTTTCAGGGAAGAATCATTAATTAAATTAATTAATTAATCAATTAATCGATTATTCTCGCTGTGAATATATTCGCAAACGCGATTCTCCACATTGTGAATGGCGAATTATATATGAGTTCTGATCAACCACTACTTTCCGAACCAGATCTTGTTCCTCCTGTCATTCATCACCGCCACCGGAGATCCGGATCCCGTGAGGCCGTCGAATTTCCTCCAACCTCCACCCACAGGGAAGTTGTGTTGGCGAAAGATTGCAGCCTCCACTCAGCATTCAACAACAACAATAACAGTAGCAGCATTTCCATTGCATCAGCTTCTGTAACAGAGTTTCAAACTCCTGATTCGCAGTTTCCTTTGGAATGCCCCACGCGGGAACAGGGACGCCTGCGATCGTGGGGTGCAATGGAACTGCATGATGTTAATACTGTGCCCTTTGAAATTTCAACAACACCATCAGCAGCACCAACACCATCATCGCGAAGGATTCGTCACAAAAGTGTGCAGTTTGATGACCAGATTTTACATGAAGATAGTGCTAGGTTGATTTATATAAATGATCCTAAGAAAACTAATGATAAGTATGAGTTTACCGGGAACGAGATTCGGACTAGTAGATACACTTTTATCACTTTTTTGCCAAAGAATTTATTTATTCAGTTTCATAGGGTTGCATATTTGTACTTCCTTGCTATTGCTGCACTTAATCAGCTTCCTCCGTTAGCTGTATTTGGGAGGACGGTGTCCCTTTTTCCACTTTTGTTTGTTCTTTTGGTTACTGCCATTAAGGATGGATATGAGGATTGGAGGAGACATAGGTCGGATAACAATGAGAATAATCGCGAGTCTTTGGTTCTTCAGTCTGGTGATTTCCGGTCGAAGGTTTGGAAAAAGATTGAGGCTGGTGAGGTTGTTAAGATTTTTGCTGATGAGACCATTCCTGCTGATATGGTCTTGTTGGGGACGAGTGATCCAAGTGGGCTTGCCTATATTCAGACAATGAATTTGGATGGAGAGTCGAATTTGAAGACGAGGTATGCCAAGCAGGAAACAGCTTCTGCGGTATCGTCGGAGGTTTGTGATGTTTCTGGGATTATTAGATGTGAGCAGCCGAACCGGAATATTTATGAGTTCACAGCTAATATGGAGTTCAATGGAATTAAGTTTTCTCTTAGCCAGTCAAACATTGTCCTACGAGGTTGCCAACTGAAGAACACAGATTGGATAATTGGTGTTGTGGTTTATGCTGGACAGGAAACAAAAGCCATGCTGAACAGTGCGGCTTCTCCTTCCAAGAGAAGCAGACTGGAAGGTTATATGAATAGAGAAACCCTTTGGTTGTCGATTTTTCTTTGTATCATGTGTTTGGTTGTGGCCATTGGGATGTGTCTTTGGCTGGTACGCCACAAGAACCAGCTTGATACCTTGCCTTACTACAGAAAAACATACCTTAACAATGGCCCGGATAAAGGAAAGAAATATAAGTACTATGGGATACCAATGGAAGCGTTTTTCTCCTTTTTGAGTTCTGTGATAGTGTTTCAGATAATGATACCCATATCTCTTTACATCACCATGGAGTTGGTTAGATTGGGGCAGTCATACTTCATGATTGAAGACTTGGATATGTATGACGCTAGCTCTGGATCAAGGTTTCAGTGTAGATCATTAAATATAAATGAAGATTTGGGTCAAATACGCTATATATTTTCAGACAAGACAGGAACACTAACAGAAAACAAGATGGAATTCCGAAGGGCTAGTGTAGATGGGAAGAATTATGGGAGCACCTTGCTTACTGCTGATAATAGTTCAGGTATTTGGTCTCCCCTTGAGATAATTATATGTAACTTTAGACTGCTTAATGTTGCTGTGCAGTGCCGTTGTTGTGTCTTGTCTCGCTGTTGTTGCAGTTTGAAATCCTTGTCACTGAAATTCTTAATATTTAGGGATTGAGATTATACGAAAGTTTTGATTTCTCATGTAAAATTTGTGAAATGCATAAGTTATGCTTCTAGAATTCTTTGTTATATGGTAATGGTTAGTTTGCTTGACAGGTTGATGAAAATTGATGCCAATATAAAAATGTGCTCTTTAATTGTCATTTTCTATTCAAATACAGAACTACTTCTAATTGATCCTGGGGTGGACCTACTAGTGATAATACCGTGTGAATATATAAAGCCCGATCTATTGTTATTGCATGAGAGCAGAAGCTTCATGAGTTAGCAGCTGGTTTTCTTTCCTTTGTACAATTTAGCTTTTCTTGCATAGTTATTTGATGAAATTGCTATGCTTTTCAGTAAGTTATTATATTTTGCTTTCAGCCTAAATGTGTCAGCAGCATATGTTCTTAACAAAAACCATCTGTAAGCGTGTAATGAATTATAGTTCTTATCACAAGTTTTGTTTGTTTGTGACGTTTTGCAGCATCAACCGATGTTATTCCTAAACAGAGATGGAAACTCAAATCTGAAATTGCAGTTGATCCCAAACTAATGAACATGTTGCATAAAAACTCAAACAAAGACGAAAGAATAGTTGCTCATGAGTTTTTTCTTACATTGGCTGCTTGTAATACTGTGATTCCTATACTTAATGATGGTGGATTTTCTGGTTGTGGAACAAGTGAATTAAATGAATATGCAGAATGCATTGATTACCAGGGAGAATCCCCTGATGAACAAGCTCTAGTTTCTGCGGCCTCTGCATATGGATACACTCTTTTTGAGCGGACATCTGGGCATATTGTTATTGACATCAATGGTGAGAAACTCAGGTAGATTGTGACTTCCTTTGAGATGGGTTACCACTTTTATATTTTGTTTAAATGATGCTGGAATGCATGATTGAAACAGTATTATGTACGCTCATTCTAGTTCAGTTTTGTACTGTTTATGTTGCCTATTTAGATTACTCAGTAACTTTATTATGTCTCTGGTATATAGATTGGACGTATTGGGCTTGCATGAGTTTGATAGTGTGCGAAAGAGAATGTCCGTTGTTATTCGGTTTCCTGACAATGTTGTAAAGGTGCTAGTAAAAGGCGCTGATACATCAATGTTTAGCATTTTGGCAAATGGCAGTGAGAGCAACAATAGCTTATTGCATGCAACTCAGAGTCATTTGTGTGAATATTCTTCACAAGGTTTGCGCACCCTTGTAGTTGCCTCTAGAAGTCTTTCTGATGCTGAACTTGAGGAGTGGCAGAGCAGGTATGGAGAGGCAAGCACTGCGTTAACTGACAGAGCCAGTAAACTACGTCAAACAGCAGCTCTTATAGAATGCAATTTAAATTTACTTGGAGCAACTGGAATTGAGGACAAACTGCAAGAGGGTGTACCAGAAGCCATTGAGTCCCTACGGCAAGCTGGAATCAAGGTCTGGGTTCTTACTGGTGATAAACAAGAGACAGCAATCTCAATTGGTCTTTCCTGCAAACTTCTCAGTGCAGATATGCAGCAAATTGTTATAAACGGCACTTCAGAGGAGGAATGTAGAAATCTTTTGGGTGACGCAATAACCAAATATGGTGTGAGATCTTCAAGTAGAGGGAATCAGAATCTGGGGAATAAAACCAATGCTGAACATAGTGATCTTGATATTTCCAATGGTTCAAAGTCAATGAGTTTGCCCAAATGGAATCCAGGAAAAGAAGAAGGAACTGATACTCCATTGGCACTCATAATTGATGGGAACAGTTTGGTTTATATTTTGGAGAAGGAACTGGAGTCAGAGGTAAAATCATCCTTCCCTTGTTAGATTTATTTTTTTGGAATACGTATCCTTATTCGACGTCTAAAGCTTTCCTTTTCTGTTTGAGTTGTTGGAGGTGAATATACTACTGCGTCAGATTTGAGCTGTTAAATAAGACTTAACGGAAAATAGATACTGATTTCCTTTTTCTGTTCAACAGCTTTTTGACCTTGCAATTTCCTGTAAGGTTGTGCTGTGTTGTCGTGTTGCACCCTTGCAGAAGGCTGGAATTGTTGATCTGATAAAGAGCCGCACAGATGATATGACACTGGCCATAGGTGACGGTGAGTTCTTTATACTAGTATAAAATTTCCCTTGATTCATATTTGATTTTTCTTGGAGGTTCTGGTTGATGGTGACTAATAATATTCCAATAGGCTGTGGCCATGAAGCTTTAACTAGTATTCATTATTGCACTTTAAAATAAGATTTGTCTTGATATAAGCTTAATCATTTTCTTTGGGAATACTTTTGACAGGGGCCAATGATGTGTCAATGATCCAAATGGCAGATGTTGGTGTTGGAATATGTGGGTTGGAAGGGCGTCAAGCTGTGATGGCATCAGATTTTGCTATGGGACAATTTCAGTTCTTGAAAAGATTACTTCTTGTTCATGGGCACTGGAATTACCAGCGTGTTGGTTATTTAGTTCTTTACAACTTCTACCGCAATGCTGTTTTTGTGTTGATGTTATTTTGGTATGTATAAATTTCTTTGGATACTATGGTTGAGTTCCTCATGTTTATACGAGTTTCTCTTTCATTCTTTTTATTATTTCTGCTTATGACTAGTTGTGGACAGATAATTGACATTTTTTTTCAATATTTTTACTGATGCGTCCGTCTAGTGGGAAAATACTTATTTTAAGTTATACCCTTGTTATATTTTTTAACTGATGCATCCGTCTAGTGGGAAAATACTTATTTTAAGTTATACACTTGTTACATTTTAGTGCCAGGATGCCCGAAAATAATATTTTTCTTCCCTCTTGATGTTCTTGCTATCCTTGTTGAAATGTGTAATATATAGGGTGCATCATAAATTTTGGGCTCAGAAGTTATTCGATTTTAATAATAGTTGCAGGTTTTATGAGATTTTTAACATTTTAATGTACTGTCTTCCTTGTCTGTAGGTATATATTATGCACGGCTTTTTCTACAACTTCTGCATTAACAGACTGGAGTAGTGTATTCTATTCTGTGTTATACACATCCGTACCCACAATTTTTGTTGGTATTTTGGACAAAGACTTGAGTCATAGGACACTCTTGCAGTATCCAAAACTGTATAGTACTGGTTACAGGCAAGAAGCTTACAATATGCAATTATTTTGGATCACAATGATTGACACAGTTTGGCAGAGCCTTGTTCTCTTTTACATACCGTTGTTTACCTATAAGGATAGTTCAATTGATATATGGAGCATGGGAAGCTTGTGGACAATTGCAGTTGTTATCCTTGTAAATGCACACCTGGCTATGGACATCAACCGTTGGGTATTAGTTACTCATATTGCTGTCTGGGGATCTTTAGTCATTACATATGGTTGCATGGTGATATTGGATTCCATTCCCATCTTTCCTTTTTACTGGTTAGTTACATGTGTCCTACAATAGGGTATTATGTATGATAAATATAGAAGTACCCTAGGTTATAAATATAACACGTTTCAAAATTACTGCAGGACTATATATCATCTGGCTAGCTCCCCTACATATTGGATAACAATTTTGCTTATAATAATCGTGGCATTGCTACCCCGCTTTACGTGCAAAGTTGTTTATCAAATATTCTGGCCTTCAGATATCCAGATAGCAAGAGAAGCTGAGCTAATGAGAAAACGACATGATCGTCTGCAGTCAAGGCATCAAGCTTCCAGTTAACTTGTGTTACTCTCATGCCACTTATAGAAACTAAAGAAATCTCAATATAAATGGCCCCCTTTGTATTTGTCCATCACAAAGCATTCCTGTGGCAATTGGTTTTATAAGTCACCAGGTAAGAGCATGGTCTCCCTCTCTCACTCCCTCCCCCTTCTTATTACTTTTATTGTGGATTCCCCCCCGTTTTGTGACATTATATTCTTTGCATTAGTTTCGTTGGGTTTAGTTGCTATCTATAGATAAAAATGACTTGATTAGTTTAGGACAAAACCTGTAGCGAGTGATTCTGATCTTTCATTAGTTTAGGACATCCCTTTCTTCGTTAATATCTGTTACTAAAGGTTTTAGAATATAGAGATCATGTGGCCCTGAAGTTCTGATCATAAATCTGCTATTTGAGGTACTGGTAAATTGTTGATCTACTGAAAAAAAAAGGCCATCATAGTTGGTGTAGTTTGCAATTAGAACATAAGGTTAATTAAATGAGGAGTATTTGTGCTTAAATATGCTCTTTGAGGTTTACTGGTAGATTATTGATTTATTGAAAAAAAGGTCAATTGTAGTAGATATAATATCCAATTAGAACATAAGGTTAGAACCTGTGTTTTTCTTCACCATTCTGTTTGTATTCACAGGTGGGGGTGGGTAATGAAGTGGAAGGAGAGGTAAGAAGTGGGTATTGGCAGTGGTTGAAAAATAAGAAAGTGGAGAGAAAATTTGAGTTTATTTAATTTTGACTTTCTATTGGAAACTAATAGAATTTATTTAAATGTGTATACAATACTTTCTTTAGAATGTGGAGAATGAACATTCAAAATAGACAGTGCTTTACGAACTATCTAATATTTTGTCCAATCTGAAGTCTTTAAAAATCTAGAGTTCATATAGTTTATTTAAAGAAATTAATGGATGAGTTGTTTGTGTAGAGTTGTCTTACACTGACATCCAATTATAATTCTCTCCATTTTGCCAAATCAGATTATCATTTAAATATATTTAATTAAGTTCTAATCCACCACCACGATTATCGAAGTGGTGCAGAAAATGGGGCATAAACAGTATGGCAAAGGCACCACTGTCCAGTCTATGTCCGTCTCAGCAACCTTATCCTCCTCGCTGCTGGTCCTTTAACTATGCATGGACCTGACTTTCCCACATCATCGAGAAGGGATTTCTTGTCCTTCGAAAAAGGAATATCCCAAGGTCATTAAATGCACGATTTAAGGATATTGTCACAATTTCATAAACTTATATGAACCCTTTCAGAAAAATAATAAAATTTTCATTTAGCTTTTTTAGTTCGCTACAATGAGCTGATATACAAACCAAGTTATACAATAAAGACCCATCTGACATTGATCCAAGTTGCCCAAGGCGGAGAAAGGGATAACCACAGAAAGTGGGGAGGGGAGACCACAAGAGACGCAATATAAAATAAGATTAAAAAGATTTTTTTTTTTATTAAAAATGATCTAAATTAATGACGCGGCTAAAGGGTGAAATTTGATTGGATGTTAGTATAAAACATAATTTACAATAATGTCTGCATATCCTTTGATCTTTTATTTTAAACTAAAAGAATATTTATGACTTTATGTTATAACGCAACAATTTGCCATTGCGTCAAAGGTTTGCACTCAAACATGGGAGCGTAAAAGTAAATTTAAATCTGATTTTGAGTGGGCACCAATTTAATAAAAAAAATTGGTTTTGCCATGTTTTTGGATATTTTGGTGTGATTATTACATTTTGCATTGAATTGAATTAGATTTGTGTTTGAATATTCATAAGTTGATGTTTATTTGTATTTGAATATTCATAAGTTGATGTCTATTAGAAGTTTTGAGCCACGAGTGCTTTTTATGGTTATACAAGTGCATGTACCATTCTGTGTGTATATATGGAGGCTTAGGGAAGAATGTTGCGAACATACTTCTACATGATCAAAACGAGCATTGTTCCTGAAAAAAGTGATGTCTGTCTTAAGTTGTTGTATTCTCTGCTTAGTCCTGATCTTTTCTGATCTGAATTCTCCAGATGAGTTGCAGAAGCAGATTGCGTTGATGTAAGACAAATGCTTGGCATTCTACATAGTTACCGGGTTGCTTGGGGAAGCATGTGGCAAATTAAGATGCCGTAGCTAATAATTAGCTTGTTGGCTGGCTTTTCAACTGCCTCCGGCCAGGAAAGTAAATAGGAGATGGAGGTTATGATAGGCTCACACTAATCTCCAGCCATTTGATGTTGGGGGATTTTTTTTCAGTGGGACAACGCAGACACGATAATGATCCATCCAGGGGTCTATAGAGTGTAACTAAATGTACAATAGTTCTGTAAAAAATCAGGTTTAAAAAGGTCTTTTAACAAGATAATGTCTCAAGAAAGCATAAAATGAAAGGGAAAAGGTAATTTTCATAAAGAAGCATTTATTAATTTAAAGGTCCTTTAGGTAGTGTGAAATGAATGTAAGTGACAATGGAAAACCACTATCTGAGTCATACCAAACCTGAAAGAACGTGTTTTGTCCTCCAAAAGGACTTCTCCATTGGCAACTAAGAAAAAAACGACTCATGGTCTCATAACGTTCTTTGAAGTTGGACTATGCAGTTGTATTTTTCAAAGAAAGTTTGACTGCAGACTAGCCTCTGTCCTGATAGGTCGATTCATGCATGTTAGATTGTGATTGAATCTTGGTCACAAAAATTATTATTTTTAGATTGACTTGGGTTTTTTCTTTTTTTTGAGGAACGATTGACTTGAGTTGATGGGGAAGACTTAACGGAATGAGTTGACATAATTTGAGATTATTTGAATTGTTTAAAGGAAAGGGATGAGTAAGGAGCGAATTTTTTGTAGGAAACTTTTTTTGTGGTGGTCGGGGTTTAAATTCCAAATCTTGCATTGTCTTTACCAACTGAGCTAAACTCACGAGGACTTTAGGAAACTACTGTAATTAGAATCCTTTGATATTTTATTTTTATTTTTTAAACAGAACTACGTTGGCCCTCCAAAACCCTAAACCTAATGATTTGGGCGGAAATGAATGCTGACCGTTGATTTAGGCACCAAACACATCTCAACGGTCTCCTCCAAAGGGGCATTTTTATCGTAACATTTGGCTGAAGAGGCATTGTACAAAGAGTTGAATTAAATGCTTTATAGAAGCATTTATATTTCTAAATTGTTTTAAAAATTGGAAACTGATTGAAGATTAAATGCTCCATGATTATGAAAAGTTGATGGAGAGAAGTTGAAAATGTCTTACGACTATACGATAAGTGTTTGTACTGTAAGTAAAGTCTAAGTAAGTAGTTCTTTCAAATATCCTAGCAACGTATATAAGTATATTATATATTGAATGACACGACACTATTTTGATCAGTTTACATGTTAAGTGGCAGATAATTAGATAGTACTGGTAGTTATTTACACTGAAACAAATATACGTAAAATAAATTATTTAATGAAATTTTATTCAAAAAAAATAAATTATTTCATGAAGTTTAAATTTTTTTAAAAAAGAAAATTGAAGTTTAATTTACTTTGAAATTTATGAATTTTTTCTTATTTTATTAATCTGATAGACTTTCAATTAAATTGTTGAGTACACCACCGTACACCACCTCTTCTCCGCTCCTTCAATCCAAATCCAGTATTCACGATGTAGCCTCAAGACCGGTGGTGTGCATGCGTTGCTCTGCTACACCACCCAAAAAGAAACCCCATACAGGGTTGTTAAGCAGCCGTCAGCGTCGTTTTGACCGCGGATTGTTTTGTTACTCACACTTAACCATGGCGTGATTTTCTCTGTGTTGTTGCGTTGTCGTGTTCGTCGATATGTTTTTGAGGTAAACAAAAGTTGTTGGGTTCACTATGTTGATGAGATGGCGTCGTCCGTTCCTTGTTTTTGTTTTCTTGGTCCGTTTTTTATCTGGCTTCGTGACTTTGTTTGTTTGATTGCTCATGTTGATTTGGTTCTGATTGATTATGGTTTGTTGGTTGCGGTTTTCCGGTGGGCTTCACCGCACCTTTGTCGTTGTTCCAAAATGGGTCCATACAACATTCTTCGGCGGACGTCCCAATGTTCTCAGTCGTGCTTCAGGTGCGATTGTTTTAAGGTTCGCTTGGTTGAAGAGGGATTGTTAGTTAGAACATCGCCGTTCAATGGTGTGCTGTTTCGCAGGGGTCGTCATTTTGGTTTTGTTTGGCTTTGGGGGTTGTTTTAGTTGTGATTATTGTGGCGAGGAATGATGTTTGTGAATGTTGAAGGATTTGATCTTTTAATGCGGTGATGGAGTTTGAGTAAGATGAATTTTATATGGAAGATTGTCGTGTATCGATTTGTAGTCGGACGAGGTGTGACCGTTGAAAGTGGTTTCAGCTTTGTCTCTCTGTTTTGGGGTTTGGAATGCCAAGGTTTTGGTGTATGGTGTTGTGCCTTTGTTTAGTTTTTAAGGTTGCTATGGGGAGGCCTTGTGTTGGAATTTGAAAGTTGGTTTTGTGTTGGCTCGTGTCGGACGACGTGTGGATTTGGTGGAAGGTTGTGGCAGGGGCTGATTTGCTCAATGAATTCTAGTTATGGGTTTTGTTTGCGTGTTGTTTGGAAATCATATTGATGAGTGGCTTGCGGATGTGGACATATCTCAGTGGTCTTTTGGGTTGGGGGTTGGAGCCATTGTAAATGTTCATGAGAGTTTGTGCGGTTTGGTTTGGTTGTTTTGGGTAATTGTTTGGGTGTTGTTGGTTGCTCTTTGTGGGATGATCAATGTGGCTTTTATTGCGAGATTTTGTATATCTTTTTTTTTGGGTGTTCCGCCTATATACGACACTGTTGCTTTAAAAATCTTGTTTCACTTGTCTCTGTTCGTCTTGAATAAAAGATTTGTTATTAATAAACTTAGCCTTTTAAAAAAAAATGTTGAGTACACTGTACACACAAATTAATATGCATAAAAATCCACTTTAGCTGTTGAATTTCCACTAAAATACAGTAGATTGAATTACGTTGGTACTTTTTTTCCTAAAATATTCATTATATATTCTAAATATGTTATAAAACTCAGGTTATTACATGTTAATAAAGTATGTTATTAAATATTTCAGAAAAAAATCTGTAAAAAAATGTTATAAAAAATATAGCGTTAATCACATTTTATAATATTTTAGTTTAGATTTCATGAGATACTGTACTTAAAACAAAACTCAGAAGTCAGAACAACAAAATGATCACTTTCACTAGTCAGTGGGTACTACGTAGTAGCATAGAATCTAGTTGAACTAGAATATTTCATCCGAGGTTTTCGTTTTCACGAATGCATGATCATTTTGACTTTCAAGACATTTGAATTTAGAGTGGTACCATAATTAGACGTGTAAGTTAAATAATATTGTAATCAAATTCCATGTACATGTAGTGTTTGACCATTCTTTTTTTTCCTTCCATGTAGTGTAGATGGCTTGACTGGAATGAAACGACAAAATTGAGTCTCACAACGCGATTTCTCATTAGTTCACACTTGCTTTTTTTGTTGGATTCATACTATGATACCAACAATTACCAACCTTTGATTTGTTTTTTTCCTTCCTTATTTTCAATTTTTTATAAATCCTAAGGTTGATTCTGATTTTAAACCAATTAAATATACATGACAAATATTACGAGGATCTATTAGCTAGCAAAGTGGGTGCACATAAAGGTTAGTGTTTATGATTGTACACAAAAATAAAAAATTACTTAACTACCCATCATTTAAATTTAAATTATTTTAAAGAAGAAAGAGTGAGAATGGGTTTACAATTGAATATTAGTGTACATAATTTTAATAAAATTTACAAAACTAGCCCCCTTTTTTAAGAGGCAAATTGCTACCATGCATCTAATATTGTCCTCCCAATGCTCGTTGAAGTATGATGAACGTCATTCCAAATGATATCATTACGTGCAACCCAAATTTGCCAAAGAAGTAAAGCCATCCAACCAGCAATGCCTCGGCTTTCTGAGCGACATATATCAAAAACAGAATCTGCCAATCTGCTCACACTTCCAACTCGCGGTTGCAGCACAGTCAAAAGCCCTGCCCAATACAAACTCTCACGCACCACCGTACAACCCACAAAAGCATGCCAATCATCCTCAACAACCGCATCACACTAGAGGCAGATCATCTCACGTTGTACATGCTGTGATTGTAACTGGAGACGCGTTGAAACACATTCTCTGCAGATCCTCCATAACAAATTACGAGCTTTATGAGGGGAATTCACCTTCCAGATTCTATGCCACTTTCCTTTAACATGGAATCGATCGCAATGTAGCAACTCCATCAAAGCCAGCATATAACACGTCTTAACAGTATAAATCCTGTTACGTTCCATTATCTACGCTATTATATCATTCTAAACTTCCTTAAATAATGGTGTATCAAGAATATAGTAAGTAGTACACGTGTAACTAATAGAATTGAGTCTAGAAGATATTAAACTTGCACAAAATGATAATAATATATTTTTTTCTAAACTAGGAGCTTCTTCGGACGTTGATCCCCTCATTCGCGCTACTCCCCCAACTGAGATGCTCATAAGAAGTGATGCTAATGGAACCTTCTTCCTTAGGGATTAGCTAGGTTCTATTACCTTTTTTCTTTTTCTGTTCCTGTTTTCCTTTTCTTTTTTCTGTTGTCTCATTTTCCTTTGTAACAAAAAAAAAGTTTCAAATGAGAGTAACATTTATATCCTCGAATATATTTGATTAATAAAAGAAAGTAGAACACATATGGATATACTTACTTCACTTGGGCGTATGTGTGTGTTTGTACAAGAATCTATCCAGAGAGAGCACGTGATTACGTTGGGGATTACTAACTTGTTGACACATGTGCACGGCTTAAATTTGGTGGAATAGGCTTAAATTTTTCTGGAGACAAGTTCTATGATTTTTTTAGTAGTTCTATGATTTTTTTTTAAGAAGTTAAAAAGAATTATATTCAATAAACACCGTTCAAAACATATGGTATTACTAAGAGGCAATGTTTAGCCTGGGACATGGTAATTTGGTAAACAAATAGGAGAAAAGCACACAAAATACAACAAATTAATCCCCACAAAAACAAAACTTTGCCCAATGTGAGATCCTGAAATAACAAATCATTAACCGTGTAATCCTAAACAAACAAGTGGTTGTGTGCACCATTCATTCATGAAGGTCAAACATAAACTTTTGATTTTAGATTTAAGTTAAAACCAAAAATTAAACTTAATTATCTCAAGGATCTGGCTAACGTTGATGTCATTTTGACAAAAAATAACATTATTATATAATGAGATTTTGATATAGAACATAGAAGAGCGAATGATTTTTTTTATTTCTGACCCTCTCACCAAAACAAATGATAGGTCTGCACCTGTTGAAAAATATTGATGTATATGCCCTTGTTCTTCATTTGATTTGGCGAACATGACGATTTTTTCAACTCTTTATGCACGTTCTGTGTGTGAAACGGCGAGCATGCATTTTATAATTTTTTTGTGTTCTCTTTTTCAAATGGCGAACATGCCATGTTTTTTTCTTTTCATGTTTTACATTTAAAATGACGAGCATGCCATTTCTTTATTTTCTTTTTTGTGTTTTACATTTTTTTTATTTTATAAATGGCTTAAGTCTTTTTTTTCCTCTATTTTCCTTCATTACTATAAAATGCACCTTTCCCCTATCAGTCGAGTTAACAAAATAAGTAGACGAATTAAATGATAAGAATAATAATATTATTATTAAGATAATTCGAAATAAAATATATTACAAAGGAAATTAATTAACTACCGATGATTAACAGTAGGACAATTCTTGCGAATATGACCGGTCTTCCGACACAATCCATATTTTCTCCGTGATTATTTCAAAACATCCATTTCAGTCAAGATGCAAGTACTGTTTAGACGATCTTTCTTTAAAATCTCCGCATGGCTGGATTGTGGCAAAACTTTGGACCTTCATGTGGGGGTCAATAATTCTTATCGTGGACTACATCGAACCTTTTATTGTAGAGGGAATGGTGTGTTTATAATAGTGAAGATAAAACTAAAAAAACAAAAAAACAAATTTATGACATGTTTGCCATTTCAAAGAGAGAA
>Ga0228711_1004642_pt1 | contig 21064 bp, 15 predicted proteins | sample MedpolnodulmetaG_2_FD_177996 | JGI IMG/M metagenome (GOLD analysis project Ga0228711, IMG submission 177996) | Root nodule microbial communities from Medicago polymorpha collected in Santa Monica, California, United States - brown nodules | ecosystem: Host-associated > Plants > Roots > Nodule... | reverse complement strand
ACATCATAAATTTGATATATTTTTTTTTTTTTTTGTCTAGACATTTGATATTCAGAAGTTACATTTAACTCTTGACTATTCAGAAGTTACTTGATTACATTGATATTTGTTTCCTTTTCCATTTGTTTCCAGGTCTCAAAGGAAGGGACTACACCATTTAGCTACATTATTATTGACAACCACACGTATGTACCATTGCTTAAATGATTTTACATAAATTTGTGTTGACTTTACCTTCCTTCTAATTTTTCACTTGTGGGGCTTTGAAAAGACAATAATATAAGTATATGAAAATTGTTGGCATTACACAATCCAAAAATTATGATTAACTAAATTTAAGCACTAGGAGTATTAAAAAGGAACAACCAATAACAGTGTGTCTACTGAGACATGCTTGATAGATAATTGGATTTCTTAAGCATGTGGTTTGATAATCGGTCTGATCTTATTCGTATTCTACACAAAGTTATTAGAGATGTAATGCAAATGCTAAATTTGAGACATGATGTCAGCTAATCCCGACTCATATAAGTAATGTATAAATTTATACTATAACGTTGAACATTCAGGAAGACACGAACTTGTATATTCACAGAAGGATCTCCTACAATGATACCAGAAGATCTTTCGCATGCGAAATTGTTATCTGCATTGAATGGAGCTAGAGTGGCCTACTTTGATGTTAGGATGCCTGCAACTGCTCTTGTCATTGCTCAAGAGGTAATTACATATTAGTTGTAGCATAATGCAATATAGGACTATCATTATTCTAAATAGATTCGGAACAATTCAACTTTCTGTGACTTCTATTAGTACTTTTCTCAAAGGTTTCTAAGTAAAGAGAGATCCATAATCCGAGTTAATTATATTTCGCTCTTGCAGGCATTTCGCCAAAATATATCCATCTTAGTTGATGCTGAAAGGCCAAGGGAAGGATTGAATGACCTTCTGGACTTGGCTGATTATGCTGTATGCTCAGAAAAGTTTCCTCAGGCAAGTTACCCAAATCATAGTATGAAGTAGAATTACTAGATATGTAAAACATGAACATTAGTTAATTTTGGGAGAATTTCTGAAGTAATTCTTTCTGACTCATTTCACAGAAATGGACAGAGGCATCATCTATACCAAGAGCACTAGTTTCAATTCTTTTAAGACTTCCAAGACTTAAATTTGTGATTGCAACTTTGGGAAAAGACGGCTGCGTAATGCTTCAGAAATGTGCAGATGGTAAATATACCTCTTTGCCACCCCTTTGTTTGATCCTTGTCATGATGCATTCAAATATAAGAATGGAGAGAAACTTTAGCATGTTGTTTTTCAATTTACTTTCTAGCAGAGGGTTCTCACTTAGAAGAAGTGGATGTGGACGACTCTATGAAATCATTGACAATGAGAAAGGATGATAGCACAACAATGTCAACCTGCGTTGCCTCGGTAATAGCTACGTAAAACTTACTCCCTCCTTTTCATATAATTCTTAAGTGTTACGTTTGATATATTTCATTGTCTCATATCATTTGTCATTTTAGACTATCAAATATTACTCTTATTTATTAAAGTAGTTGTAAGTATATGGTGAGTTAATAAAAACTGAGAATATAGGGATGTTTTTTTTCAAAACATACTTTACATTAAAAATCGGTGTAACTTGTAAGTAATCATTTTCCTAATAACTGGGCATTATCATAAAAGATAGTTAATATCAGAAAGCGAAAGAAGTATTAACTTATATTTGTAGCTATTTCTTCCCTATTTTGGTAACCTACATTGCCACAAAGACTTATCACTTATTCCATCAATAACACTATACAACCCTTTTTTCCCTTTCTAATCAATGGTGCTATAATTAGTCAAATTTGTTGATCTAGCTAATGTTATAAACAGGTATTAAGTAGATTTTATCTACAGAACAATATCTCTTGTTAGATTCAACTAAGATTGATCTTTTTTTGCTTAATCTTCCTAGAATGTTACAAAATTTAGAGCGGACAGGATAGGATCAGTATGTGGGAGGTTATATTATGGGACATCTGAAAAGATTCCACCATCAGAGCTTATTGATACAACTGGTGCTGGGGATGCATTTGTTGGAGCAGTTTTATATGGTATGTTCAACCTCTTAACATTCCATGTATTAAATGCGAGACACATTTATTGATCTTGGCCACCTGATCTCAAATTTAAGATAAATAGTATTTAAAGATGATTTTGTTAAAAAATGTAATGTGAAACGATCGATTTCAAATTGATGGCCTAGATCACTTTACAAACTGTTGTTTTATCTTCTAAATTTTGATTAATTCACCAAACAACTGTTTTGTTTATATTGTTAGTTTGATGATACAATTTATAGTTAACAATGCCTTTATTTTATCTGCAGCTATCTGTGCCGACTTCTCACCAGAGAAAATGTTGCCTTTTGCATCTCATGTGGTAAGCAGCATAAGATACAAGCAATTGCCAAATAGTGATAAGACTTTTTTTTACGCAATTTATAGTCAGTACTGGACATACAAAAGATTATTACATAAATGCACGGCATTAAATTAATAAAATCATAGTCTTGTTGTTTTTCATACCATTTTAGGGGCAATTTAACTGAAATTAGGAGAAAATCAAGGTCACAGACCATACCTGTGTTTGTTATTAACTGCTATATATGAATGTGTTTGTTGTTGGCATGTGATGGTATCACAGGCAGCTGCTCAATGTAGAGCTCTTGGAGCTAGGAGTGGTCTTCCATATCGCACTGATCCATACCTGGCATCCTTTATTAATTAGAGCCTCAAATATCCGGTCATCAAAATAATAAGGCTTCAGCAAGAAAATGAGTCTTCATATTTTAGTTTACAAAAGTTGGTTAATCATTTAGTTCAAATGCTTGTACTTCTATGTTTCTTTTTTGTTTCTTGTTGTTCTAAATTAAATTTAAGGATTTAGTGTAATAAACTTGTGATGCAAGTCACAGCCATTCTAGTCTCTGTGATGCTGCTGAGAAAATTTGTAGAGACTTATTTGTTGATCTACTACAAATGCTATAAAGTGTCACTTGGAATCAAATTTGTCTTCTTAAAGAAGCTGGTGGTCTAGGCTTCTTTAAGAAGGCTTACATCCTTAAGCTTGCTAAGTATAACTGGTGGCTAATCCTGGAAAATTATGGGTCCAAGTCATGAAAGCAAAGTATAACTGTGGCATTGAATCTAAGATCACAAGTTATCATATTTAGACAAATGTCATTACAAACAATAAATGAGTTTGGAAGAGATTTGGTCTCATCAAATTCCTCTAAGTTTAAATGAATTTGTTGATATTCCAATGTGAAATCATACCATCTTCAGATGGACAGAACAACATGCAACATGACTCATATCCAACCTGAATCTATTATGCACATGTTTAGAGATTGGGAAGTGGAAATGGAAATTTGGAATTAAATTATCAAGGAATGGAGGCGCGACCGACTCAATTGGAATCTTAATTTTGTTGACATTGGTTTACTTTATTTAATGGATGGAAAATAAAATAATTAAAAATCGCAAACGAACGGCGCGTGGAAGAAAGTGATGAAAAAGTTGATCCACTTCACTCATCACCACTCATTCATTCATTTGAATCCAAAACCAAAACCATGTCGAATCTCTGCACTCTTTCTTCTTCAACTTTCATCTTCAACAATATTCAACCTCTCAGATTCTACAATGTAACTATATTCTTTTACTCTCTCTATCTCTCTTTAACAATCATGTAAATTCAATTATTTGTTTAATTTCAGTCAACAAGGAATCATCGCAGTAGAAATTTGAAGGTCAAAATGTGCTCCTCCTCCTCCTCCTCCTCCGTTCCTCAAAACGCCACCGTCGTGCGTTTCCCTCTCTCTTTCTTACATTTCCCGCCAAATTTCCAGGATTTCTTTTCTCTTTACACATATACGCACGTGCTTATGCAGGTGGGTTGTGGATCAGTCACCGTCGATTTCTTGGCTACCGTTGCTGCTTACCCTAAGCCAGATGACAAAATCAGAACAACCACTTTGAAGGTTTGTAATTGATTTTGTAAAATTAATTTTATTTTAAAACTGAATTCTTTTATATTTGGATTTATTTACGTAAATCAATTTTACACCTCCAAATGCTTTAAAGAGTGGCTTTTATTATGCATTGTAATTTTCAGGTTCAAGGAGGTGGTAATGCCGGCAATGCTTTAACCTGCCTTGCTCGTTTAGGTCTAAACACAAGGCTCATTTCTAAGGTTTTTTTTTATATATTTTAACTAAACCCTCTCAACATTGCTTATTTAATCCTTCAGTTTTAATTTCTACAAGTATTTAACAGTTTAGGCCCTGTTTGGAAAAACAACTTGATTACGCGCTTATAAAATAAGATTTTATCATATAAGTGCTTTTGTATACATTATTTCTTCAACAAAGCATAAAATGAAGTTAAACTGTTTTCATATTTCTATAAGTTCTTTTCATAGACTATTGTGGAAAGTTTATGCGAAATATGCTGAAAACAACTTATGCACATGTCATGACTTGTTTTCATAAGCTCTCCAAAACAGTATCCCAAGTATCTATGTCATTAAATAAACTGAATAAAATAAGTCAGTCCAAACAAGCCTGAGTTTTTTGAAACCATTGTGTATGTGTGCGTTTTACTAATGTGTTTGGTGCTCATTAGATTGCGGATGACAGCCCAGGCAAGGGCATATTAGATGAGCTACGCACTGATGGTGTAGATACATCTTTTATTGTGGTAATTGTTTCAACACTTTTTTTCTCTTTAATTGTATTTGCAAACTTCATGAAGCTTGAAATTTGGATTATTGCTTTTTGGTATCTGTGGTAAGATTTGATTTGTTGCTCATGCCTTTTAGTTATGGGCAACAATATAGTCATGTGATGAAAGTACATGATCCCTAGTCTAGATTTCTCCAAGTCTGCACCTGATTTCTTGCACATCCACTCTCAAATCTCAGTATTTTGTTGACACTACCCACCAACTGATTCGAAGTATAATTTCCCAAGGGTTATCAATTAAATATGACCAGACAAATCGAAATGTAGTTAATATAGATATGAATTCATTCCATCGAGAATTAAAATCAATTAGTGGGGTTCTGGACTGCCAATGGCCTCTACTATTTTATTAATACGTTTTTTTTGTGGTTATGCTCCCTGTTATTTGCAGGTATCTAAAGAGGGAACTTCACCATTTACGTACATTATTGTGGACAATGAAACGTAATGGTCATTTTCTTACATATGGTTATACTATCTTGACTTCTTTTCTGGATATATTCATGATCTAAATTTCAAAAGAGAGGGGGAGGGGGGAGCATGAGTTAGGTGGATCTAGTTGAGAATCTGATAATTTTTTGTAGTTTTGAACATAAATTAGTAGATAGTGTTGTCTTTTTATCTTGAAATGAACTGAAGCTACAAACATTGCACTTTTACTCACATATCTATTTTTTGTCCCTTGCCTTGTCTCCATTTTCCTGTCTTTATCATCTTTGCACACTTCAAAATAGCTAAGACTTGTTACGACCAGCAATGTGATGCATAAATTGGAAGGAGAAATTGTTTATTATTAAAATGAATAAAACAAAATTATGTGCTATAGTTATTCATATTTATATGAAAATCTTCAAGCTTTTCTGGCAATGAAGCTGTTGAACATTTTAATTGTAACTTGAATCATTCTAAGTTAAGGGGAGCCTAAGCATAACTCTCAGAGTTGTTGTCATGTAATTAATTCAGTGTTGTCAATTGTGGATCGCAAGAAATAGAGGTTTGTTCAAATTCTTCTATCTATAGTGCTAGAGCGCGGTTATAGCCTTTGTTTGACAACACTTTATACTAAATCGCATATCACGGAACAATATCGGTTTGTTAAAATTCCACCACTCTATAGCACTATAGCACCACTATTTGACAACACTGATGTAATTAAGAGACTAATTGTTCAAGTTGTAGAATAGCCTCTTGCAAATGCAAGGCTTCCTACAATATATCCTATATGGGTCTGACCCTTCTTTGTATCCTGCCATGGCAGGAGATTTATAGCACCAGGTTGCCCTTTGACTCATTCTAACTACTTTTTCAGGAAGACTCGAACTTGTATACATACCCCTGGATATCCTCCAATGATACCCCAAGATCTTTCAGAATCGAGTTTGTTATCTGCATTGGATGGAGCAAGCATTGTATATTTTGATGGGAGATTGTATGAAACTGCTCTAGTTGTTGCCCACGAGGTTATCACCTATAAATTTTACTTGCAATTATGATGTTAACTATAAGGGCCCAGTCATATTTAGAAGTCAAAGCATCCAGGATTTTATCAAAGAAACATATACTTTAATACAGTATTTAGTGTAAAGCCAACTTTTATTAATACTAATAATCTCTTATTATAAGAATACCAGCTCATCACCCCAATGCCAATTGTTGAACATGAGATAGTTCATAGTACCGACTTAAGACGATAAAGAGTGTGAAAAGATGATCATATTTTGAAAAATGTAATCTACAATCCATAGTGGATATTGCAAGTGCATTGATGAGTCAAGTTTTTCCTGTTTCTTTTTTTCACCCTAACATTCGTTCTTTTTCTTTAGCCATTATGTATGCTAATTGCATTTTTTTTATTCAACTTGTAAATCCTATAAGAAATTGTTACATGATTTCGCTTGCCTTATGTATTTGGTGAAGAATTTCAAAATTCTAGGAAATTGAAATCACAGGGTATCCAACCAGGGTGTTTTATGAATCATTTTTTTTTTAAACTTCAAAAAAATTACATTCCCTTGAGTTTATTATGCAAAAACATACTTGCTGTCTTTTACTACTTTTCAGTTATTTTCTTTTGCTTGTAAAGGAGGTTGGGAGTGGGGGAAAATAAAAGAGCTTCACGGAGGGAAGTAAACGAAATCTTGTATTTTTCCAGTGCAGGCAGCTAGGAAGAATATACCCATCTTAATTGATGCAGAAAGGCCAAGGGAAGGGTTAGATGATCTCCTGAAATTAGCTGATTATGTTGTATGCTCGGCTAAATTTCCAAAGGTGAATGCATTGTTTTTATAAAATTGTTGTAAGAAATATATAATACTATGGTTCTCTCACAACCCTTGTTTACATGTGCATAAATGTTGAATTGATTTTAACAGTCTACTTTTTGTTCTATACGCCAGGCAGTAAATGTACTATTTACTGAGTAAAACATATGATGTCTTAAATGACTTGGCATCTAAGAAAAGACTATAATTTTTTGTGGCCCTTGCCCCAAAATACATGTTAAGTTGTGAATATGCTATTTCAACTATCTACAAGCTATATTAAAGATATATTGATTTTCTGAATATGCTATTTCTATTTCAATTACTTTTTCTGGTTGCCCTAATTTTTTGAATTTTAGATAAATATCTGTCCATTTTTTTACTGAAAAAATTATTTTTACTCTTCTCTGTGGGGTTGAGTTCCTTTTAAGCATCATCAAATGCACACGAGATAACCTCTCTTTGCTGACAGGCATGGACAGAGGCGTCAACTGTTCCGCGAGCGCTTGTTTCTATTCTTTTAAGGTTGCCCAACGTAAAATTTGTGGCTGTAACTTTGGGAAAAGATGGATGTATACTGCTCGAGAGAAGTGTCAATGGTATGTGTAGATATGATTGTGGGCGTAATCGTTGTATGTTGCATCTGCTTTTAATGTAAACAGGATTTAATCATTTGACCTTTTCTGGCAGCAAGTCCTACCACAGAAGAAGTGGATGTAGACAACTTATTGGAATCGCTGGAGTTAAGAAAGGATAAGAGTGCATCAATTCCAACCTGCATATCATCGGTAATGCAAATGAAACTCAACTCTTTCTCTATTAAGAATTAGAGTGCATCCATTCCAAATCTTTATACGAAGGCCATTTTTATGGTCTACAAGCAGACTAGTGCATATGAGGAAATTTTAAATAACTTGCATTTAGCATTCCCTGCCATTCTCTATGTTTTAAATTTTAATATACCAGTCCGCGCTACAAGTCTACAATGTTTGACCTTTTTTTGATAAATACAGTAATCTCTACTTGACGTTAATTTATATTTTTTTCTGAGCCAAAATATCAATTATGTAAGATGATGATATGAATGCGTTACAGAGAGATAAAAATTCTCTAGACACTCATAGTGACGTACTGAATGACTTGGATCCCTGAAGTTCTAGAAACAGGGATTATAACTTCAATAAAATATCACATGCTTATTTATGTTCTTGATCAACATTTTAATCATTACTTTTTCCCTTGCACCCAGTCAGTGGCAAAATTAAAGGCAGAAGGAATAGGAACGGTTATCGGGAAACTATACGTCGGTACAGCTGAGAGCATTCCGCCCTCAGAGCTTGTTGATACCACTGGTGCCGGGGATGCATTTATTGGATCTGTGATCTATGGTAATGTAACAACTTTGTTATATTTTTCTCTTATGATCTTCAATAGGCCACCAATCTGTGTCTTTCGCAAAGCTTTAATATATATTAAACTTTATGATAACTTATGAAATATGTTCTCTGCTTGATTTGTTTTCAGCTATTTGTTCGAAGTTCTCACCAGAGACAATGCTACCCTTTGCTGCTAATGTGGTATGTTAATGGTCATTATATGCTACCCTCAGCTATATACTCTACACTGCCATATGTTAGTGTATAATGATGAGAATAAAATTTGAACCTCAAACAAACTTATCCAAGCACTTCAAATGTATTGAACCTGTTGGAGATATGAGTTAGGTACTCAAAAAAGCTTATGCATTTTAATGGGGATTTCAGGCAGGTGCCAAGTGCAGAGATCTAGGAGCACGAAGCGGTCTTCCATACCGTGCAGATCCACGCCTAGCATCATTTATTCAGTAGATTTTCCAGCATTGAGCCAATACAAGGGATGTCTTCAGTGGGATAGTTGACTGAATTGTTTATTGATGGAGTTGATGATTTTTGAGATTTACCCTCTTCTTGAAGTTTTGGTTTCTTCTAGATATTTGATATTTCCCAATTAAGGGAGGGGATGGACGTTCCCTGCTCATAATTTTTACTTTGGATGAAGTTTCAATCATGGATTGCAGATTGCAGATTGCAATGAAGTCACATGATAGTTTTACATGTATTGTTGTCGTGAGAGAACATAAAATTTGAATATGAAATAACTTAGTTAAGAGAGTTGTTAATTTCATAAGAAATTTCAAAAATTGAAAGAATCTGAATTGTAAAAGAGTTCGAGAATTGATTGTGTATATAAATTGGCAGAAATTGAGTTCTATTTTAAAAAAACAGTAGATCATTATATGGAAAAAGGTTAAAACAACGTGCACTAAATATTACAAATGGAAGGACTAATAAAAAATAAAAATAAAAACTTAAAACGTGAGTTTCATGGTTATAGTTGGTTTAAATTATATGTTAAGGAATCAATGGCACTGTTAAACAAAAACTTAAATGATCCTATAGGAACTACTATAATAGTTTACCCTAAAAGGAATCAATGATAACCATTTTGTCTGTTTGTTTCAGTTTAAAGAAAGGATTTGCTTAACATGTGCAATGTTACACATATTAAAGCAACTAAAATTAACAATCTTTTATTGAAAACAAGATCACATATGAAATCTGAAATGTGTGTTTCTTCGTTTTAAATTGCCCTCTTGCTTGTTAGCCCCCACACGCATATCCAGATCCTCACACAACTTCACCACCTTTCTCACCTTCCACTCCATACACCTCTAAAAATACCCCATTTTTTGTGAAAATATGATTTCAAAACACAATCCTATCATCAGGGGATTTCATACACAATATTTCGTCTAAATGCAAAGGTAATGTGACTATAAAACCTTCCTCATTCGATTTGTATGTGTTTTCCTTTTATTCAAGTCACCAAATATGTATTGGATTTGGCGGCGTTCGGATCATATAATTCAAAAATATTACCAACCTAGTTTGGATTATACAATCTGAAATCTGATAATACAAAAACAGTCCAGTTTTCCTGACTATAGTTTGCAATGTTTTAGATATGGATGCTCTCATTGATACCCCCTCTACTTTGGCACCTGATAGTACACCTCTGATTGCATTGTCAACCGTTTCACCTCAATTTTTGGATGATCCTGACAACGTCAAAGCCAAGGTTCCTCCACCTCTATTTCATAATCTTTTCGACAATGTTAAAGTGGAGGTTGCACCTGAAGTTGAGAATCCTTCCTTATGTCAATGCCAACGTCGAGATTCATCCACCTCTAGTTGAGAATCCTTCTGGCGTTACGAAAGTGGAGGTTGCACCTTATGTTGAGAATCCTTTTGTCAATGCCAAAGTTGTGGTGCCCCCTCCGGTTGTTAATCATTCTATTGATCATCGGGTATATTTTACTACTAAAATAAAGTTATATCACGAGGTGAGTCGTTGGGGTGAGTTCGAGAAGTTGTCCAAACATAAAATAACCGGTTTAGTGAAATGTGAGTGTTTGTTTTGATTGAGAGATTAGTTATTAAGTGCTTGTGATTGAAGCCGTAAAGTTAGGGACGAAGAACACAACCATGAGACAGTCACAAATGTAGTGTTGCAAGGACATATAACATATGGACGTCAAAGACCAGATAAAAATAGGCTCCTTCGTGAGTTGACAAACTAAATGGTTCTTTCAAGAAACATTCTAACCACTTTAAAGAATGGAATTTTAAAGAACAAATGAGGTTATCCTACTTTTTGTGATGTACCGGAATAAATATACACAAGATAGGATTTGTTGAGAAAATTCAAAATGCTCTACAATCTTGCTAAACTTCCTAGTGAGACTTGTATAAAGTTCGAAAAGAATGGAAATGAAAAGAAGGTTGATGCTACATATTTGAGAAAGATTGCAGGGTCTTCAAGATACTTGGGTACTTAATTAGCATTCTCCGTTGGTCTAATTAGTAGATACATATACATGGAGAAACTTAGGATGTCTCGTGATTGCAGCCAAGAGGATAATGACGTATGTTCAAGGGATTGCAGTGAGGAATTTTGTTTTAAGTAAAGGATAGTGAAAGTGCAGAGATGTTTGGCTATTCATATGCATATTGGTGTGATAAGTATGTATCAATTTATATCATCCATTTAGTATAATCAAGTATTTTATTTTTCAATTAAAAATTAAATAATAAACTAAAAATAAATTTGCATATGGATGATATAAAATTAACGTTGAATATTTCTAGTCGAAATAGGACTACGATTGTTGCGACTTATGATGGAAAGTCCTGCAATTTTATCCACACAAAAAACCTATAGTTACTTTTTTTTAGTGAGCTTTGCTTTTTCGATTGAGCTATCCTATCTATATATCTTTGAATTAAAAACTTGAACTATTATTAGGCTTTCATTGTGATGATGTGGCACTCTACAAAGAGGTTTCTCTCCTCTCTTAAAACCTTGCAACACTCAATTAAATGTATAACCTCTCTTGAAACCTTGCAACTCTCCATATATCCAATTTAATATCTAATTATACTATACAATTCCTACCCAAAAAACTTATGCATTCAATATCTATTTATACTACCAATATAAATTTGTAAATGGATTTCATATGATACGACCTATTGTCCTTTTATGTTAAATTTTTTTTGCCTTTGTAAATTAAATAATAAATTAAAAGAATTAAAAGAGTTATTTTTTTTAGAAAAATTAAAAGAGTTGGTAGTTACATAGATTGATTAGCTTATCTTTATTTACAAACTATTAACCACCTAAAAAATCTATCTATACTATTAGTAATACTAATCTTCCTTAAAAAAAAATACTACTATTCTCTCAATTAATTATTGAAAATGTTACTTATTCTTCCCATTCCATTTCACCTTTGGGTTCATTTTTGTTTCAACTACTCTATTTCTATTCTATTAATTAATTACTAACCACCACTTACCCTTTCATTTTCCCCTCAATTAGTGACAACCCATATTACTTATTAACCTCATCTCATTTCTTCATTCGTTTCATTTTTTGTTCTTAGGTTTCAATTTTCTCTTTCAAACTTCATATATGTTTTCTTCTAATATTTTGTATTATGAAATGAATATCTAGATTGCATGTGCAGATTTTGTAAATAGATGAGTTTTGTTGAAAGACCACTTCTTATATGAAATGTCATCTATACATTATAATTGAAGTTTTTCCAATTATTTCTTTTATTTATTTTGTAATATGGTGAGTTTTATATTTGTCATTTGATTTTTGGTTATCCATAGATTCACTCAGCTGAAATAAGATCAAATTTCACTCATTATCTCATCCCTTTTATTTACATTCATTGTCCATGATAGATAGTTATGTCCTCCTATCACTGTTCTTTTATTGTAAGAAAATAACTCATGACTATATGATAAAATTTCTATTGTCTTTATGATCGATATTTTTTATTCATTTTCTTTGATGTGCGAATGAACTTATTTGCGGTAATACCAATGTGCATGTTTTGGAATTAGGTATCAAGATGCATGAGAAAGTTCTTTTTCAATAAGGTGTGTATTTTTATACACCTATTTAATTTTACATGCATTTTAATGTATAAACGTATGAAATTATTTGCTTGATTGTTTTTACTGGTCTACTAATGTTTTTTGTCTGGCAAGAGTTGTTTTGGAATGTTGTCATAAGGTAATATCCATGTCTCTTATGATCGATATTTTTATTAATTTTCTTTGATCTGTGAATGAATTTATTTGTGGTAGATATCAATGTGCATGTTTAGGACTTAGATATATATCAATATGTATAAGAGAAGGTTCATCTCCAACGAGGAGTGTATTTTTATTCTCCTATTTATTTTTACATGAATTTTAATGTATACACGTATGAAATTATTTATTTGATTGATTTTATTGGTCTACTAATGTTTGTTATCCGACAAGAGTTGCTTTGGAATGTTGTGATAAGGTAATATCCATATCTTATTTTCTACCCAATTATTTCTCCCATGCTTTTTATTTTGGTGTCCATTTTTTTTTTTGAGAAATATTTTGGTGTCCATTTGAAGATGCATTATTTACATATGAGGTAAATTAAATAATGGATCTATAACTAATCAAATTAATTTTAATTAAAAAAATGTTTATTGTAAAAGGAATTAAGATGAATGCAATAGTACTAAATTTTCTTACTAAAAACAATGTTGTCATATAAAGTGTTTGAATCAAACATATAAAAAAGAAGTCATTTGATTTATTTAACGGTGTTATTTTTTTCAAAAAAAAATAATTCCATCGACTCAAGTTAGGATAAAATTTTAAATATATCTAAAAAAATTCATAATTTTCTCTTAAAGCTAAAATTAGATTATAATACAAGGAAAACACAACAAAAGTATTAGGGGATAAAATTGAAACCCAGAAGAAGAAAAAAGGAAATTAAAATAAGTTTTTAATTTTAATCCGTTATTATTTTCTTCAATAAAACCATATATGCCCTAAAAGAAACTATTGCATAAACTTACCCGAACTGAATAGTTGCACTTCTATTGATTTTTTTATACAGGTGAATGACACAATATCTTAGTTAAAATCTAATTTTATCAATCTCTTTATATTCTATATTCACTTGACGGGGAAAAATATCTAAAATTAATTTTAATTATTTTTTAAATCAAATAAGAATTCAATACACCTACAAAAATTGCTATTTTTGAACAAAAAAATAAAAAAATAAATTAACACGGGTTATATAACTAGTGTAGACTTAGTAGTTACTTTGTATTGTTTTGCGTTAGTTACATTACATGCTGAAAAAGTCTCATGTGTACCTCATTCGTTTGTTAGTTGTCATAATGGGGTGGTGGCTAAGTGAAAGTTTATTTTATCACCAACTATAACTATAATAACTCAAATGTCTTGTACGCTAATAGTAGTAAATGCTTGATTGCAGTTTTTATTATCCCATTATCCTTTATATATATTCCATTCAAATCATAATTTTAGTTCTCTTTTTGATGCCGTCAACTCCTATTTTTTATTAAAGAGCTTGGTTGCATCTAACAAGTTGTAAAAAAAAGTTGTCATCTAATTTTTTTAATAGAGATGTAGATATGATATTTAAGTGTTGATGTGTGGGGTGTTCGTGGTACGGTTTGGTTCGGTTTTGAGGTTAAAAGTTATCATAACCGCAAGATAAAAAAACATATGGTTTATGACAATGCATAATAAATGTAAGGTTTGAAATTCAAACCTCGACCACCACCAAAATAGTTCGATTTAAGGGGTTTAAAATGTTTTTTATTCATCTAGGAACTATTATGGCTTTAAAGTGTATTTGGCACTTTTTATGGATAGGTGAAAATGATACATTATAATTTATAAACACAAATGTTATTTAAAATAGCACTTTATAAAAGATGCTATATGTAGGGGTTAGGGTTCGAACTCCAGACACCCTACTTATTCATTTTATAAGGTAAATTTTAGCCACTAAACTATTTAATCAAAAAAATATGTTATAAACTCGCAGAAAAAATATAATTTAAACTCGTGAAAAAAAAAAAAGAGAAAATACGAATAATTTTACTTTGACATCCGATAGCGTGTATTGTATTCCATGAAATTATCCCAATGTACCCCCACTTTAATGGCATGACATGGTTGTTGTATAAAACTAATATACATCAAGAGAATATATCCATTAAACTCAAATGCAATTGTTATCTCAAACAATTACAGGAAAGTATCCACTATAAGTTATCACTTTGACTATGATAACATGAGCAATGTCTCAATCAACTTATCAAGCACTAAGGTTGACTGGCAGATATATTGTGCCCAAATTGTACTTGTAGTTGTAAGACCCAAATATTGTAATGATTGGCAAGACACCATAAATCAAGGAGGTGAACTTACTTACTTCACTTCATTCATCGTTTTGACAAGCTGTGTTATCCCACAAAAGTCAAAAGTATTCCCTCCACAATTGCACAATGCTCGTCGCATTTATCGGCCAAAAGCATATTCTTTTTGCAATAAAGCCAACAAAAGCAAGGCTTTTTAATCTTCAAATTTCAAACTATCATCCGTCCTAAATTATTTTAAATTGATATAATTTACAACACTTTCGAATTATTATATTTCGGTAAATATTTGTAACAAATTTCATAAAAAAATTCCTTCAAAAAAAAATTCATAAAAAAATATATAAAAAATTGTGACAATAGGCTTTTTTTAAGGATACTTGTGACATAGTGACACAATGATTAAATATATTCGAATGTAATAATTTATTTTACACTAAGTATATAAATTAAATTCTAATTAATTTATGTTTTTTATTTTACGAAATTAATATGATTACATTGTTCTGCTCATTTATATTATCTCACTGTTGTGTTCATTTATTTATACATTCTTTTTTAAGTTTGTTAAAAATCATGGGGGGGCAATTTTGGAGACAAGTAATATACAAAAATTCTTTCAAAAAAAGTAATATACAAAAATATATTTTAGAAATGCTTTAAAATCTGGATTTAGCTATAAACAAAAACAATGGATCGTGCAACAATCACGTTGAAAATCTTAAAAGAAGAAATAAAAAAAATAGAAAGAAAATATGATAAGATTGCACCCTGTGAAACCGTGTATTAAGAGCTGTCCCCGCGTTAAAGTTTAAGACAGGTTTCTCTCCATATTATTTTTGCATTTAAACAATCATTTTATGGGCTCCATTTAATGTGTGCGGGTCCCATTCAAGCAGCAGACATGAAATATGAAACGTGGCATACTGGGTTCCTCTTTATCTTCCTTATGTTTTTTTTTACTAATTTTTTTGCTCTAATTAATATGCAAAATAAATAGTATGAAATTATTTAAAAATGATATAGCAATAAAATAAATCATATATACACTAAAATAATAAAAATAGTTTATTAGGGGAGAATGATAAATAGTTACTGAATTTAAAAAGAAATAGTTACTATTTTATGTTTTTCTGTAAATATTTTTTATAGTTGAGTGTAGCTATAGAAAATAAAAATGAATCTACAAGTTTGTTCTTTGTTAAATGGTAAGAACATAAAAATTGGTAAGGTATATACAATTGTACAAGTTTGGTTTAACTAAATCCTCAATTTAGAAATTGTCAAAACAAACGTCAATTTTGTACAATTTCATATTGAACTAATTTGATGTGATATTAATTGAATTAACCGACCAATTAACTAACTCAATTAGATGGATTTTCCTCAATGGCCACACAGTTCTGCGAATTTACCATTATGACATGTTCAAAAAATAAATAATGAATAAATTTAAGTACAAATATTGCTTCCTTCAAACAAAAAAAAGTACAAATATTGCTATGAATGCAACCGTATGTTGGGTAGATAGATTAAATTAATCTGCTATCGTGCGACACACGTTTGCAACAACTCTAACCTCCGGCGGAAGTTTATTTACGTACATCCACCGTAATAAACTTTAGGGGTAAAATTATTTTGTACTAACTCATGAGTATGATGTAAGATGGTTTTAATTTTTTTATTTATCTCATAATATGGTTTTGATCTATTTTAGTTTAATCAGAAAATCAGTTTACTCAAGAGATTTATTTTGATATTGATTTTTTGTTGTGTTTTTGCGACCAATGAAATAAGTTTTCTATTTGTTTGTGTTAAAATATTGTCTGATTGTGTCTTAACTGTATTGATTTATTTATCTTTCTTTTTTAGTTATTTCCTCTCCTAGTTATTGGGAGTGATAGGGAAGATCATGCTTATATATGATTGTCTATTCTTCTTCTCACGTGAGAGACGTGAAAGACAGTGAATATACTTTTTATTTTCTCTCTTAGTTATCTTCTTACTCTAAAAGCTTGTAAGGTTAAGCTATTGTTAAACTCTAATTACAAGCATTAATTCCCTCCTTAGCAACTAAACCTAGCTTCCTTGAGAAGCTTTTCCACGTGTACCTAAATCCCTCGATTCCCTCCTTATAACAACTAAACTTATCTTCCTTTGGAAGCTGTTGAAGCGTGTACCTAATGCCACCCTAATTAATAGTCTTATTTCCTTCAAAAACTAAACCTAATTTCTTCATGATGTTTTACACGTAAACCAACTTTCATTTCCCATCCACCTTTGCAGACCTTCTGCCTTCTTCACTTGAATTCAAATTCCCCTCTCCCCATCATTAATTTGACTCTTATATCAATGACATTATTATTTCAAAACACTTTTTTGCTATTTTAATTCAAAGTTGCTTAAAAATTAGTGTTGCACATGGCTCAAAAATTGTCTTCAATGTAAATCCACTCTTCTCAATGCAACTGTATCTAAATCTGAACATGCTTCATATAGAGCATATATCCATCCTCAACGCAACAATTTCCTTGACTTTTGTTCTATCTCCCTCTCACACTCATTTTTCTCCAACATTCACAGAAATATCATCTTTCATTCAACCTCTCTTTAACTTCATTCAATTTCCAGTCCTCCCTTTTCTCACACTACAATTTCAAGTCCCCCTTCAAAGAACCAATTTACAGTCCAATCTATTTTACCATTTTGACATGAAACTGGTAAATGGAGAAAACAACAAAGAGTTGCTTTTACAAACTAGCAATTTCTTTGAATGAATATTTATATTTGATTTGTAATTGTGTTTAATGAACTAGATGTTTAATTTAGATTATAAGAGTGCTTTAGATTTATCACCTTGCTCTCCCAAGCAGTTTGTAACATTGCTAAAATTCTTACTACTCATCCAAATTTATTAAATACATAGTAGAAAGTCTGACCTCACAGATTAAAACAAGGTACTGAAGGCATTCATCAATTTGAGATTTTCTTATTACTCTTTACATACTTGCTAATGCCCAACTCCTGTTTCTATTTTTTCGAATGGAATACCCAACTTCTTCCATCCTATGCATTTTTTAAATATATTCAGGCGTTCATCTACTCTTCCTGACACCTAATAAGTTTACTCAAATAATGATTCTTACTAACTACTATGTAACTTTATGTGTGTGGTCTGTCAAATATCACCAGACCTTTTGGTTTGGTTGATTTATTTCATGAACCATGGTTGATGGGAGTTTCTATATAATGAAAGTAAAGGCCTTAACAGGCGATGTAAACTATATTTTTATTTTTACATGTTATTAAGTTATGTATTCAAGACTCTAAAGATAACTTTGTCCAGTTTAGTTCTAATTGGGTGGCTTTCATTTCCATAGGAATATTTGGGTGAGAATATTTATTCCTTGTATTCATGTGATTCATTTCCACCAAATCATCAGTCTAATCGGTTTTGTTATAAATGATTTGCCATCGTAGGCTAATGGCTAAATGGCACATTATAGCTATAGGAAGGTTTCAATGCTCACTACCCGTTCCTTCTAAAAAAAAATGCTCGTTACCTGTTGTATTTTGATTAGTATTAGTACTCTTCAAATTTTCTTTTTCATGTTCAATGAAATACTGTTTCAGTTTCAATGTTTTGAATGGTATTAGCAATCTTAATATTTATCTTCCATAATAAACTTTTACATTGATAATAGTTTGAAATACTATTATTGTTATTTATGTAATTGAAAGGATCTGAATTCATATGCAAGCTATATGATTCAAATTTAAAGATATTAAATGATAGAAACACATGTCATATTATGATGATTCAAATTTCTCTGTTCTTTTTTATAGAGTTTAAAATAGTTATTTATCTTTAAACGTAGTATAAATTTTCTTTGTTACCGAATTCATGTGTGCTTCTGTGTACGATTTCTAAAGCTCAATCACTTATGCATTATGTATAACAATGAATTATTATTTTTATAATCAAAAGACGCACCTTGGTTAGCATCAACGTTTAAGGTTTTTTTTAATCGATCAACCGTCAAGTCATTAATAATAAAACAAGTCAAACAACTCAAAAATAAGTTACTTATATCTTATATTTTAATGTCTCAACCCATGTTTTTTAAGAAACGTCTCATGCCATTAACCACTAGATTACACAATTTGAGATATAAACTTTAATTGATATATGTTAATTCATAAATAATAATTTACTCGAATAGTAAATAGTACATCAGACCCGTACATCACACGGGTCAAAGATCACTTATTGCTTTCTACTACAGTCGATAAGGCCCGTGCGATAGCACGGGTCGATTGTCTAGTTGGAAGTAAGTTGAAATTCATAGTTAGTTAAAATCCCTAGATTTATTTTCTCTCGTTGTTGGTGTCTAGAAGACACAACTGTTTTTTTTTTGACATGTCGCCATCAATAACAATGACACTCAAACGTCCATTATGATCTTCTACCATCTAAAACCGTTCATCTAAAACAGACGCTACATGCCTCCATGCGCCATCAGCATCATATCTCTTTATTGGCACATGTATGTCACGTGCTACCATGAGCTAATCCGTTTTCGTCACTGTTTATTTCGTAGTCTCGTTTTTCACTCCTGGTTTCGTTGGGACCCCTTCTAGTTTTTGAGTCTCATGTTTGAGTTGTGTTTCAATTGTTTTTTTCCTCATCTTTGTTGGTTTTTTCACTGCTCGGTCAGTTCACATCAAACCTTCAGGCTTGTTCGTTGTTTATGCAACTCAGAGTTCACTATTTGGTATTGTTGCATCCTTTTTTGTTGAAATATCACGTCATAAGTCCCATCAAAGGAGGATGATTTCGTTAAGAAAAGGATTTTGATTTCATTTGCGTTTCAAGGAACACCAATTATCACAGCAGAAAAACTAAATGGTAGGAATTATCTGAACTGGTATTTTGCTATTGAAATTTGGTTTTTGGGCCAACATCTTTTTGTTCATATTACTAAGAAAGCATCGGAGATTGATGTTGCGTTGAAAGATGATTGGGAAGCAATTAATTATAAACGTGTATCTCTGTGTGGAATTCTATCGAGGCTAAGTTGATGGCACACATTTTCATCCATAAAAGACATGTTATGAGATTTGGAACATGGCTAAAAACATGTATGTTAATGATATTTAGAGATTGTATGAATTTGGTTGTAACTTGGCTACTCTTTAGATGACTGGTAATGATTTATCGAAATATTTGACTCGATTTTTGTCCACTATTGATATCCTTAAACTTATGCTGGTTGGTGATGATCTTGAGAAGGTTTTTGAAAAGCTTGACAATATGTTCATGGTGTTTATCCTTCATTGTCACACTAAAGAGTATGTTATTATCAAACATCAAGCCTTGACAAATACCATCATTCCTAAGGTGGAAGAGCTTATTGATCGTTTCACCTAAGTTTGTTCACCATCTAATGATACCTAGAGAACCTCTGAGTCCTTTGCTTTTTTTCCCTCTCTGATTCATATGATTGTGGTAATTGAGGTCGTGGTCGAGAACATAATGGAGGGGGGTAGAGGTAACCACCATTGTACTTATTGTAATATAGATGGGCACACTCGAGATCGGTGTTTTAGTTTGCATGTTTATCCGAACAAAACTGTTAATGCTGTTAAATCCTATATACAATGTGAGTCAAAAGATGATCTTGAAACTACCATTTATGGCAATGAGTATAAGGAGTATTTACAACTGGAGGCAACACAAGATGGTACCTCCTGTGCTACTATTGCTTATATTGATATTTATATGGTTCGTCTTTCTCACTCTACACCTCTTGGATGAGTTTTGGATTCAGGTGCTTCAGATCATCTGACTGGTGATTCTTCACTTTTTCTAAATTATTTACACCTAAATATCCACATTGAAAGGGATTTTAAGAGGGGTTTTTCAAAAATTTAATCCTCTTTGCGGAAGAAATCCCATTGAAACGGATCTTGATTAAATCATTAATCACAAATCAACGAGAACACATTCTTAAACACTTTAAGGATTATGTGTTTACCTCTTGAAGCGCAGAACCTTTGTAGCAGAATTGTTTCTGATCACGAGCAAAGCAAAGCAGCGATGCCTCTACTCAGTCCACACGAACAGAACTTCTCCGATGACCGGTGCTAGCCAATTCCAACGGAGATTCAGAGAGATTAGGTTTAGAGAGCGGCGGC
>Ga0228711_1004641_pt1 | contig 21065 bp, 18 predicted proteins | sample MedpolnodulmetaG_2_FD_177996 | JGI IMG/M metagenome (GOLD analysis project Ga0228711, IMG submission 177996) | Root nodule microbial communities from Medicago polymorpha collected in Santa Monica, California, United States - brown nodules | ecosystem: Host-associated > Plants > Roots > Nodule... | reverse complement strand
TCATCATAATAACGAATCCTTCACAAACAAACCATGGGCTTTTAGGTCGGAAGTAGGCTAATAGGTAGCTTGTCTGGAAAGCAAAAGCATCTAAAGAGGGCTTTGAAGGGTGGCACGGCCGTGCCACTGGGGCACGGCCGTGTCTCTGACTTTGGGGGTGACATATTTTTGTCCCATATTTCGTATTTTCATCCCGAATCAGCTCCTAATCCTCTTTCTTTTGCTCCAAGACTGAATCTTCAGATATTCGTTCTTGAAATATAATAATTTACAATTGAAGTAAAATAGCTCAAAAAGGAAATAATATTTAAATAAAACTAAATCAAATCTAAATAAAATAAACTCAAATAACATATTAGAAATACTAATTTATCGACTCATCAACTATCAATGTTGGGTCTGATGTTCTGACCATTTGACCTATGTTTCCAGTCAACTTGTTTTAGAATCTTGTTAAACTATCTTCCAAATAGTACAATAGCCTCTTACAGACTTTCATTGTCCTTAAGGTCCCTTTGTGTCTCTTCAGCATCAATATCTGAGATAAAAGCAGTGCCTTTACCTTTCTTATCAATTTTGCTGTTGATATTGATTTCAAAATTTTGAAGTGAACCTATCAATTCATCAACCTTCAAGCTGGAAATGTCCTGGGCTTCTTCTATGGCAATTACCTTCATATCAAATCTCTCAGGTAGAGATCTGAGTATTTTTCTAACAAGCTTTTCATCAGACATTTTCTCTCCAAGAGAGTCAAATGAACTGCCAATATCAAGAATATTTAAATGATAATCATGTATGTATCTTCCATCATCTTGAGATTCTCAAATTTTGTAGTGAGCAGTTGAAGTCTTGCACTTTTTACTTTGGAAGTACCTTCATGGGCAGTTTTGAGAATTTCCCAAGCATCCTTAGCCACAGTACATTGCTTGATCAATCTGAACATGTTCTTGTCTATCCCATTGAATAATGCATTCAATGCTTTGGAATTTCCAAGAGTCAGTTCATCTTCAGCAGTGGTTCATTTTTCTTCTGGTTTCAAGACAACTGTCTTGTTTCCATCTTTAACAAGGGCAAAAGGATGTACCCAACCTTTAAGAACTGCTTTCCATTACTTGCTATCAATAGATTTGACGAAAGCACTCATGCATGATTTCCAATAGTCATAGTTTGAGTCATCCAACAGAGGGGGTCTATTTACAAATCCTGCTTCCTTGTCCATAGTGCTAGAAAGAAACTTCCTTGGAACTCACCCTAAAATAGGCAGGGTGCCTGCTCTGATGTCAATTGAAATTCTAGCACACATTATTAAGATGTTCTAAGTGATGTTCCAACACCGTAAACACAGAAAACGGATGTTGAGGATAATGTTTCAACATTACGCAAATAAGCAAATAATACGCAAGAAAAATAGATGACAGAAAAGTAAATGGCACAGGAGAGTTGTTAAACTAGTTCGGTGACAAACACACCTACTCTGGGGGCTACCAAGCCAGGAAGGAAATCCATTAGTGTAGTCCTTATTCTAAAGTTCTCAGCAAACTCCTCGCTTACAACATAAGACCTAGGACCTACCCGTCTAGACTTCAACCTAGGAACTCCTACAGTCAATCACAACCCTTGTGATTATCTGATTCAAACACACAAATGGTGAAGTTACCTTCAAACAAACAACTACAACCTTGCTTCAAAGCTTTGGTGTAGCACAACGAGTTACAACTCAATAAACAGTCCTTAACATGTATCAAGGTGATACAAGAAAGGCTCACAATAAACAAAGAGCACTAAACTTGCATCAACACGATACAAGAGTGGACACACAAAGAAAACGACTCAATACCCGAAAAACTAAAATTTTTAGAATGACGTCTTGAATGATCAATTAGGTCTTGAAGTCTTCCTTTTATACTGAAGCAATATCGGCTCAATAACCTTGTTTGGCTTCAGAACAAATTGCAAATCGTTCAGCTGATCTACATCACTAGAATCAGTGACAAATAAGGAAAGTCCTAAAATGTAGGAACATCTTTATGAACTTCCAAACATATCAAAATATTCCCTAAAATATTATCACTTTGTTAGGAATAACAAAACAACTGATTCTGAACAGATATGCGCGTTGCTTGGCCAATAAGATATGAGGACGTGGATTCCTCAATAAGATAAAGCGCGCGTACAAATAGGCATGAACCTAGGCACACTGAACCGTGCCAGGATGCTGGAACATCGTATCCAACATCTTACAGAAATGCCTAAAAGATGTTGGAACATAGTATCCAACAACACAAACATGGATATTTGTTTTAGCAATAATGCAGCCAATAGAAACACCCAACAATATACTTCAGTATTAGAAGACCAAACTCAAGTAGTTCAACCAATCAATGCAGCACAACCAAAGATTTCATTAGATGCTGCACTTGATGCTTTAGCCAACAAAGAATCCATTCTTGAACCTGTTATTCAACTTACTTCTACATTACCCTCTGTCAGTCAAACATTTGTTGATTCAAGAATATCTTATGAACCAGATTGGACTATATGTGAGTCTGATGATTAAGATATGCCTGAAATCTTTGCTGACAGTAATCCTAACACTTCAACTCAGTTAACACACTCAGTCAACACAAGATTTACCATCAACCTCCACAAATCAGCCTATCCAAGACAAACCCTCAACATCTACTCCTCAAACCATCATTGTTTCACCACCTCCTACCCTACTTCTAGATTCTATTGTATTAAAAGAGGTTTGTGAAAATATATTTGAGGATCTGACCAATCTTGTTAAGCCTAGAAATAATCTAGTTCACATTGTGAATTATGAAGACAAGTGGATTGATCTCACAGAAGGAGTAGACAATGTCTTTTGTGACTTGCAAAGGTTATCCATTGAAGCTCAAAATCAGTCTCTCAACAACTGGTTTAAGGAAGTCATCAAGAGTATGCAAGAAGTGGAAGTCAGAAGAATCAAAGTGTACATCTCAGACTCTCCATTCTTCCTAGATCTCTCTTTAATCATTACATCTTCAGTAAAAGAGAATCTGAATACTTCTTGGTTGACTCAGCTGCATCTCAAACCTTAAATTCCAATCCTTGAGAAACTGAAGAAGCAAGAGCCTGTATAAGACAAAAGGGTTGAGAAATTAGAACAAGAGCTGTTTGAGAAGAAGATGTTAACTGAAACTTTGAAGAGACAAATGACTGAGATGAAAGAAGAATACAAAGCACGTGCAGAAGCACAAGCAAGAATATCATAAGCTCTTGAGGAAACTGTGAAGAATTAATCTAAAGACCTCAAGGCAATAATGCTGAACATGATGAAACAACAACAAAATCAACAACAAACTTAGAATGCAAGCCTATTTTTTTTACTTGTTGTCTCTGTTAAAATGTATTTTGTGTTTCATTACTTATGCTTCTGATACTATATGCTTCATCTTATTTGCTCTAATACTCTATTATTTTTCTTGCTCTGAAAATATTTTTGGTTATTCTACATTGATCTCATGTTTTAACCATGTTCTGTTTTGTTACTTAGAAATAATTCATGTTTTTCTAACTTCTCTTTTTGGTCTTTATAATTTTTGTTGATGACAAAAGGGGGAGTATATATAGTATACATTTAGGCTCTGAGCCCACTAAATTAAAATTAAAATTAATTTAGGAGAACCTGCTTCTCATCTCTTAGTCTTTAATTTCACGTGAGATTATTCTGAGTGACGGTTTGAGATTAAAATGAATTTAATTAACATGGATAGAACTCAAGGGGAGCTTACAAACCTCACCTTAAGAACTATCAGACTCAGAGGGAGCTTACAAACCTCAGACCCTAAATTCAACTTGTTAATTTGATTAACAACAATTAAGCATTTAATACTAGTGTTTGTCATCATCAAAAAAGGGGAGATTGTTGGAACAAAATGTGTTTAACATTACCACCTTAAGTTTTGATGATAACAAGGTATTAAAATGTCAATTGGATATGATAATATTTGTTCAAGTGTGCAGGACCATAGACAAAAAATTATAAGTCGTAAACTCAAGTATTGGTTCTGAATGAACAAATTAGAGCAATGAAATTTTCAAAGGAAGCTTGTGTTGCAAGATAAAAGATGGAGTCTGAATACAAAGAGAGTTTGAAGACCATTAGAAGCTGACTTCCAGATGCTGACGTCATCAGAGAGTCTGAAGAGCCTCAGAAGCTGGAATTCATCAGAGTCTGAAGACTGGAAGATGGAGTTAGTCAAAAGTTGTTATTCTAAATACACATGATTGCAGAAGGAATGGAAGCCTAGAGCAACGACTATTTCAGAGGAATTAGAAGGCATTGAATGCTTATCCACTTAAGAGAGCAATAAAAGGACATAGTAAAATTGTACAACCACTACCTCCATTCCTCATGTCTGCAGTAGCACAAGATAATAGCTGTGTCTACGTTGGTTATTCTCTATTCAAGGAATGAATTTGAAATTGTTGTCTCCTAGGACAATAACCAATTCAAGCAACGAATCATTGGTGATTATCAAGCTTCAACAACGACTCTTTTGATGTGCTGGCAATCAACAACTTCTCTTTCACACCTCTATATAAAGGAGTGCTGACAAACATATTTTTTATTACTTGAACGATAATTTGGCAAACTTGCCAAAATTTTATCTTACATTTTTTAGCTTTGATACTCTGCAAAATCCTACTACAGTTCATTTTATTGATGTAATACTCACTGTATGATGATTATGGACCAAATTAAAGTGTTACTTTCCTATAATAAAGTTTTAATTTGTGTTCGTATCCAATTAGTGTTGCCAGAGTTCTATGACTGAAGGAGAATGTTGGAAGACAAATTCCAACAACTATAAAAAGTATCACTTCTTCTTATCGTGGAAATAGGCCATTTTTGTTTACAAATACAAAGATGGGGAAACTTATAATCTATGAAGCAGAGTATTAATTTATTAACAAATTCTATTTTGGCTTGCTTCATAATTCACATCATTAACAATGAAGAAACTACTGAGAACATTAATGGAGAAGAAGCTGAGACTGATGGAGATGAGGATGACACTAAAACTAGTCAAATAAAGGTTTCCATCTTTAGATATCAACCATATGATGATGAATGATGAACGATGAACAAGCAATTTCCATTAAAATAGCAAATACATACATAAAAGTTTTTTAATAAATCAATTCTATAATGTTTGAAGTTGATGGTTACATGAGGCCAAATGTAATTAAATTTTAAGACATCTATTTATTCTAAAAGAATTAAATTTGTAGGTTTAAGATGGTTCAAAAATCATCTTGAAATGTAACACATGTTAAGATGGTGTATCTTATGCAAGTTCAAAAATCGATTTTAAAGAATTTGAAAGTCAGCTTTAAATCTAGTTTCTACAATAGTGTTGCGTCAAGGGGGTACGATGAAGAAAGGGAACACTTCAATGAAAAATGTGTGGGTAGGATTGGTTTTAATGATTCAGTAAATTCAGTAAAACTAGGGTACAATAATTTCAAAGACACGTGCTTCAATTTCATCCCTATGACACATAACAAGTGTGGAGTGTCACATATGCATTTAGCATCTCACCCATGCGGTGTTAGAAAATGACGTAACGAAAAACCTAAACTTATTGATGTCTTAAAATATTGATGTATTTGATTTTGTCTATCCTAACCCATTCAATTTAAGTGACGATTGATTTTATGACTTACTTATTTGTTGTGTGAAATTATTGTTTTAAATAAACTGTGAAGACTTTGGTCTGATCTATGATATTCTTTCCGCTCTTGTCGCTAAGAGTTTAAAAGGAAAAAGATTAACTCTTTTTAAAATCGACTTTTGTTGAAATAACTTTAAAAAGTGATGTTAAAGACTTTTAAAATCGGATTATAACAACAACCGGTTAAAAGTATACCTTTTAAGTCCATTTAATTTAAAATGTGGCTAAAAATGTGTTTTGAAACATTATAATAAATCCTTTATATTTTTCTTTTGACTGATTTAAAGAATCCCCAAATTCCAAGACCAAGCTATATAAATAACATGAAAAACCAATTTAAAAAAGTTTTAGAATCGATTTCAATAGTCCGTTTCGGCACTTTATGTTTATCCTTTTTAATATCTTTTTTATTTAGTTCTCTCCTTCGTATACCTTTTACACCATATAAGGACACGGAAATATAAAAGGAAGTACAAAATTTCTACATTTCTATATTGTGAAACTTAAACTTTTCAATGTTGAAGAACCTTTTGGTCTTCATCAATTATTAACAAAACTTTGTCATCTTTCCACCTTGAAGCCATAATGCCTGTGGAACTCTTAAATAAAATTTAAAAATAGTTCGGTAGGAGACATAAAAGTTGATTTATTAGATACTCCTATATCACTTCCATTTTTATTTTATTTTTTTGACAAATATCACTCACATTTTAATTAGTTGGAACTTGCAATGGCTTTAGTTGAGTGATTCTCGAAGCCCATTCCTAAAGTTATTGGCGCTAAGAATTCATCATGAATTCATAAAGTTGAGAAAAATATCTGAAATTAGTCTTGATGTTAATTTTCATTATAATTAAAAAAAATGTGTCACGTCCTTTGCTATCATTTCGTGAGACTAATATTCATTGTATATAGAATTTTTTTAATTATAATAAAAACTAACATCAAGATTAAAATGATAGCGAAAGACGTGACACAATTTCTTTGCTAACTCACCCTTGTTTTTAGTTAAGAACTGATTGATTTTTTTTATTGCTTCGAGTGATTTGAAACTCTGAACTTGTGATTTTTGCGAGTAAATTTCTTCACTACATATAACACTACTATAAGAAATATTCAAAATATTATTTTTTTGGATAGACTACTTAAAATTAAACGAGTTCATCCCCTAAAATATATATTTAACTAGCTTATAAAGATTACCGTAAATGTCAATGACTAATTAGGTATCTCAATTTTGTTGTTTGTCTAAATGGAAGGGAACTCAACTCCCACCTAAAACCTCTTTCATATTAGAATTGTCCCGCTATTAAAGGGAGTCTTGAGATCCTCTCCATTACTCAAACGGAGAGGAAAAATATTTATTATAACTATTTTTTGTGTTTTCTCTCTTTAAAATAAGATTTCTATTTCTTCTGAGAAATAATATAGAAATTCTCAACTCTTTGAGACAACCCAAACCAGAAACTCACTTAAACATATTATCCAGAAATTCACACTTGTTTATAACCAATATATAGTTCATAATACTTTTATAAAATTATTACATTTATTTATTGTTTTTGGTGAAATATGTGAAACAAACAACACTTGTTTTGAATTTAGGAAGTAATAGTTTATCATGCTAAAATCGTTAAACCAAATATAGGAGAAAATGTAGAAATGGGTTTTGGTCATTATAAAATTTATTTTTTATTTATTTATTTAGACTTAACAAACTAATCAACACCAAATTAAGTGGTTGATTTCAAGTGATTAATAAGGTTTATATGATAATAAATTATTCGGAAGAATCTAAATTCAAATCTTAAATGAAAAAATTATTGATCATATTATTTATTTTTGTCGAACGATCCTCATATTATTAGAGTCTCTTTTTTCTTTAGATCAGGAAGGTTGACAGCAAAAAGATTAACTATCTATATGTCAACAATGCTTTTGGTTCCATATACTTGAGTACATGCAAATTAATAAATATATATTATTTTTTTTCTCTTCACTAAATAATTGAATTTTATGGACTTCATTCAATGGATAACTTAGAACTTTGACAAATTAGGTAGAGACATCAAGAAATTATGCCACAGCTTCAGCTAGCAGAGGGTATATTATTCATAAACTTATATTTCCTCCAATAAGCAATTGATGATCTTAAACTATGTCTGTTACTTCATAATTATTGTGTTACCCTGGATCCCCTCGTGTACATTTTATTGGTTGAATTTTATTATTGAACAATAAAACTGAGTGGGTAACCCATAATGAGTTCAAGCACGTTTATATTCTAATAACAAGAACTTTTTTCATACAAGTCATATCAAGAACTTCACATATAATTGGGAACCGCTAGTAATAAATAAATAATTAGTAGAGGCAAACATAATTATTAGAGAAGTATAGTGTAGACCACATGTTTATTTATAGGTTGGGTTAGAAATTGAAATATACCCAACTCAAACAATATAAAACTAGCTTATAAGTAACCACCTTATAAAATTTTGTTCACATCTTATCACATAAAAAGTGAAACTCTTTAACACCCTAATGTCTATGATGGGAAATCTGAATGGTCTATTAGTGGTGACTTGATAATAGATGACCGAAGATATATATTTTGGATATGCTCATATATTTTGTTAGAATTTTAGTTGAATCTAACTTAGCTGTTGCAAAATCAAATTTTAAGGTGATGATTATCCTCACTTGTAAATTTATAGTAAGTTTTTATCTCATTTAATATAAGACTCTTAAAGTGCTTTCTATATGAAACATCGTTAATACTAAATGTGGGGGTCCTTCTCAATTGGAATTCAAATATGTATTCTTTTCTGTCTTAAAACTACTATTCATTTCTATTTATTTGCAGCCATTTCTTAATATATGTGAAATGATCAAAAGTAATTCTCATTGCAAAACAGAGGGATCGATGATTAATGTATAATTTTCATTTCCGATATTATTTTTAAATTTTATTATTTTGAAGACTAAATTACTTAACTCTTAAATTAAACTCAAGAGACCAATTAACAAAAGATTAATCCAAATGATAAGACATTTAAATCATTTAAACAAGTTGTCATGATTGTGTTTTATAAATTCTCCGACGAAGATTAGTTATAGTTATCAATGGTGCAAATTTCATACCTAAAAAATAAAAATACAGTCTTTATTGGCACCAAAATATTAGAACCCTCGGTATGAGTCACTAGAGAGGAAGCTTTTAGCACTGTTGTCATAATTATTGTAAAATCTAGTGGGAGTACTTTTTTTTAAAATGTCATAATTATGTATGCATTTATAAGAGTGGTGTTCTTCTTGTGTAACTACTGCTGACTCAGAATGTGAGACCACAAAATCCTTTTACTAGTTTAATCATAAATCAGATGCTAATAAGTCTTCTTATGTGTACTTTCTCCAATGGCCTCTTAGCCGTACTTTAAGTTTGCATGCGTATAGCTGAGAATTAGCATTTTTGTTGGGACCATAAATAAAATAGGACAGCAATTACCTTGAACTGTCTAAGATACCGTAGGACATCTTTCACCCAATACTCTATTGATACTTTAACGTAAGTTCTACATATCCATCTCATGACAATTGCTCATTAGGCCCTAGGAATTGCTCATAGACATTTGCAGAACGATAGTTAACTATCTTCTAACACTTTTTAAATCAATTAACTCAATTAAAAAAGTGTTTTGAACGGTAATTAACTACTGTTGAACACTTCATAGGTGCCTACAGAGCAATCTTCCCGCATCATTCATTAGAAACTTTTCAAATATATAAGTCACTATTAAAGAAATTGGAAATGGGTTGTCGACATTCTTTTGGCGCGACACGTGGGTGGATGACGGTGCATTGCGTGGTCAATACTCTAGGTTATTTCGTATCTCAAGATCACCATTTTATTATGGGGAACCTAGGACAATGAGACGGAGATTAATTGGTGTCGCCCAACCTATTTTGTTTATTGTCGATTTTCTACTCCTTGGGAATAGGTAATTGTCGCCAACAACGCTTAGAACTTGCTTTGGATGTGGAATAGTCGGTCACATGAAGAATGAATGTCGAGAGGTAGCTAAAGCAAATGTAAAATCCAATTCCTTTTTGAAGTCAATAGGTAGAGGAGCATATATTTCTTGGGAGGACGATGACTTGGCATCCACAACTAGTGACTCGAAAAATGATGAAATTGCACAGTTTTATTTCATGGGTGACAAGAAAAAGCAAAACGAGGTACCTTACTCCGACTCCGACTCCGAATCTAATCCTTCCTATGAAGAATTGCAAAAGACTCTAATAGATATGCATGGGAAAGCATTTCCGAAATTAAGTGTAGAAAAGAAAGTCATTTTTAAATTGAAAGAACTTTCACAACTAAAAACTGATTTTGAATGCTTGAAAGATTACCATGCATTTGTGTTAATGAAAAATTTGTAATTCATTCAATTGAGTTACCTAGGACAAGTCCACCCAAATATGATTCAAGTTGGATGGTCTTCGCAAATTGTAAAACTTGTCATAGTCTACATGAAGAGATCAAATCTCTAAGACTTAAACATAACAAGTCTCCAAGGGCCCTAAGATGTTTTCTATGAAGTCAAAAGAAAAAAGGGCTCCATGTGGGAGACCTTATAAAAAAAAATACTCTTGTGTTAACAAAAATGATGATAACAAACCTCTTGTGCACAATATTAAGTGTCACTATTGTGGAAGATTTGGTCATACCACACTCATTGTCACATTAGGAAGGTTGAAATTCCTAACGAGGTTATGGTGTGGGTGCCGAAAAGTATTGATTATATAAAGGATCCCAAGGACCCAACTAAAGTTGGGGGCCTAAAGGCTCCAAATTTATTAGTGCATAAAGTACCTTATAATATTGATTTATGCAGAAAGTATCATACAACCCATCTCAAACGAGTGTTCGAACAAACCAGATAGTACAAACTGAGACTAAATCTTGAAAAAATGCACATTTGGAGTCCAAACGGGCAAATTCCTCGATTTCCACCTAACAGAGTGAGGAATCGAAGCAAACCCCGACAAATGTCGAGCATTCACACAATTTCCAACTCCAACGTCTAAAGAGTACATTCAAACCCTCAATGGGATGTTGACCTCATTTTCTCCCTTCTTCGCCACATCCGCTTACACACTCTTCCTTTCTTCAAACAATTACGGAAGGAAACAATTTTTGAGTGGAGTGATGAATGTGAGATTGTCTTGGCGCACCTAAAGAATGCACTTTCCCAACCTCTGGTCTTCTCTAGACAAAGATCAAGGCAAAACTCTATATGTATACCTTTATGTATCTTCTGATGCGGTCAGTGTTGTACTGATTAAGAAACTCCATAAAGACAAAGGCCCACTTACTTCACTAGTAAGGCCTTGCAGGGGCCCGAAACAAGGTATCAAAGAATAGAAAAAGTAGCCCTCACTCTGGTAACAACATCTTGAAGACTTTGATAGTATTTCCTGGCGCACACAATTGTAGTCCAAACAGATCAACCCATACGACAAATCTTGGGTCGCCCAGACATCACAGGAAGGATGATGAAATGGTCGCTCGAACTATTTGAGTTCGACATCCATTACAAATCCAAAAAAGCACTAAATGCGCAAGTGTTCACTGACTTTGTGGCCAAAATGACTTCCCCTGCAGAGTAAAACAAGGAAGGAATTTGGACTGTTTACGTAGACAGGTCATTCAAAGGGAAGCGGAGACGGAGTGATAATCGAAAACGACGAAGGAATCATAAATGATGTGTTTCTGGGCTTATCTTTCGTGATGACAAACAACACCGCCGAATACGAAGCTTTCTTAGTTGGCCATAGGATTGCTATAGACATGGGACCTAGGATGATCAAAATATGCACTGACTCCTAGCTCGTTGCCTCCCAAGTTACTAGCGAATACCAAATCAGGGAGGAACACTTTCAAGAATACGTCCAACTCGTGCAAGCCAAAATGAAAGTATTTGAATATGTGGAAGTGGTACATGTTCCACACGAACATAACACCCGAGCATATATTCTTTCTAAACTAGCAAGTACAGGGACTGCTAACAGAAACAAGAACATCATATAGGAAGTACTTACAAAACCGAGAGTTCAAAGGCAAAAGGCTCGCCTAGTCGAAATCAACGAGATCTCCGAGGTCCAAGATTTTAAAGGACCTTTGATCCACCACATAACTAGCACGAAACTTCCCTTAGATCCTTACGAGAAGACGAAGTTAAACCAGAGAGCTTGCTCGTTCTCGCTAGTGGAAGGGGCCCTATATAAAAGATGTTTCATTATGCTACTAATCAAGTGCCTCTAACCAACCAAAGCTCAAGAAGCCCTTGCCAAAACACATGATGGCATATGCGGATAGACATGGCAACGGGGTGGATCGAGGGCGGGTTTGAGTATCCCCGTCCCGGCCCTCGCTTCCATGCACCCGGCCCCGCCCCCATCCCCAAACCATATCGGGGGTAAAAACTGAACACCCAACCCCGCCCCCAATGGGGACGGATCTCCCGGCCCCGCCCTTACCCTCAGCCGCAAAAACTTTATTTCTTATAAAATATTTAAAAAATGCATATTTTTTCATTTTTTTTATAGCAACAAAAACATAATACTTATATTAATAATTATGTATCTAATAAACTTTTTTCAAAAGAGCAAAATAATTATAATAAATATGTTTCTAAAGAGTAATAATATAATAAAATAGGATGGTGCTTATGGAAATAAGATTATAAAATTTAATAAAAAAAAATTAAAAAGCGGGTGCGGGGGCGGGGGTGGGTGCGGGGCGGGTGTAAGCATCCCCCGCCCCCGTACTAAAACTCCAAATTTCCCCCACACCCGCACCCGGTTAAATCGGCTTTTCCCCGTTAAATTCGGGGCGGGGGCGGTCCGGTCTGGCGGGGGTGGGGTTTATTGCCATGTCTATATGCGGACAACATCTTGGAGCCAAAGCCCTCGCTAAGAAAGTCTTACGAGCAACTTTCTTCTAGCTTACCATGCTAAAGACTACGTCGCTAGTCGTGACAAATGCCAAAGGCATGTGGACATGCATATCGCCTCTCTAGCCGAGCTCAATTCACTAGTTTCTCCATGGACCTTTGCATGGTGGGGTATAGACCTTTTGGGACCCTTCCCCAAGGCCACATGCCAGCTAAAGTACTTAGTGGTAGCAGCAGACTACTCAACAAAATGGATCAAAGTCGAACCCTTAACGAAGATCACAACGAAAAACGTACTCTGCTTCTTTGAAAGAAACATACTAGTAAGGTTTGGAGTACTGACCCTCGTGATCTTGGATAACAGGACTTAGTTAACCGATCGTAGGTTTCAAGATTACCTGAAAAAACATGAACATCAAACCCAATTTCGCTTTTGTCCAACACCATTGAACGAACGGGCAAGTTGAATCTGCAAACAAAGTAATTCTTCGTGGGATATGTAGAAGGCTCGATGAGGCCAAAATCAATTGGGTGGGGGAACTTGATATAGTCCTATGGGCTTATCGAACGACCCCCCATTCAACCACTGGCGAGTCACATTTCCTTCTTTCCCATTGAACTCAACGAGTTCAACTAGCGAACTTGCGCTAATACTATCGTCCAAGCCAATGATGAGAGTTTGCGGGAGGAGCTCGAATTAGTTGACGAAATCACAATAGAAGCGGCCCTAAAAGAGATAACATTAAAACAAAAAATAGCCGCTTGACACAATAAAAGGGTGATAAAAGGGAAACTCGCCGCCAACTGGGAGGGACCTTACAAAATCTAGATAAAAACAAGGACGGGGGCGTACAGCCTCGAGGACCTCGTAAAGGGTCCAATCCTTAGAACTTGGAATGCTGAATAGCTAAAAAGACATTACAGTTAGAAAAGCAGCCATACTGACCACTCTACTGTACATATAAAGAAACTACAAAATATTCAAACCAACGAACTAAACGCTCTACTGACGAGCACCTAAAACAGAGGCGCAAAGTCATGCCTCTCCAAATCCAAAAACTTAAACGGATAAATGAAATCTACATGACATAATCATTTGATCCTTAGTACGTTCACTTACAACTGCGACGTCACTGCTCGGCATGTTAGATAGAACCCCAGCTTGCGATGGGTGATTCACGCGACGGGGCATTGAACTTAAATTGAGTTTTTCGTTCATCCACCATTTTTGGTGTGAAACATATCTTCGAGCACACGTTCAGATAAAAATCTCTTAGACGTGAGTCTTTCTAACATATAACCCGTGTGAAGGTTGGAACGTTCACGTTCAGATCCCCTTGTAAAGTAATGCAAAAGTATTTACGTTCTAAAAATACGAAACAAAATACTTGGGAGAGGAAGGGTAACATCTTTAAGTTAAAACAATGATTTAAAGACTGTTGGCATGCTCACTACTCAACGATCTCGACCCTCGGAAAATTCCCAGTCATCATTTACTTTCAACATCGCTACTTTGATTTAAAGTGCTTGGTTATTCAAAATTAACCCTATATGCATACATCTAAGTCAAAAGTAATGTTGCGAGTATAAAGACTGATTGTTCTTAAAACTTACGAGAGCATCGATCGCACTCAACACTTGGAAGTTAAAAATGATTTTCAGAATAAAGTCCCACACAGCGAGCACTCGGGTCGCACATCATACTTAGAAAACTAAACATACATTTTCGCACAAGATGTGATAAAGATACGAGTAAATAAAATGAAATATAATTCACAAAATTAAAGTGCTAATTATAAAGGGCGCATAATGTTATGGCACAAGGCATGTTACATCAAAGAGCAAATTGTTTGAAAAGAAAAGAAAATTACAAGACCGTTTAAGCCTAGGTGTTATCAACTTGCCTATATTCTTTTTCTTCTTCTTAAGGGGGAGACACTAGAACTTCATTCTCCACATACTTTAGGTAATGAATTCCTTCGACCAAAAACTCGATCTTAGGATTCACTACTTTCACCAGCTCCATTGCATTGTTGAAGCTGTGACTAGCAACACCCACCGAACTCCTTTCCAACTTATCACTACGACATACCAGGCCATTGTGATCCAAGCAGGTTGTATCTTCAAACTCCCCCTCACCAGGACTGGTAACATCGCTCAAAGCTTTCTCGAGCTCCTTCTTCTCTCCATTCCATTTCTGTTGTGCCTCCATCCACTGATTCATCCCACTCATTACCCTCCAAACTTGATCTTTCAGTTTCTTTCCCTTTGATCATTTTAGGATTTGAGTGGGCCACGTCTTGCAAACATACGTTAATGCCTTGATAAACTGTTAGCCAGAACTCTCTTAGTGGTGTTCATGATATACTGTTTTCCAAGGAGACAAAGGCTTAAAACCCTTTTAAAGGAAACTTCCCTTTGTTTGGAGAAACTGTTTTGTGGTTAGTTTCCCGCTATAAAACTCTTGGGTCCTTCCTTCCAAAGTGTTCATCTCTTAGCGTTTCACAAGACATATCTCGCTCATCCCTTAAAAATGGAAACACTTCCAAACGATCTCCTCATGGTTATCACCAAAAAGGATGCTGCTTTTGGAACTCAAGACCTTTTGAATTTTGGTGCCACATCTAAGCTCCACCATCAACTTGCTAACAAAAAGGCGGCGCTCAGGGCGTTGAATCGGGATTATATGTGGTATATCGTTGATCCCACTTCATTTCCGGCTAAACGCCGACTCGTGCGCAGGCTATCTAGTAGTGGACATCCCTCCTATAGTGAAGCGACCACTGCTTTCATGCTTCATCAAATTCGTCCCGACTTGGAAATAATCAAACAAGTCTTGGTGAAGGCAATGAAGCATGGTTCTGATGGGGCTACATACTTCAACCTCATGCTGGAAGTCTTGGTCGCAGATAATCTTTCTGACGATCATATCATCCCTGTATTTCAAGATCTCTTCAATCGTCGTCAACTTGCGAACTACCTTAATGCTATCTTGAATACGGCGGGTCCAAGCTTTGCTTGGGATTCCCTCTGCTTCCGTCCGATGCTCCCAGGTTTAAGATACCAATTTTCTTGTACTCCCTGCAAGCTTTACAATGGAATTAGACGGATTTGCAATATCACTTCTCCCTTTCCTGGTTTAGACGAGGACTACCCTAGGACGAACTTTTGTCTTTCATGCCGCCTCGACCTCGAGCTTGATTGGTTCTTACAACATTTTCGTTTTTTGGATCTTGGCTTTTTATGGTAGCGGGTATCTGGAGTTTTTAAACCATCCGTAGCTTGGCATCAACTTCGTCTTAGGCTATGATGCCAAATTTTGCTTCCTTTTGTTTTGGTATTGTTGTGTGTTTGTGTTGTGACATAACAATGTCCAAAAAAATTTGTAACGCTTCGACAATGTTTTGCATTGTTTTATTAATTCAAAACCGAATATTTGTTTCCTGTCGAATTTTAATGTTTGTGCTATTTTTTATTTTTACACGACAGGCTTATATTTTCCATTACATGCCTTTATTTCGACATAATATCAAAAGAAACTCACTCCTTTTGACAAATTGTAAATGGCAAATATTTTCAATTTTTCGGATAATAATTACTTGCAGTAAATAAACTAAAGTTTGTAATGAAAACCTCAATAAACATAACTCTTTGCCTCCACATTTTGCTATTGACAAGCTTGTCAAAAGGGTACTAAACAAGTATTACGTCTATTGTGGCATCAACCACTTCATTTGGTTTCTTACCCAAAACTTTGGATCTCAAGGCAACAGATGCCAAATTTCACCATTTGATTTTCAATTAGGAACCATACAAATTCCTTATCAAAGATAAAATCAAATTTATGTCTAATTGACCATCATTTCCATAAGTTTCAACCCAAGTACTTTGATAGTATCTTTGCTAATGGTCTCTTAACCATCTTTTGCTAAATGCCAGCCACTAAGGCCTTTTTAATCTCATACTCCGGCTAAACAACCGTGATTTTGCTCTAAGCATTTTGCTTAGATGTGATGATCATCCTCATCATTCCCTAAGGCTAGGGAACGCAGGTCTTCCACATTAGGTTCTGTGTCGAGGATCTCTGTTTCCCACATAAAACCATGAGGTGGATGGAGTCTTACAGAACTTGCATCTGCTTGATTAGTACCAATAGATTTTGCAGATGAACATGGAGCAACATTTTCTAGACTTTTGTCGAAAGTTTTTCTTGTAATCTGATTCACTTCAGCAAGAAAATAGCTTTGATCAGCCTTAATGTTTTCAACTATACCATCATCTCTCCAAATTGAAATTCTTTGATGCATGGATGAGGGAACAACACCTATCCCATGAATCCAGTCTCTTCCTAACAACAAGTTGAAGTTAGATTTCGATAGGACTACCATGAACAAAGTTGGTCTGACCACAGTTCCCACCGTTAGGCTCACTTGGAGAGCACCAAGGGAATGACCAGCCTTTCCTTCATAATTTGACAGAATTACATTATGAGGCTTCAAATCTTTGTCGGTCTTACCAATCCTTTTGAGTAAGGATTGAGGCATCAAATTAACAGCAACACCACCGTCGACCGACACTTTGTTAATACCAATCTCATCCATTTTGGCTTAGAGGAACAAAGGTTTAAGATGATTCTTCATCGAGCCATCAGGTTTTTTGAATATGGCTTTCCGATCATCTTTAGAGCCATCTTTAGATGAACACATGGGTTTGTAATCCTCCATGTCCTTGGGATCGAACTCTTCCTCTAAATCCTCGACTTCAGACACCATACCATATTTAGCTGGCAAAATGGAAACCATGTTGCATATGATATCGAAGTCTAGTTCTGAATCCATAAACTCTGAACCCAATTCATCATCTTCATTAGGATCTTCTTTGACTAGGGGAAGAGACAACCTTTCTTTCGTTGGTTTTCTTCCTGATTCAACCATTCTTTGACCATCATTTGGGTCAATAGTTTTGTCTTCAAGGTTTGCAGCAACGCCTTTTTTGGACCTCTAATACCTTCTACATTAAGCCCTTGTCATGGGGTTCTTTCCTTTGTAATTGTTGTTGTAAGCATACTTATTTGACTCAAAGGCAATACCATTTTTGTTATCAGCAGTACTGGTGCTTCTTTTCACCACGTTGTTCTTCCCATGTTGCACATTCTTATGGGTTGATTGAACCCATTTTTGGTTAGGTGCATAAGGAACAAAAGCTTTTCCTTAACCACCTTTGTTGACGTAATTGGTGGTCGAAGAGTTATTGATGAAAGGAATATAACTCTTTGTAAAGGAAAACTTAGGTCTATGATCACCAGACCATTTCCCTCTTTTCTTAGGTTTTGGGATAGAACTTTCAAGGCCTTTAGTTGCCTCTTTGTTAAATACAACACTACATCTAGGGCAAAGCATTACCTCAGAATTCTTCAGCTTGCATCGATTGAGGAAGTCAATCAATTCTTCTTCAGCTGTAGGATAGGTTGTCTTTAATTTCGCGTCGAACTGAGGCTCTAGAGTAGTCTCTTCGACCTATTCTTCCTCTTTAGTGATTTCCACCATTTGACATTCTGCAACATCACCACTTGCTCCTACTTCTGCTTCAACAGATAGATTTTCAACAGCCTCAATAATTGCTTCGACCATATTGCAGCCTGCAATGTCAGTGTACATCATACTCGCATCTTTCAAATGATCGGAGTCTACTTGCATTTGAAGCTTTGGTTTGTCTCCAAACTTCAATCTGTCTTTATTGAGACTTTTCTGAACCAAGTCCTTGAAAAGGGAACATCGTTAGGTGTTATGTCCCAAATAATTATGGTATTTACAAAAACCTATTTTCTTACGGTGCTCTACTTGTGGGATTTTTAAATCCTTAGGTGCTACCAATTGACCATCAGCAATGTCAACCTCCTTTGTTTCGACATCGCCAAAAGCTATGTCGAATTCTTGGTTACTTTTGTCTGATCCGATATAAGCAACCTTTTCTCTTTTGTGATATTTCTAAGTTCATGCTTTCTCAGCCTTTAGTCTTTCGACATGTCAAACTCTAACGGCCAACTGGGTCATATCTCTCAAGTGTTGAGTGTCTAGTTTCTTCCTGATGGAATAATCTAGGCCACCAGCGGCCATTTCGACTAACTCTTGTTCCGGCACTTTAGTGAAACATCTTGCCTTTAACAATTTGAACCTATTGAGGTAATCATCAATGGATTCAGTGTGATTTCTCTTAACACTCATCAATTCCTTTACACATATTTTACATTGGCCTATATAGAATTGTTCATGGAATATCCTCTCTAATTTAGTCCAATTTTGGATCAAATGTGGTGTAAGAGTAGTAAAACACGTGAAGGCATTCTTTGTTAGAGAATTTGGAAAGTATTTCAACCTCAAATTCTCATCATTTGCTAGATCTCATGTCTTTGTCAAATATCGTGTGATATGTTTGACAGTGGACTCACTGGTGTCACCTGCAAATTTGGTGAACTTAGGAATTTTGTAACCACTAGGAAGTTCAGACTATAATACCAATTCTGACAAAGGAGAAACAAAGTTTGGCTTATGTAGGCCAATATTTAAACCATTTTGAGCCATTATATTTTCGACCAAATTGACTATAATGTTATGTGCTCCTATGTTCTGTTGTTGGGCATTCCTAGCAACTTTATCGGCATCATTATTTCTATCTACCAAGACCACCTCAGGTTAACCTTGAATTATTGGTTTGACCGGTTGGGGTTGAGGCACAGGTTGTGGCCTCTGAACCACATGTTCGATCAACTGCAACGGTTGTTGGTTTTGGACCTGTGGAACCGGTTGGTAAACAGGTTGTGGAGGAGCAAAGAAATCTGCTATCCTCCCCATTTGTGTGGTTATTGCTTGGTAACTCCGGTTTGTGTCCGGTATCAAAGGATTAAACACGGTACCAATTTGTTGTGTCAACAAATTAACCATTTCGTGATTACTCTCATCCATTTGTTGTCTTAACAAGTTCATCGAATCTGTCGTTAAGACTGGTAGAGTATTTCAACCAAAAATAGTAGAAATTGAGGGACTATGTATGTTGTGCATTGTGAACGGATTTGCTTGTTCTGCAAATGCAGACGCACTATTATGTACATTTGTCATCATTGAAGTTGGCATACCATACAGTTGTTCCTTGGAAGGTTTTGCATGTTTGTGTTTCGATCATCAAGCCTAGGCCTGACTAAAAGAGAAATTGGAATACTGGTAGTTGAAGGAACACTAGCAGTGAATGTGGGCGCAAAGGTTTCCATTTTTAATCGTGTCATTGGAGAGGACGCGAAACGGTTGAGGGAGCGGTTACTCCCGTTTCCATCGAAACTAGTATTGCCATGGTTGGCCCCACATGGGTTGACACGTTTAAATCTCCCAAAGGAGAAGTCGCTTGTAAACGTTGTTCTTGTGAAGATGATTTTGAAGAGGATGAACTGGCACGAGCCGTAGATTTACCACTTCCCAAATGCATACACAAACAACTTGGTGTTTTTAGCAATAAAGTTACCCGGAAATAGTAACGAAATTCTAAAAACGGATATCACAAGGAGATGGATTTTGAAAAACAGTTTTTTATGAAAAAGTTTTTGAAAATCAATTGCACAAACAGGGTCCCATTGGGTGTGCCATTTTGTTTACCGGTGTTTTTGGCAAACTACAGGCTAGTTCTGATTATTAAGAGCGAGACTGGACTATAAATCTCAAGACATGTTGTGCAAAGGTTTTGATCGAAAACGGTTTGAAAAAGGCCACGAGATGCACTTAGGTTACTTAGAGAGAAGGACGGGTTTTAAAATAAAAAGTGCACTTCCTCTCGACAGGTTCGAGATTGCAAGTAAAAGCAAGACAAAATTAAAGGAAAAAGTAAAAGTTTAAACGCATAAACTTAAAAGAAATGTAAAATGCATTGCATTATAAGTAAAGTGGTCTACAAATCAGTTTACATACATTCTGTATAACTCGGTTCCCTAGATGCCTGTAGTTTGAGTGTTGTAGAATTTCTATAAATGATTTGCGACCCATTTTCTACCTTGGAAACTCTTATTTATACCTAAAGAAAACTAACTGGCAAAATACTAATCTCATGATCAACACTTTCTCTGTAACACCCCGTTTTCCCAACAATGTAAATAATACAAATAATCAGAGTATTCAACGTAAAACGGAATGTCACACTACTTTTAAAATTATAAATAGAGTAAAGTTACTATTTATCAAAACAACCCTGTCAAAAATTCATTTATATCGCAACGGAAAATTATTTCAAAATCAACAACTTTTGTTCAACAATCTTTGGCACTACGGCCTCAACATAAATAACTTAAAGGAAAATCTTAATCCAAAAAGGTTCAACAACATAGTTCATAAAACAATACGTA
>Ga0228711_1004640_pt1 | contig 21067 bp, 11 predicted proteins | sample MedpolnodulmetaG_2_FD_177996 | JGI IMG/M metagenome (GOLD analysis project Ga0228711, IMG submission 177996) | Root nodule microbial communities from Medicago polymorpha collected in Santa Monica, California, United States - brown nodules | ecosystem: Host-associated > Plants > Roots > Nodule... | reverse complement strand
CCTCCCATGTTAAATTTGTTAAGGAAGGCAACAATCAACATGGTTATCTCGAGTGTCCGAGCTGTATGTTAGCAGTAATGAAAACTCCCATGTCATTCCTCTGTTTTAGCTCTTTTGTCATGAATGAATGCAGTAATTCTCTTAATTGAAAAAAAAGGAGCCTTTGCTCCCTTATTTGCCCCAGAAAAATATAACAAAGGCATCATTCTTTTAGAATATAAGCACTAATTTTGTGTGTTAAGGTGCATCTCTAATAATTACTCAAAAAAAAAAAGGGCATCTCTAAAAAAGGGCATCTCTAGTAATTTGTAGGCAGAGTTTTAAGCCGTACCACTTTGTCCAGTGGTGCATTGAAGCATAACCAATTATTGTCGTTCATTTAATGTATAAAAGAATAATGGCTGTGTTCTAAAAGCAGTTAGTATTCCAATTGTTCCGATCCAATTTTTTAAGCCTCTGGTCCATAGTAGAAAGGGAATTGTTAATCCGTTAAGAGGTAAGTAAATTGTGATTAATGATTGTCTTGGCTAAAGATTGAATTTGGATACTCCCGATTGATTCAACTTTAACTAAAATTCATTAACCACTTAAATTCAATTGCTTAATTCTTTAAAGCTTTTTTGTTGATACTTTTTTACTTTAAGTATTTTTTTTTATAACATCTATCTCAAATAATTTGAAGACCTATGAGATTGTCTGCATTCTTTTTTCTTTTCTTGACCTAGGCTGAAAGATAACTCAGAACGTGACTGTTCACATTTTTTTTTTTTTAGAAATAAGCAAGGTAGAAACTGAAACCCAAGATTGTTTTTATATTGTTAATATCATTTATTACAATAAGTTTTAGCGATCAGTTATCCTTTTAATAATATATTTGTATTGAACCACTGATTTCAAAATGCAGCTTTATTGAGCACATAAATAAACACAACACCCATGGCTTTCATTGAAGTGCACCTAAACTCAACCCGAAGAAACATAACCATAACAGCATTCAAACATGTCTCATGGATTGAGTCATCATGGCCACAAACTCGTTCATGTCAACCATGCCATCTCCATCAGTGTCCACTGCTCTCACCATTCGCCTGCAGTCCTCAAGGCTGCACCTTTCTTCCAGCTTCCACAGCATTTCTTTAATTTCTTCAGCACTTATTTTCCCATCACCATTCTTATCAAATGTTCGAAACGCAGTCTGTATATCCAAAGACCTAATCCCACCACCCTTCTTCTGTGCCTCCATAAATTCTTCGAAATTGATGAATCCATCTCCATCCAAGTCAACCACCCGAAAAATATTTGGCACTTCATTCACCGATTTCTCCATGCCTAGAGATTTCAGGGTAGCTTTGTACTCCTGTTGAGATATTTTTCCATCTTTATTGGAATCAAATTTGTCAAACACCATCTTCATCTCATCAAGGCTAGGCTGAAAAATATATTTTAGCCCAGAGTTTTGTCTGTTCTTTGAGAACATAGTTACCCCAGAGTTCTGTTTGTCCTTTGAGAAGAGTCGCGACGGCTTCCTCAGGTACTTTCTCTTTGAGAGGTTGTATTGGAAATCAAGGAAACTTGTCCTTGACATTTTATATGAGAGCCTGATCAGTTTACAATTGACATGAAAAAAGAACACCTTATTTTATTTATATTAATGAGAGATGGAAAAGGCAGTGATATCTCACATCATATGCCAATCTTAGGCCATCAGTTATTCCTTATCAATTTCTGGATGACCACGAAACTAAGATGCTAAAAAGAAATGCAGGATATGAAAAGAATAAAGTGTTTCAAAAGAAAAGCAGAATTAATGGACAAGAATACATTCTTTCCTTAGATCTCTGTATGCTTTCCTATTTTCCTTGGGGATTTTTCTTTTCCAGTCATTTCTTTGGGGAGGGAAGGAGTGGGGGTGTTACAATCTTTACTAGTCTCTCTAATCGTAAAAATGTTGATTTACATGAGTATATTGAGTAACAATCATCGAAGAATAAAACTCATCAAAATGATGTATGGATTTCTGAAGTAAAGAAAGGGAACTAGAGAAAATTAAATAAAAAATTTGGGGGCGAGGTTAGTGGAGAACATCAACCATCATGACGGTTTTCCATTACCCAAGTCCTCCATTAAATCAATATCTTTCCGAGCTGTTATCTTCTGCACATATCCTGAAAAACAGACACCAAGACCAGTTATTCCAAGTTGACAACTTCAAAAACAACAGCAAGTAAAAGTGAATACAAAGAAACAATGGTATTTTAGAAAGTCAACATACAATTAGGATCGCCGAGGTGCCTTTTCAATTGAAAAGGAGCCCTACCAAAGCAAGACACTTTGCATATAAAGACAAGACAGCATACAATTCAGGAATAACCCACTGATTTGAGATAGACTCTTACGTGACCCCAACACAACAGAATTCTTACTTTGTAACACTTAATGTGCGCACCATCTAATTTATGCGGCTTATCACTATCCCCCAGAGATAATGTGGTATGAAATGTCTAGTATAAAGCACCTAAGAATCTATGCGGAGTACCTACCATAATGAAAGCGTGGTAGGATCAACAAGAACTACAAGACAACAACTCCTAATATACACATGAAATTCCTAGGTAAAATAAAAATTTAATTCCGAACAAAGAATATGTAACATCCTAAATGGCATCTTGCTTACTTAAATAGTAAAAGCGCAATTAAAACAATTGGATCATAAGCAAAAGTACATGAAGTCGGAACTTCTATACACCAGAAGACTGTACAAAAGTATTCAATTGATATAATCCAGCAATTATTCCAAATATGAAACTCACCTGATGCATTAAAAATGCAAGAGTGAGGTGAACAATTTTCGATGAAGTTCGGGTTCAAAGAAAAAAATAAAGGCAAAAGGATGCCACAGAGGTGCTGGTAATGATTCATATGACTATAGGTTGAGAATCTTATTAATTCAATCAAATTGGACAACTCCAAAGTCATGCAACAGAAAAATTTCATTAATCACTAGTTGTTCACCATATAGAGAAGTCGAGAAAAAGATCAATGGAATACAAGTGGAAACATTCTACATTGGAATAGCTAACCCGTAGAATACATCTAACTTTAATATAATCTGAAACCTTGCACTGGAAATATCAGAGTACTTAATAGTGAGCTATAGTGGCAGAGGATTGCAGCCATGACAACATCTCAGTCACAACTAGCCCAACGCACGCATATAGCAAGTAGTTAGTCTGAAACATTTTTCTGTTGAATTATTAATTCCAGTGCCTCTTTGGTGGAGCCAGGGCATTATCTCAGCCACAACCAACCCACTACGGCACTTAAACCTTAGCCCCAACATCTTGTTTTTATTGACTTGTCAATTATAACTTAGATTGATGGTGATTGTGTGCCAGGGCTATTACTTTTGATCATTGATGATGATATGCCTTTAATTTTGGGTAACTTCTGAATATTTATGTGTAGAGTATGCATTACATGTTTTTGTCCATTATATTTCAAACAGGGGTTAGTTATTCCACTACGGAATTTTTGGAGCTGGCTGCTTAGCACCGCCATTTATGAAAAAAAAGAAACGGTGAAAGTTTCTCTCCTCGCTAGAAGGTATAATTTTGCATGTCTCAGACCTAACAGATAAACTTATGTCGTGTCAATAATATATTCATATTGTCTTCTCAAGTTTTAGTATCATGCTGCTACTATCTTCTATGTTGAAATGGTTAAAAGGATAGAAATAATTTTACAGAAAAGTCTGAACAACTAATAATGCATATAGAAAGAATTTTAGTATAATACTGAATGATTTAACCATAAATCATATGCTAATATTCATAGCATACTCATATGTCAGATATTCACTTACATCTGGACAGCTTTGATGCAGGACTTGGGACTTTATATGCAGATACAAATACAACAACAACCAAGTCTTATCTCTCACTAGGTGGGTAGGGTCGGCTTTTATATGTATACATGCCTCAAAATAAGATGCTGCATACGTTATAATAGAAAAATGTACAATTGAATATTCATTAAATATATATCTTGCATATAAAAAATTTAGGGATAAATATGCATCTTGTCCCTATAAAATTTACATTTTCTTTTGGTCCTTGTGCCCACTTTTAGTCCCTACAAATTGCAAAACTGCATGCTTTTAGTTCTTAAAGAATGACTAAAAGCATGCAGTTTTGTAATTTGTAAGGACTGAAAACTGGATATAGGGACTAAACTTTTTTTGAGATGAGTATAGGAACTACAAGCATATTTAACCAAAAAATGTTTTTTTTTACATTTAAAGTAAATTTTTCCTAGTGTATGTGCATCAGTACTTGTATCTTTTACAAAGGCCAAAGGGAAATTGTTTTTTTTAGACAACAAAAGGAGAATGTAACCATAGTTGTTGTGTAAAAATGAAAACCCTTAATGGACTATGTTAGCCAGTCAAAATAATTTGAGAGCAATAAACCCTGCCAATTAGAATTTATGAAAACAGTAAAGCTGCTAACAAATATAACAGAAATACAGTATCACTATGGAGATATAGGGTTATACTTTGAGCACTTTGAAGCTGGGTTCGTAATTTCAAAGACACTAAAAATGCTTAATAGTTAAAGAAGTTAACTTTTTTCTCCAAAGACTGAGACAAAAAAGTGGTTGGGCCTGCAGAAAGGGGACAATCAGGTGTGCCTATATCTAAAGGTTCCACATACAAAAAAGAACCCAAATAGCACTTCAGCCATTTGAAGTCAAAGCCCTTAAATAGCTAAGTAGCACCAACTTTACTAAAATCCTTTCCCCCACTCCACCCCATAAGGCTGCAACCATTTGGGGAGAGTTAGGCGTATATAACAGTATATAGAAACAAACAAAAGAATAAAGAAAAAAAAAATCTCGAAATAACATAATTCATACATGTCTGATTTTGTGGATATTTTCCAAGTGTGATCATATATATGTTGCAAAACCTTTAAAGACATTTGATATTGTTTATCTAAAGAAGAATTTCATAGTCATGAGCCCTCTCAAATCCCTTTTGCTTCGCTACATATATAATGAATCATAATTTGCTGGTAGCGTAAGGACGTTGACATGGTGGTGGACCCTAAGTTCGAACCCAAGATTCCCCATTGCTCCACACTCAACGTGTGCGAGTTTAGCTACTAAGCTACTAGACTAAAAAAATGATAATGCTCAAAAGTATACCAGCACAAACGAAGAAAAAAAGTATGTAATGTAATATGTTGACAGGAAATGCATTACCGATTCCCATACAAGGAATGCATTTGCAGGTGACCTCTTTCCCTCTTTTGTTATAGTAGCTTACATATCCTGATCCTTGGCAGCTACGACACTTGCCAGTCCATTCATAAACCACCTCTTTACAATCCTAAAATAACTCATCAAAAGTGATTATGTATAAGCTTTTTCAATAACAAAAGAATAAATAAGTTATACTAGTGAGCTTATGAAAATAAGTTGAAAACAGCTTATGGATTGTTTGTAATTCTATAAGGTCTCGGAAACAGTAGATAAGGGAAACGAAAGAGAGTCTAGTACCTCAAGTTTGGGGTCACATTGAAGACGCTGATCAATCTCTTCAGGAGAAACAGGAGAAGAATCAGGGTAAGTCATGGGAAGTGGAAGAGGCTCACCATTATCAACCATATATCCTTCTCTATTTCTTGACCATTTTCTCTCCTTCGCTTTCACCTTCATCCACTCGTTCCCGCCGGCGCGTGAGAGTGAGGAGTGGAAAAGACGAGGGAAGGAGGTGGGACCCACCATGTCAGAAGGACGGGAGCGGAAGATGAGGGAAATTGCATTGGTAGTAGATAACATTCGGGTAAATCGATTTATTTTTATTTTATTTATTTATTTGCATATAGATAGATGCGATAATTTCAGAGAAGGGTCAAATTCGGATTTTTATTCTTCTTCTTCTTCTCTGTATGTATTGGCTGAAATTGCGAGTCTCTGCCATGCCATCACTTTTATTTATGGAACTGTGTGTTCATTCATTCATATAGCATGTCAAGACAATTAGCTAACTTGTGGTAAAAGAGATATTCACATATTAGAACGTGGAAGATTTTAAACAAAACGATATTTTTCTCTAAATAAAATAGAATATGACTAAAGTTTGTTTCTAGAAGAAACTAATGCACTCCACTTTCATTACACCGATTTCTATGTTTTTAAGAAATGATTTCAACAACATTTCAAGATGATTCACTCATTCTCATATTTATATTGTGTTCTTACTTTCTTTTATTTCGCTCTATCATTTTTGTCTAAAAATAGAAAAAATTGTTTTAAAAGAAGAGAAAAAAATGTTGTTCTAATAATTGTATGAATATACTTCTTAGTTTTTTGGGTTAGTTCATATTGTTTTTTTATTGGAATTAAGCCTCTGATCGTATATTTAAATAGTCAAATTCCTTTTCACTTAACCAATTACTAGTAGTTCATATAGATTTCTAAAAGATAAAAATCTAACAAATAATTCTTTAAAGATCGGTCATACAAAAAAAAATAGTTTCCCACGATTTAAAATGGTGTTTTATTAGTGATGCTAACACTAAATTGTTGATTTGTCCACTACTATCTATTTAGTTAAAAAGAAAATCTTTAGTTTATAAAAATAAAAATAAAAAAAAACAGATTAAGGAAGACACACATGAGTGAGAATCTCATGCAAAGTCAAGAAAAACTTCACCACTTACAAATGTATTTTAAAGGAGAGCTCAAACTTATTTCCAAAGCAACTCAAATTTATAATACTTTTTTGAAATCGAGAACAATAAGGTTGCTTTCTATTTTCAACATGGTAAGTTGAGGTATTCTTACCGAAATTTTCAGACTATTAATATAAGTATATTACATAAGTTTGAGTTGAAGAGGGTTGTTATTTGATTATTACAAAGTTGCCACTAGCTAAGTTTCTCAATGGGAGCTAGAGAAGGAAGAATAAAGAAGATTTAGGGTCTTCTGAGAATAGTTTAGGAAAATCACGACAAGAAGCAACGTCAATATAGAAGTTTAGCTTTGTAACTTCTATGTTTTCACGACAAGAATACCTCGAAACGTGCTTAGATGTCGCGCATGTTTAGATAGTCTAAAAAGATTGACAGAATCATGGTGAGCCACCATAATTTTGATAAAAGCTACACAAAATAAGAATGTTGATCATAATAGAGCCTAATTTACAGCCAATCTAGGTATAAACACTATGCCACCGTGACTTTGCCAAACTTACCCGGACATATATGAATTTGGGTTTTTATAGAGCCTAATTTCGTCCTTTTTTATAAATAAAAAATAAAAATCAGCCAAAGTGATTTAATTAACAAACGAAGCATACAGAGACTAAATTGAGCTCAAAAGGTTGAGTTTATTATTTTAGAAGGTGGAATATAGTAAAAGACAAATAAGTAAGCTAACAATTTAGATAGATTGGAGCACTGAGATTTGAGGGACTAGCTTGCCATTTCTTTGCAATTCTGACTATTTCAGGATTTTCTTTTTGCAAGGAGCTAAATTGGATTGCACACATTTGTTGTCAGGAACAATTTTAGTGAATTGGATCATAATCTGTCATGTGCTCACTTCACTGTATATATCATGCATGATCAGATATTGTGTCTAATACCATTAGGAAAAGGAAACAACCATAGGAGAATCTATTTTTGCATGAGATGTGTGTCTTCCTTAACCTGATATATTTTTTTTTATAAACTAAAGTTTTTTTTTGAACTAAAGATATAGTAGTGGACAAATCAAAAATTTAGTATTAGCATCATAAAAAAACACCATTTTAAATCATAGATTTTTATCTTTTAGAAATCTATATCAACTACCAACAATTGGTTAAGTGGTAAGGAACTTAGACTATTTAAACACGTGGTAGATTTGATTCTGGTAAACCAAAGAAAACAATATGAACCAACCAAACAAACTAAGAGACATATATTCGTACAACTATTCTTTAGACAACTATTATAACAACATTTTTTCCTTTTTATGATGTATTTACTTCACATATAGTTCTGGTTTTACAACATGATTCCTGATATATGTATAAGGGAATAATGAGATTCATTTGGTTCTGATTCTCCTCTTCTCATTCGAACTATGATTGTATTCAAAATTTCCCAATCACATACAAAACAAAATCGCCAGGATTTGCAATGACATAATGCTGATTCTGATAGAAGAATGTGTTGAAGCCACCTTCAAACCAAAAACATATAATTGTCAGTTAGCAATATGGTTTCAGTTTCAGAAGAAAATATGTATATGTATGAAGTTATAATAAGTAGCAAAGATACACAAATGTAGTGTTGCATTTACTTGGACTTCACTTCACTTTAGTGTTTGGTAGCTTTCCCATCAAACTTTTTATTTAGCATATCAGAAGAACTGGTTTCACAAACACCATTTGTTAGCACAGAACAAAAAGCTAGTAGAATGAAGGAAGAAAAACAACGCAATGTCTTGTTTTTGCAATTAAATGGCAAAATCTTACATCTCGCGCAGTTTTGGAAGTTTCTCTGTGGATGGAGGAAGTTTTCCTTCAAACTTGTTATTCTCCAAATGCCTTTATTCAACAATGATCCAGGAAAAAGGGGAGTAATAAATCAGGTCATTGTAGAAAATTTAAGAAATCTAACAACAAAATAATGCATCTAGTGAGGTACATACAAAGTTTCTAACTCCTTCAATCCACCCAAGTCAGGGATAGTGCCTGTGAGTTTGTTTCCCCCAAGCCACCTGTAATCAATTAATATATTCACAAAGTAGCATTATTTAATAGTTAATAAGAAAAATAACAAAGGGAGTTATTTATGATATTTGAAAACAAAAGGCCAGATTCCATACAGGTGAGAAAGAGCAGTTAGATGGCCAATACTTGGAGGAAGAGTCCCAGCCAGGCCAGCATTAGTTAAATTCCTTCACATGCAAGAAATCAAAATATGTGAATCAAATAAAGCATACTTTACTAGTATATATTAAGAATCTAATTAGATCCTTTGCCGTGACTTTACGGTGCAAAGCAATTAGATCCTTTGCACGGTGCAGTCAATGCAGAGGATCTACATATGAACTTACACTATGGTGATTCGTGCAACAAATTGATTAGAGCATGTAACTCCAGTCCATGAATTCCCTTTAGGCCGGCAAGGATCACCGTTCCAATCACGAGGTGGATTCTGAATGCTTCTAGCCAAATCTTCCATTGCAATTACTATATGGATAACCACATTACAATGAAAGTATTCAAATTATAGTATAATGAAAGAAATTGCAAAATAGTGAGATTATAGATTAGTATAAGTTAATTACTGTCTCTAGTTTGAGTTCGTCCGCCAAGGGGAAGAATCTGATAAACTTCTCCAGCATTAAGCATAGGTCCAACAGGCATTCCAGGAGAAGGTGTCATGGTAATTTTGGTCAGTCCAGAAAGTGGCCACTGTGCAGCATAAACTGTGACACCCTTAGTTGAGGCATTAAGGTTAGAATAAAAGGTGTGGCCATTAATAGAAACATCAAAGGTTCTCCAGCTTAAAGGGCTTGGATGTCTGTTGTCTTGAAAATAGATGGAAATGTAATAGTAAGTACTTGGAAGGGACACTGGTGGCCACTGAATTTCAAGTGCTTTTCCTTTGCTAGTGGTTATTCCTGAACTGAATGCTTTAACTGGAGGAAGGTTCCAGAAGTCTGAAGATGTTATATTTGACTGGCTTGCCACAACTGGATTTTGGTCCTTAAATGGTTGCCACATCCGGTTAAATTTGTCATCTGGAAAACTAAGTTCGCATACAGAAATCACAATCATTAGAATTCACATCATGCCTATTTAATTCCACATTTCTACGATTTGAATACACACACGCACATAGCCTTTAAGTGAGTCAACAAAATATGCAATGTGCTAATTTTTTTTAGGGTAATGCTTAAGATAGCGAATATTTTCTCCACGACACGTTCACGATGTATGTTTTAACTACGCTGACCAAGCTTATACCACAACTACCGCTTTAATTCCACCAATTCGGGAAATTATATCCTACCACCGTTTAGCACATCAGCTTTCATGATTTTTCACGACAAATTACTTTGCACCGTATAGCAGTGCTCATTTTTATTTTATTTTTTATAAAAAAGCAAACAATATATTATTATAAAAGACACAACACAAAGTATAGGCATACTTTGGTTATGAAATGAGATTACAATGTTCACTGCAAAATACAGACCCCCCACCAAAAGCACCAACTCAAAAGCAATATGGCAAAAAGCACAACCGCCAAACAAGCCTAACTCTTTCCTTTTTTTTTTTTGAGGGGCGGGATAAAACATGATATCTTTGTAAACAACCGCAGAGACTCATCTCACGAGATAATTGAAATTCCTTTAAAGGGTTGATCTCATTTAACATAATTTTTTCATACCCATCAGTCCGAAACCAAACTCGTGATCACATGCTCAAGGGACTCAAGTATCTATCACTTGTGTCACGCCATAACGATAATTATTTCTGTTGTTTTGTACTCCTGAGAATTTAGACACTAAAAATGAAAAAGAAAACCATAAAAGAATATGTTTGTGTACCTAATGACATCTTCACTTCCAAATGTATGCCTGCAAACAGATACAAGGGCATACTTGTTAAAGTCAGTAGGATTATACAAAGAACCATCCAAGCTCTTAACCTCCAAAGCAGAGATGAAGGGACTTAAGCTGCCAGTATGTTCATTCCTACCCAAACAAACACTCAACTTCTTCCCATGAGGCATTACCACAACCTCATAATATGAACTAAGACCTTTGGCATAGTCCTCTGTTGTATTAACAATGCTCCATGTCGTCCCTTCAACGATTTGATCGAACACAGGTGGCTGTTTCCCTCCATCAAATTCTCCATAATAGTATATAGTCTTCACAAGGTATTTGTTTCCTTTGATAACTGGAAATGAATAGCAAAATTTTTTAGATGCCGTGTTGGGAAAGTAACGCAATGTGGACAGTGTTGGCAACAAGTCTGTTTTGTTGATTGTGGCGACAGTTCCAACCTTTGTGTAGCTTCCATCAGGAATGTATTTTAGACTGTCTACCATTACCTCATTCGAGCCCCCGCAGTTTAGAAAATACCCTGCATGCATGCACAAAAATTCCAATGTTATACAATTCTTTTTGTCTTAACCCTCCGGTTCTCGGAGAAAATGGCTCTTGTAATCAGTAGTTCGGCCACAAGGTAAACAAAGTCTAGCCAATTATTGTTTCAGCTAGAATTCGAACTTGAGTTCTCTCGAACAAGATGAAATTGTGTGCATATATCTAACATGCAGGCAATGGAAAAATGAAAAATATTAAAGAAAAAATCATCTTAATTAATTAAGGCGTTAATGTATGAACATAATGAATGAAAATATACAATCATATCAACAAGATTATAGTTGATGAATTAAATGAGGTTTATGATAAAAATGTGTAGGTACCTAGAGGGTTAGAAGGGGCAGAATGGGCAAGGAGAGGGACAGTGACAAGGAATAGGAGGAAGACGGAGGGGCTCATAATGTGATAAGCCACTGCCCCACCTGAAGGCATGGGATTTGGTGGGTGGGTTTGTTGAAAAGAGAGGATAAAGAGAAAGAGATGGTGGTGATGGACATTGCCTTGTTCCAGATTCAGAAGGGATGACACGTCCAAGGCTCTCCTGAAAAATAGAAATAATCATGCCTTGAATTGGTCATATACATGTACACTGTATAATAATATGTTCACCAAGGTTGACATCGGTTGAAATTAATCATCAAATATTTCATTGCATATACTTGACTCCTTCACATATGTTATGTTTGTTTTCCTCTAATGCCTTTATTTTGATAAAAATGTTTTCCTCTATTACTGCTACTTTTAGAAAATGATAGTATTAATAACCAAAGATTTAAATGATCTTTTTGGAATACATATATAAAGGAATAATATGATAGAATAAAACAAAGGATCACATGAAGAATTTTGTCTTAAAAAAAAAATTGACATCAAAATTTTAATATCAAATACGTTGTCATATGACTTTTTACTGCGAATTACAAGACCCCATTTTAACCGGCTGTAGAGGTAGCTGTGTTAAAATGGTGACACAATAGTGATATTTTTGCAATTAAGTTGATGTTGCAACATTGTAAGCCGGTTATTTAACAATCGGCTTATAACAACTTGAATGCGGTGAATTTTTCACAAATAGGATGAAAATTTGAAATATTAAAAGTGGTAAGATATTGTGCAATGCAGATGATGAGAATAGTGTTCACCTTTTCTTCACTAGTCTAAGTAGTCGTAATATCTGGAACATGTATGAGTTATCCTAAAGTATTAACTCGGCAATGAATCATGGGTTGGATATTACTAGCATTGTAACGTCCCAGACGACTTTAAGTATTGCCGACTGACCCCATAAACCAACACGAGTCTTTTCAGTGTGTTTTGACGTCACTCACACACTTTCTAGGAAACCTCCTAGAAAGTCACTCATCCCAAAATTGCTCCAAATCAAGCGCGCTTAACTGTGGAGTTCTTATGAAATGAGCTACAAAAAAGAAGATGCATCTTGCTGGTATAGGCAGTACCAAACAATTCTTAAAAGCCTTCATTCAACAATGTAGTCTCATACACGCACGATCTCATAATCCCTCTCATTCTGATGTGAACTCGCTTCGCCTAGAAGTTGTCAGGAGCTGCTCATTGCTATACCTTGTGCAACAGAGACCACTCTATGTCCTCGTCAGTCTTAGGTGTTACATGCATCATTTCTTATGTTCTACAGGCAATGTCAATTAGAGAATTGACATTTTTTGGTTGCATATTGTGGAGTATATGGAAAGTGTGGAATGACACGGTTGATGCACAATGTTTTGTTTTAGAGCGAACGTCATCTATGTTGTTTGAATGGGAAGCAACATGTCAGACCCGTAGCACTCATGACAATCAAGGTAACCCAACAAGACCATCAATTCGACTAAACTGTTTAAAGGAAGAATGAAATGTAAAATTGACGTCTTTTTCCTAATCATGGTAATAAGGTTTGTACAAGAGTGCCGCATTAGGGACGAGATAGGTGCATTTTTATATGGCGAAAACATAATGGTTTCAGCCTACTTGTGATATGCATATTGGAGAAATGTTGTGACTGGTTTCAGTAGTCGAATGGGTTCATGAGCTAAATTTAGAACCCCATTGATTTTGAACTTATTCAAAAAAGGTGGTAAATAGTTTTGTTCTAGTCATGATGCTAACCTTAAAAACATTAAACAAAGAAAGATATACAATTTACAAAGAATTAAGAAGAATATGACTTTCTAAACTAACAAAAACCCCACTTTTTAAAACTCTCAAAATACTAACAACATCACATTGGACCATCTCTAAAAAAAAAAAAATCACATTGGACCACACTATGAAAGTGATTGTTTACTCCAAACTCAAATTACCCTTCAAGCTGTTTTTTTTATTACTACTAAAAAACTAGGCTAAAGCTTAACTATGAAGTAATGTTTCAAAAAAATGAAAAAACTAACAAAGTAGAGTAAAAAAAAAAAAAAACAGCATGGAGCGTAGCGTACTATAGAGGCGTACTATAGAGGCGTACTATGAAGTGCGTTAAATTCACGCCCAGAGCATAGCAGAGAGCGTGTCAGGCGAGTAAAAGTAATAACCGACATTAACGCTATAAAAGCGTTAACTGATTCATTATTCATTTCTATTTCAATTTCAAATCCCAATATACTATAATCAATCAATCAATCACACCCAATTCAATTTCAATTTCATTTCTAATTTTGATTTGGATTTCATGGGTACTTCTCAGTCCCGCGAAGGCCGTGAATTCTCCGATTCCGACTCCGATTACGACGAACAAGAACCAGAACAAGATCAATACCAAGACGCTCAATCTTCCTCCCAACAAAATGCGACAAACCTCGACGATGTTGACGCTAAACTCAGTGCCTTAAAACTCAAATACTCTTCTCCTTCACCTTCAAAATCACAATCAGAGATAAAAACACCACTTCCCAAAAACGCTGTCAAGCTTTACCTTCACATCGGCGGCAACACTCCCAACGCTAAATGGATTCTCTCCGACAAACGAACCTCCTACGCCTTCGTCAAAAACGACCACGAAGAAGAAAACGACGACGTTTCTCAAGGTCAATGGATTCTCAAAGTCGGTTCAAAAATCCGTGCTAGGGTCTCCACCGAACTTCAATTAAAGATGTTCGGTGATCAACGCCGTGTCGACTTCGTCTCCAACGGTGTCTGGGCTCTTAAATTCCCTACCGATGAATCTTACCGGAAATTCGTCACCGAATTTCAAAACTGCACGTTTGAGAATGTTTACGGTTTATCACCGACGGAAGAGAATAAGGTTAAGGTTTACGGTAAGGAGTTTATCGGTTGGGTTAAGCCGGAAGCCGCGGATGATTCCGTTTGGGAAGATGCAGTTTCCGATGATGCCTCCGGGAAGAGTCCGGAGCCTTATCGGTCTAGAGGTGATTTGATGGAGGAGTTTGAAGAGGCTGCAAATGGTGGTATTCAAACCCTAACCCTAGGTGCTCTTGATAATAGTTTTTTACTCAATGATGCTGGTTTTCAAGTTTACCGGAATTTTGATCGGGGAATTCGAAAGGGGGTAGCTGTGAAATATGAAGGTGGGAATCTCCGGCAAGAGACGCCGAGTAAGGCGTTGTTGATGAGGGCAGAAACTAATATGATGCTGATGAGTCCCTTGAATAGTGGAGCGCCACATGCTTCGAAGCTGAACCAGCTTGATATAGAAACAGGGAAGATTGTTACAGAGTGGAAATTTGAGAAAGATGGGACTGATATTACTATGAGGGATATCACAAATGATACTAAAGGGTCACAATTGGATCCTTCGGAGTCGACGTTTTTAGGGTTGGATGATAATAGGCTATGTCAATGGGATATGCGTGACAGAAAAGGAATTGTTCAGAACATAGCGACTGCTAGTTCTCCGGTTTTGCATTGGAACCAGGGGCATCAATTTTCAAGAGGGACTAATTTTCAATGCTTTGCGACTACAGGAGATGGTTCAATTGTGGTGGGGTCTCTTGATGGGAAGATAAGGTTGTATTCGAATAAATCGATGAGGATGGCAAAGACGGCTTTTCCTGGACTTGGTTCGCCTATTACAAGCGTTGATGTTACTTTTGATGGAAAGTGGGTGTTGGGTACAACTGATACTTATTTGGTGTTGATTTGTACATTGTTTACTGATAAAGATGGGAAGACAAAGACTGGTTTTGGTGGTCGTATGGGAAACAGGATAGGTGCTCCTAGATTGTTGAAGCTCACTCCTCTGGATTCACATTTGGCTGGAACTACCAATAAGTTTCATGGTGGCCATTTCTCATGGGTAATCAATCACTCTTCTCTATTATTGTGTCATTGCCTTCTATTTTGATTGACATGTAGCATCATCATCGTACTTTTTTATGACATATAAATATGAATATGAATGGGAGCAGAACACTATTTGACACTTACATTCTGTCCAACACACACTCATACACATTCTGATGTTTTCGTTCATACCTACACACAATATTGTCAATTGTGGATTGTGGAAAATAGCGGTTTGTTCAAATTCCGCTATGCAATAGTTCTATACCTGCGCTATAACCGCTATTTGACAATGTTCTTGAATTATATAGCATATCACAGGAAATAGCGGTTTGTTGAATTTTTGCTATGCTACAGCCGCTATTTAACAACACTGACTACAAATTTCATTAAACTGAAAATTTTGACATTAAGTACCATCAATGTTTACCACTAAAAATTCCATTCTAGGTTTTCTTTTGTGAAGGGGCAATTAATTCTCTTGCTATTATAGGCTTATTACCATGTGTGGAAACTAGGGTGTTATTGGTACATGGATGGAACTTCTGCTGTCTGATTTAGCAATAGTATGGGGGTAAACCTAGTGGGTCATACACTTTCTGTTACTTATGTTTGGGTCATACGCTTTCTGTTTAAAAGCTAGGTACACATTAATGTAATGTGTGATCCATATAATAGTGCGATGGTGAAATTATCATGGAGCTCATCTAATGCAGCAAGATGTATAAATGGCCGATTCTGAAAATGATGGGTGAGATTAAATGGTAATGGTAGCATAAGTAATGAGGGCTATTTTAAAAAATTGTAAAAGGATGAAAAGCAAGTATAAGATCACCATTAGTAGAGTACAAGACATAGCTTTTAGCAGGTTAAGAAATCAAGTTATCATGATTCACTCCATCAACTCATTAAGTGAAATTTTGATTTTGATTTTTTTTTTTAAATAAGTGAAATTTTGATAATGTTATCTGTAAGTTGGGCTGATATCATTTTTAACAATCGTTATGTGCATGATTTTAATAGAAGACACGACTGTAGGGAAATGGTTATCTGTTCACAGTGGAAAGAACACTATCACATTCTGTGTAGCTCATACACATTTATAGTGATCAGTGAGTTATAAATATGGATACCCTTTTATGCACCTCGAGATAGAATCCCTTGTTTATTCCATGCTGCATACTTGCATCTGGAATGTTAATTTAAACTGATGGTGATTATTTTTATTTTACTTTTACTGAGTTAGTCAACCTGCAGCAAGTATTAATCATTTGCTTTTTGTCTTTCAGGTCACTGAGAATGGTAAACAAGAACGCCACCTTGTTGCAACTGTGGGCAAGTTCAGTGTGATATGGGATTTTCAGCAGGTAAAGAACAGTGCTCATGAATGTTACAGGAATCAACAAGGGCTGAAAAGCTGTTACTGTTACAAGATAGTATTGAAGGACGAGTCAATTATAGAATCCCGGTTTATGCATGACAACTATGCTGTTAGTGACTCCCCTGAAGCTCCGTTGGTGGTAGCAACTCCTATGAAAGTTAGCTCTATCAGTATGTCTGGAAAGCGAACCCGTTAAAACCTCCGTTTATATTTTCTTTCCTATTTTCCATTTGAAGGTTTCAAATTTCTAGTGTTAGGAGTGCTTTGAACAATTTATTGCTTGTATTTAGTTTGTGCAGAAAATGTTAGGTTAGCAATGTATCTCTTCTTTCTTACACTGGTTATTTTGTGATTACAAGTTTGGTTTAGGTTATTACACAAGTTTGGGTTTGCAAAGACTGAGGAAATGTACTTTTTGATTTCCAAATTAAAGAAAGAGTAGTTTGTTTTCAGATAGCCGCATTGAACAGCTTTTATGTTTTTCTTCTTCCTTTTCTGATTGATCAAAAAAGAAGAAGCTGCATTGTCATGGCAGATGGTTGAATTATTCGACATGAATTTTCAGTTTTGTTGCGTGTAGAGCTTCTCCTGCATGAGGCTGATTTCGGCGGGTTCCCTTTCTCCTTAATATTAGAAACAGATACACATGGCACGAGATCAACCATGGTCAAAGAGCAAAGTACATCTAAGCCATGATTTACAACCAAGACATAGATATACATAGATTGGTAAAGCATTTCATCCCCAATTCTCACCAATCTACAGCAAAACATAAAAAGAGCACCATTAACCAAACATAGCCTATAACTATGCTCACGAAAAAACATGCATGCCCTTTGCTTTGGTTTAACGACATGCAGTTATTACTAAACCAAGAAAATGCTGGTAAAAAAGTTATACTTCTCAAAAACATTCTCAAACCAATTAATTAATAAATCGATAAATAGATAACATAATTAAGTAACCATACCCAACTAACTAGCAAAGTACGAACATTGCAGCCTCTGAGGATGAACTAGAATCTCAGTGGCAGTATCATGGTGTGTGATTGGGAAAAATGGAGCCCAATGCTTATCATCAACGGGCACACCAGCTGGTAACCATATTTTGAAAACATTAAAAAAGTAAGTTTGACTTTGTGTGTATATGTATATGCAATGAAAAGGTACTTAATTGTAATCCTTAACCATGTAGGAGTATACAACAATTCAAGAGTATTTAACACACCCAACGCAAGGGTTTTTGAGTCAACAACACAACATACAAAATGAATATGTGATTTCTACTGTTAAACAAACCAATAAATATGAAAGTGGTGTGGGATGATTAAAGGAGATGAAATAACGATACCTTTTCTAGGTTATTATTGTAAAATTGCAAGTAAATCAACTTTATATAATGAATGTATTAAATGTATGGATGTTAGGATTCTTAATATTTTTAGTTAGATCAAATAAGAGAGTTCTTGAACGGTATCTTTCAGAGACCCATAAACCCCAACTAATGCTTTGTCATTTTTTGTTGTCAAAATAACACGACATAAATAATCTTTGTTGAGATGTTTGAACATCTATAACTTCGTGTTGCAACCCCCGCAGGCCTGCAGAATTCAACTTAAAGACTTAAATTTGAGAAAGACAAAGAAGTGACATTTTTCATGTGTCAAAACAATTGCTACCAGCATTAAAAGGAAATATTATTGATGAAAATGAATATTAGTAGAATTCTTTTATCACAGGATACAAAATTTGGTCTGATAATGAAAAAAAAAAATCGGTATTCAAAATAGAATAACAAAGATATGCATTTAGAGAAATAGATCATTAGAACATTGCCTGCCATTTGCTCATGTCCATCGATGATAACCGCAGGCACAAGCTTAAGTAAAGTGGGTGGGGAGCATAAAGAATATGCAATGTTTCATGGGCTTGATTAACAAAGTATGTACTGGAATTCTAAAACTTTTACATACTGATCATTAAGCATTTGCCGATATTTCAAAGCAGGAAAAAAAATTATATATCAAAATAATTCCAATTCATTTAAACAATAATTTCATGAATTCCACTCTAAGAAAACAATTATGAAGAACAGAAACGGTGAAAACGCAAGAAAACTAAAACTTTTGTTGTAAAAACCACTTTAAGAACATACTCCTTCCAAACCGTTTTAACTCTGCCACTCATATTCACCTTCACAATTCCATACTCTCTCATCTACATATCTTTTGTGTGTCAAAGCACACCTGGAAGCTGTATGTAATAGAATAAAGGGTGACAACTTTCTTATAGTTGATATTGACAAAGTAATTCTTGTGCTTACATGTAAGCGTACATGTTATCAAAGTTACTATGTCTTGGTTGGTTTCAAGTGAAATAGCTGAAACATAATTGAACTAATATGGTTGACAAAAGAAATTTGATCTTTGAGTTATATGCAAAATCCGTTTTGAGGTTTTTGTGGTCTAAGACAAACCTACAATTTGGGTCATAATAATTAAGAGGTATACAAAATTTGAATTCCGAGAGTGTGAAAATAATTTGTTTGAAGATGACAGATTTTATTATGTTAAAAAGTAATCTAATAAAAACATTAAACTTCATACAAAGAAACATTGTTTAAGTGTTCATACAAAACAATTTCTTCGAAAAAAGTCATTAATAATTACAACATTTTTAGTTCAGAAAAAAAGTTTTTTGCTTCAACATCCGACCTCTTCCTTTATAATTTAACATTGTTTTTTGTTTTATATTTAATGACCCCTAATTTTATTTTATTTTATTTATTTTAACACCCAAATTTTGGACTTATTTTTTTGGATTAGGACGGTCCCCTTATATGCAACAAAGCCTGTAACTTTTGATTTTGTTATCCCTCCCGATTCCTCTGCGTTGATATTATTGATATCATGATTACAATATCTGCACAAACACAATAATTTTTTGTTGAACATATTTATTCATTTAAAACAATACGGAGGCAATTGCTTCTGTTCAGCCTTCGTGATTATAGAAAAAAATAAGGAATCTGAATGAATATTTTACTTACTATCTCTTTGGTTAGAATTGTTATTTCTGTTTTCTACAAGGTTCAGATTTCAATAATTATTTATTGAGTTGTACAACATCTGTAGAGATTTTTTTTTTGTCGATCTATTTTGTTCAATCATTTGCCTATGCGCCATTAGTGCAGTTTGTAGCGCGATGATGTATCTACGATCACTACAAGAAAGCACTGAAATTTCGAGGCACAAAACTCTTTGGAAATTGTCAATATCTCCTCGGAATGTCAATTTTTGTATGAGGAACTCACGTCCGTTGGTTGCAATCTTATTACCGAGGAAATTTATGAGGAAGAATGTCCTTGAAATAATGATTTGATTGACACAAAAGTGACTACCGTTTTCGAGGAACTTTGTACTCATAATGTATTTTATTTAAAAAAAATATTTAAATTTATAATTATTTTCCTATGTGTCAAAATTTTGAATTTCAAATTTCAAAAAAGCACCAATTTTGAATTTCAAATTTCAAAAAAACACCTATTTTTGAATTTCAAATTTTTAAAAAAGCACCAAATATTTTGAAAACACTCCCAAACAAGGTGATGGCTACCCCTTAATTTCCCTTCCTCCCCTCCAAAGCCTTTCCCCCGCTAACTCCCAACAATTAAGCCTTGGGAAATTAATCTCCTATACATACATTTGAGAATGGTTGAAATAACCAATCCACATGGCATTCTCCTTTCTTCTATCTAAAACAATGACACATGTCCTTATTATGTACAAACAACACAAATGAAATTTTAATGACATTAAAAATGTATATTGTTTGACTTATTCTTAGATTGCTTTTGATTGGTAGATGAGAATTCAATTGAATTAAATGTGAAAATAATCAATGGAAAAATACATCAACAAGTATCAATAATGATGCAAATTGATTTTCGTATATCAAAAAAGTAATTACATATTGTTAAACTATTGAGAGTGAAAATATAACCCATATTCCATAAAATAAAATAAAATTGAGGAGATAAGGAGATTTAAAATTTCAATTCAATAATATTTTTAAAAAAAGGAAATGAGAATGATTAGGGGGTAGCACTTGGGTGCCTTTGGCTTCGGTGCCTTTCGGTGCCTTTGTCTCTATCTCTCTCCTAACCAATAATTCTCTCTCATCAAAATAATTTATTTTAATCATTCCATCACCACTCTCTTTCCTCTAAAATACACTAAAGTCACCAAAGTCACCCAAC
>Ga0228711_1004639_pt1 | contig 21067 bp, 8 predicted proteins | sample MedpolnodulmetaG_2_FD_177996 | JGI IMG/M metagenome (GOLD analysis project Ga0228711, IMG submission 177996) | Root nodule microbial communities from Medicago polymorpha collected in Santa Monica, California, United States - brown nodules | ecosystem: Host-associated > Plants > Roots > Nodule... | reverse complement strand
ATTCAAATCCATAAGATCAAAACATAGAAAGCAAGAATAATATCAATATCATAAGATAAATTAGAATCACACAACATCCCAATCAAAGGGAATACATACTAATAGAGTTAACTACATTTAATTCCAACAAAAAGAGTTTAGTTACTCATTGTCATGGTAACCTTACAGGGAAAAAAGAAGAGATGGAATGGAACCAAGCCATGATGTCTCACTGATCTTGTGTCTTCCTTCAATCCTTGTGCTCCTCGCTCTTTAGATTCTCTCTGGTCTTTCCCTTGTTTCTCTCCTAAAGTGGCCTCTAATAATCTGGTCTGATATGATATGATATCCCTCATGAAATGAACAAATGGGCTTTTATATGGCCTGTTCTGTCTCAACTCGCCTCGCGAGTAGAAACGCTCGTCATGGCGAGTAGTGGTTTCTTCACCAATGGGTTTGTGCCACGTCAGCTCTGAGGGGATTTAAGCCGCCTTAACTTGCCTCGCGAGTGAGTTGCTCGCCATGGCGAGTTGTGTTCGCCCTGGGCTCACCATGGCGCTTGGGAGGCGAGTAAATATGCCTTCCTGCCTTTGCTTGCTTTTGCTACTCGCCATTGCGAGTTGGAGGCGAGTAACTTCATTTTTCTGCCTTTTTGTACTTTTTTTCTTGTTTTACTTCTTTGCTTGGTGTCTTAAGTTCAGTTCCTGCACAAATGGGTAGAGTAAGATAAATGAAGCGTAATAGGGCAATTATCACTTTTCTCTCGGCTTTTCCCTAGATAACTTGTGAAACAAGTAAGAGAAGTGTCTTAAATGTAACATGAAATTAACTACTTTTTGGCACTTATCAGACACTCTGGTAGAGCTATGGTGGTGATTTCTGTTCGTTTTTGCCGATTTCTCTTCTCCATAACAAAGCTATGAAGCTCTATCCCGTGAATCGAAGCTTTTGGTCGGATCGAAACTCTCTCTTCTCTCACCTCAACAGCTTTTTCCAGTGACATTCCGGTAGGTGGTGATTTTTGTCTCGTTTTAGATGATTTCTCTTCACTTTTATTAGATTTTGAAGCTCTTTTTACTGAATCGAAGCATTTCCGTGCTGGCTCTTCTAGATTTGTCACTCGCCCGTGAGATTCAACTTCTCCGATAAGCTCTTCTGTTCATTTTTTGCTATGCTTTTCTTGGTTTCTATATTGTTCTCTTTTAATCTCTGCTATCTGGTTTTGTTTTGTTGGTCCTCTTTCTCTCCGGTGAGATTGTCTTTCCTAGCTTTCTTCTGATTGCTGTGGTTTGGGGCTGCTTCATTTGATCCAAAACCATGGTTTGCCCTTGGCCTTTCCTGGCCCCGTTGGAGCTGCCGGCGCTGGAGAATATGGTGAAAACCTTTGCACAGGCGGTGGCCATCTCGAATGAACCTCTTGTTCTACAGCTTCCCCCCGAACCATTATTGGTGATTCTGTTCGGATTTAGCTCTCACAAGCACACTATGAAGCTGGTATCAAGGATTGTAGCACACATCTACATGGTCAAGTTACCCTTCAGAAGCATGATTCCCCATTGACAACTTAGTCTTTGCGATTGAAATTGAAAACCATTTGGCCAAACTTAAGCAGTTGGTCTATATCACCGTTGGGAAGGGGATGTTTTGAGTTCATGTTCAATTCCATTGAGGATATGAGAAGGATTTTGGCACAGGGAGTAATCAATCTAAAGCTTGGGATTCTGCGGTTTTCTCGCTGGACTCATGATTTTAACTCTTAATCTCAACAGCAAACACACGCTCAAATATGGATACGCCTAATGCACTTACCTCAGGAGTATTGGCGCAATGAGACTCTATTTGAAATAGCATCAGGGGATGGTACTCCGTTAGTTATTGATGAAGCAACCAAATCTAGACTCTTCAGTATTTACGCCATTATTGGTTGATGTGGACATGTCGGGAAGCTATTTGACTCTATTATTGTGGAAAGGGTAGGCTATGCATTCTCAGTTGAAGTTCAATATGAACGACAACCCTCATTTTGCACTCACTGCATGTTTCTTGGTCACACAATCCATCAGTGCAAGCGATTTGGTAACCTCTGGCTAAAAATAATTCTGACCAACACAAAAGGAAGACGTTCCCTCAAAAAACTTCAACAACTCAGATTCCCAAAGGTGCTCTAGTAACTACTTCTGGTAAGCAAGCTGATGGCATCCTTAATATGCCAAATGGTCCTGGAATTAATGTACAATCTGCTCAAGCTTTAGCTACTAGTAACACTACACTTCCTGAATTTAATATGAATGTTTCTGCTGTTGATGATACTGTTTTTCCGAGACAAAGCTTTACTCTGATAATCAGTGATGCTATTGTTACTCATAACCGCTCGGCTAGTCAAGATGATTTGGATGACCAAAATCTTGACATTCATAATTCATTTGATATTTTGGGTTCTGAAGTGGAGAATGCAACTGGTGAGGCTTTGCATGGTGATCCGGACACATTGGAGGTTTCAGTTGGCTTGCAAGATGCAGCCCGAAACTCCCCCAAGGTTGTCTCAGATGAAGTGGTTTCTCTAGTGAATCACACTAGCTTAGAGGCTCCTGGTAATAGGTCCCTAGAGCTAATGGTAGATCTCACTGAGAAACATGTGGAGCAGATTGCTGGGAGGCTGTCCTCCCCCACCAATTCTTCACCCTCATCTATGCAGGATAAGGTCATCACTTCTTATGAGGACCCTACTTTGGTTCAACCATTGCCTTCTGAGTTGTTGGGAGTTTCTGTCATACCTGCTACTTCTGTGAGAGTTGTGAATCCAGACAGGTTAAAGGCCTGGGTAGATACTCCAATGCTTACTCATATGTCGCAACCTATAACTTCTAGCTATGATAGTTTGACAACTGACAAGCTCCCTTCAAGCCAAATCTTGGTTCCTGCTTCCAAATCCTCCTTCCATTCTGCTGCAGCCCTTAAGAGTGTGAAGATTCTTTCCAAATTTTGAGGGGATGAGGTAGAAGAGGTGGTGGAGGACACTCTCAGCCATGACCAGAGGCTTGAGATGGAAGACTTTCTAAGTCTATCTGAAAGCGCTAAGGCAGAGAGAAAGAAGAAGACACAGGTGAACAAGGTGAAGCCTTCTAGTTTTAACTCAGCCGGAATGAGGACTCGTGCCCAAAAGGGTACCTCCAAAGCCGCCTTGACAGATACAAAATAGTTGGTTTATTTGCAACAGATTATCTGGGAATACCAATACTTTTGTTCAAATTTTCTTAGAGAGAGTAGTCTTTTAGTCATTGTTTGGCCAAGAATGGTCATACTTTTGACTAGATTTTCTGCACATTGGTTGTCTTTGACACCTCGTTCCTTAGGTCATTCCCTTTATGGGGATAGCTCTGGTTTCTCTTTTCATAGGTTTTACACTATATGATTGTGATGTATTGGTTCAGGCCTCTCCTACTTTTATATTTTATTGCTTCGATAAAAAAAAAAGTATAATTAACTCACTTTGAATTATCATCATCATCGGGTCAAACCACCGTCGCCAGTAAATATTGTTTTCATGTGTCTAAATACATACGATAATTACATGAGAGTGGAATAATTTTGTTTGAAGAGTTGATTGAACAACAAGCATTCTAATCGGTTTTTGCTATGAGCTCTAATATTACAAACATATATAATAAAGATGAAATAAAATAACAAGGATCAACAAAATATTAAACGCTATTGGTTTTTTAACCATAGGTTGGCTCCTTTTTTCCAGTCTTAGTTTCCAAATATTATCGTCCATTCTCCAGGTCGAATTGATCTAAGACCTGAATTTATTTTTCGCTATATGTGATCATTATAAACCAATGTGTTTTCTAAGTTTTAGATTGAAACAAATCCTGAATATATTTGATTTAGCTCCAACGTGTGTTTCTGAGTTTTTCTTTCTTGCTTTAAATCTGAAATTTATTTGGCACGAATTTGCTTTAATTCAAAGGGGATCATATGCTCTATTTCTCTAAATTTTCGTAAATAAACTGCATTTATGATATTATAGAGTTTTGACAATAACATGCCTTGTTCGAGTATGAATGTAATATCTTTGTAAGGAGAATTCTACAAAGAAGATGGGACTAGAACTTCAACGAAAGCCGCATAAGGATTAATGAGGAGTTGACTTGGTGAAGTAGAACTCACCCGCATCAATATCATTTAAGAACATTATTGCTCCAGGTCGTAGATTCTGAATGATGCAGTGAAACACTCTTGGAGGTATTACTCTTGCTCTTGAATAAACTTTGCTATGATAACTTAATATTGATTATTGCCTTGGCGAAACAACATCAATTTATGAAGACGAACATGTGGATTTTATGAAAGTCTACTTATTACAAGAATTCAATTTTAATGATGATTATTGTGATGCATATACATAATATTTGGACAATCAACTGACCGGCTTGTTTCAGTAACAATATTTCGTATTTATTCTGGTGAGCGAGCGGATATAAGAGAAATAAAATTAAGATAACGGACGAGTTAGTTCCAGCTTAACTAGATGAGTTAAGTCACAACTTAATGTGAGAAAGAAGAGAACAAAAGAGCATAAGAAAAATAGGGCGAATATTTATACCTTTTGATTTGAAAAATTTTTGCTCAAAATATTTGGAGACAATATATTTACTCCTTTTGATTTGGAGACGATATATATACTTTTGGATCTGAATGAAATGTTTATTTAATATATTTTGAGACAATATATTTTCACTTTTTGATTTGAAGAAAATTTCTTGCCTAATATGTTTTGAGAAAATATACTGTTTGATTTGAAGAAAATTTATTGCCGAATACATTTTGAGAAAATATATTGTTTGATTTGAAGAAAATAAAGAAAGAATAGTGAGTAAAACACAAGAGATAGGACCAAGTTAATATGAGAAAGACTACTCTAGGTACCCCGTGGCAGAAGTAAAGTGTGGGATTGTTAAAATGTCACATATGAGGGATTCTGGCGCGGAAAGTCTTGGTATTTGAGAGGTCCAAGTGATCCATCTCTCTTTCATGGGAACCCCTTTCATGTACCATTTACTTTGCGAACTGAACTAACTGTTTAGTAAAAACATAAATAATGGATTATTAGCGCTAGACCCACATAGGAGAATAAGTTTGAGTAGAAGAACTAGTTCCAACTTCATAGGAGGAAATAACAACATAGAAAATAAGATAACCAGCAAATTAATTTCAAGGTAGTAAGGGAAAGAGAAGTAGCGTAAAATAAAAGAATGAAGGGGGCGAGTTAGTAGCAAACTCTGATTTAAGAGAAGTGGTAGAATGAAGTAGAAGACTTAGCTAGTTCCAATCTAATAGAAGAAAAAGAATGACTAAAAGCACAAGATAATTAAGAAAGAAAGTTATTCTCGATTTAATAGGAGCATGAGGAAATAATCTAGCAGGCGATCTAGTTCCAAGTTCAGAGCAAGAGTATAATGTAACATAGTATGCCAACAAGAGTAAGAAGAAAAATAGAAGATGTGGGCGAATTAATAGGAGAATAACTATAAATAGATAGGATCAAACTAAAGAATGATCATCCACGATTAAGACTCTTTTCTTTCGGCTTAATAGTAGTTTTGATCCCTTAAGTTTCAGGAAGTTGTGATTTTGGCCCCCTAACAAAAATAAAATACAATGCAGTCCCCTAAGTATTGCCCCTTTTGCATTTTTGGCCCCCAATTTTTGGCCCCCTAAATATATTTTTTATATTTTTAATTATTAAAAAATAAAATTAATTATTTTTTATTTTAATTTTTTAATTAAAAAATAAAATAAAAAATAAGAAATAAGAAAATTACATACGTGGCGGCCACGTCAGCATTGACTTGGTCAAAATTGGCCTTGGGGGCCAAAATTGTAAAAGGGGCAATATTTAGGGGGTTGAATTGTATTTTATTTTGTTAGGTGGCCAAAATCGCAACTTCCTGATACTTAAGGGGCCAATTAAGCCTTTTCTTTATGATTATTTTGGAAGGGTGGAAGTATTGTTATATTTCAGATAAATCAAGTTTCGGAGGCAAACAATCCCGCCAAGGGCGAGATTAAACAAAAGAAAGAACTCATCAAGCAACACGCCAAAATGAAATTTAGAAAGCAACAGTCCCACCATTAAGAGCTTGAAGATAAAACGCGGAGTTATCCTAAACATTCTCGACCTTTGAAGTTTGTTTTGCAGGTTTTTAACAAGGCACCCTATTTTTTTTCCAGAAATTATTGTTGTCTTTTATATTTGACTCTAGCAGGAATAAAAGGCATCTATACAGAAGCCGCCAAAATTTACGTCTACCCGACCAGTGGGCTTTGAACGTTGACTAGGAAAAATAGGTCAATCTGACCAGTGGGCTCTGAACGTCGACTAGGAAAAATACGTCAACCCGACCAGTGGGCTCTGAATGTCGACTCGGTAAAACACGTCAACCCGACCAGTGGGCTTTGAACGTCGACTCGAAAAAATACATCAACCTAACCAAATGGGCTCTGAACGTCGACTAATAAAAATACGTCAACCCCACGAGACTCTGAACGAAAGTGTCAACCCTATGTGGCCCTGAATGCCCTGTCAACCCTACGAGGCTCTGAACATTTTTATTGTCAACCCTACGAGGCTCCGAACGAAAGCGTCAACCCTACATGGCCCTGAACGCTTTGTCAACCCTACGAGGCTATGAACAGTTTTTAATGTCAATCCTATGAGACTCTGAACAATTTTTAACGTCAACCCTATGAGGCTCTGAATGAAAGCATCAACCCTATGTGGCCCCGAACGCCCTGTTAACCCTACGAGGCTCCGAACAGTTTTTAACGTGAACCCTAGAGGCTCTGAATGAAAGTGTCAACCCTACGTGGCCCTGAACGCCCTATCAAACCTTTGAGGCTCTGAACAACTATCTATGTCAACCTTAAATAGGCTCTGAACAAAACGAGCAACTTCCAAAAATTCTACACACCATGTACGTCTATAAAGAAACAACCTATGCTCTGAAATTCAATGCAATGCCATAGAAAAGTTCAACTCGTCAACATATTCTCCACAACGCCATAAAACGTCAATGGTTATCAAAAGATAATCGCCAACAGTCACCGAAAAATTACTGAAACTACAGTCACAAAAACAACCATGTTTCCTCAACAAAAAAGAGCAGGCATCATTTATATAAACGCACCACGAAGTTAAATAAAGGACAAACTTCGAAGGAGACAATAATTAACCAGAAACGACATTGTGATTGCCCAAAGTAAACCGAATCATAGATACCATTGACAAACAAATCGACAAATCGAAGCAAAATAGAGCACAACACTACAATGATTAAAAATAAAATTGCAGCACGAATAGGAGACAAAGAAATACTAAAATACAAAATATCAAGAAGGACTCGCCCGTTTTAAGTTACATCCAAAATAAAAATTACAAATACTTAGGATGCCATGTGCAACTCGCCTCGATAAATTACTTCAACAATGAAGTGCAGAGTACTACAATGCCAAAAAGGTCTCGCCCAAGTTACAGAGTACTATATCGCCAAAAAGGGCTTGCCCATACCATACACTCATGAACTCACCGAAGAACATGCAAAATGCAGATATGGCCCACTTTCTAGTATCAAAAGAGCAATATTATAATAAATGACTCCGCCTTGTCCCAAGACTAGTGCTTGGGGGCCTGTACCCTACCTGTATCGTCACACTCTCTAATCAGAACCATCCCTAAAAAGTAGAGCTAAAATGCGAAAAATGAGGAAGTGCAAATGAAGAAAGGAAGAAAATGAAGGGTTTGCGAATTTATAGGACAACAACAGTTAAAGTCCCCTCGAAAAAAATGCTTACCCTCTACACAATTGAAGACACATGGTAGGAAAAAGAACAAATAACTCACCTCGTAAACATGTACAATAACTCGCCATTAACTCCTTAACTCTCTAGACCTTGACAAACCGTTTCGCCTTGTCCCAAGACTCGTGCTTCGGGGGCTGTGAACGATCAACCTACTGACACATAGATCAAATCAAAATCAAGGATGCACTCTCCTGGGGGCTATGAAACAAAGTAGAATCGCCCTGGAGGGGCTCTCGAAATTCGGATGATAGCATCCGAAGACGCACATGAAAATATAAGCAAATCATAGCAAAATTTTAAAGTAAATTAATCACTTCGCCTTGTTCCAAGACTCGTGCTTGGGGGTTGTGGCCATCAATATATTCCTAAGGACCTAAGGAACCTCTAAAAGGGCATTTAGACCTTCTCAGAGGCCTTAGCGCACTCCAAAAAGGCTCTAAGGCCTAAGGCGCGCCCCTCCCAGGGCGCCGCCTTAAGCTAGCTTCTAGAAGCCTCTCGAGCTCGGCCTAAATACATAAATACCCATATTACTTACTGCCTAAGTAATCATAAATCAGGCCCATAGAGGAGGCAGAAATCATAAAATCTTATAAAAATTTGTGATCAATTCATTCCATTTTTCCCTTTTTAGAGGATAAATTTACATATTTCAATTATGTGTCAGATATACGAATACCATATCCTATCCATCTGGAAATTTTAGTTCAAATCCTCCGATAGTGGGTGAAAGATGCCCCTTTTTTTCATTTATTATGATTGTTTCTTTATAATTTTAGTAATTGGAATAGTTTTATTACTACCAAAAACTCGATTTCTACTTTTTCAAAAAATAATCCGAGATTATTCTTGTTACTCTTTAATTTTGATGTATGTGAATATGAATCTATCTTCCTTTTTCTAAGTAATAAATCTTCTCATTTACGATTAAAATCTTTTAGCATTTTTTTGAACGAATTTTTTTTTTTATGCAAAAAGAGAACATCTTGTAGAAGTTTTTGCTAAGGATTTTTCATATACTTTAACATTCCTTGTTAGATATCAAGGAAAATGCATTCTGGCTTCAAAGAATTCGCATTTTTTGATGAATAAATGGAAACATTATTTTATTCATTTATGGCAGGGTTTTTTTTTTTTTTTTTTTTTTTTTTTTTTAATGTTTGATCTCAATCAAGAACGATTAATATAAACCAATTATCCGAACATTCATTTCAGCTTTTAGGCTATTTTTAAATGCGCGGGTAAATCGTTCAGTGGTACGGAGTCAAATGCTGCAAAATATATTTTTAATCGAAATTTTTAGCAAAAAACTTGATATAATAGTTCCAATTATTCCTCTGATTAGATCATTGGCTAAAGCGAAATATTGTAATGTATTAGGGGATCCTATTAGTAAGCCAGTTTGGGCCGGTTCATCCGATTTTGATATTATTGACCGATTTTTGCGAATATGCATAAATCTTTCTCATTATTACAATGGATCCTAAAAAACAAAGTTTGTATCGAATAAAATATATACTTCGGCTTTCTTGTATTAAAACATTGACTTGTAAACACAAAAGTACTGTACGCGCTTTTTTGAAAAGATCAGGTTGAGAAGAATTATTGAAAGAATTATTTATAGCCTATTAAGAGCTATAAATACAACCCTTGAGAGCCTTCTCAAGGCATGACCAATACAGATTAACCCTAATATCAATATTGTACTTTTGCAAGTACAATTATGAAGGATCCAAACTAAATATCGACCTTGGAAACAAGATTGAGGCGTCTAATTCTTCATCCATTAATGTATAATTCTTCAAAAATCATTAGTTATGTTTAATTTTATCATGAGTAACTAGGTTTCTCCGATAAGGTGAAGTAGATGAAATTTTGTCCAGCTATTTGAACGATATAATCTTTGAGTACTTCTTTCTACAATTGAACTTCTAGTTTTATTCAGTTATTACTTTTTCTTAATGCTTTTTTATATGTTTTTGATAGTATAAATTAATTCTTGTGTTGAATGACTATTAATCCTAACTTTTGATATTTGATCTAGGATAAATGTTTGAATGATAATAGTTCTAAAAAGATTATATGATAACATTTGTGACTTCGGATTTAACATTTGGTGAAACGTTTCTTACCTAAAACATTAGGAGGTTGTGATACATTTGGGTGAAAATAACATCGAGGGTTTTTGGAATTACTTCTTGGCAAATAGGAGGAGATTTGGAGATTAGGGTTGATACAATTAGATTGTTGGAAATTATCCATGCACTCTAAACTCAAATAAGGAAACTATCTTGCCTCTTTGATGCAAGACGTTGAGGAATACAATAAATTGTACTCGGAGAATTACAATTGAATATTGTCATATTCTAGTGTGGACCGGACGATTCCCAATTTGTGCTATAAGTAGAAACTCAAATTATTCCTCATTCTAACAAGTGAGACACAACATGCTAATTGAAAGTAGTTAAATTTTTTTAGAAAAAAAATGAATACAAGTGTATAAAAACTCAACTCATTTTTTGTTTTTGTCGAACTAACACCAATCAAGACGGTGTCTCACTAATGAAAACAAAAGTATAATTAAGCTTCTACATGTAAGGGACGATATCGACCGTCATTGGTATTTTAAGTGATTTTGCGTGCTCTTTTCCACTATAATGAAAGTCGGTGTCTCACTAATGAAAATCATTAGTTATGTTTGATTTTGCGTGCTCTTTATCAAGTTGATCCACCATAGAGCCCAACTTTAAATAAACACAATTTCAAAATTCTAACTTCTAGTTTAGCAATTGATACTTCATATGTCATTATTTTAAATCAATATAAATTATTCCTTTTTTAGATCGAATATAAATTATTCCTTTTTTACTAATAGAAGAAATATTGACTTGTTTATACTGAACAACAAATATACTCAAATCAGCATTAAACTAAACCTGATTTTCATCTTTGTAATGTTCTTGGTAAAGATTCTCAATAATAAACATGTTGTGCGGGATACCAATAACATTTTAACACAAATCCAATTACAACACTCACTAATATCAATATTACAAAAAAACGAAATGGATTATCTAAAAGAGTTTTCTTTTTGGAAAATGGACAAAATATAATACCATAACTTTCAGATGAACAGCTAAATGTTTTCGTCCCATAATCGTAAGGATAGCTATAAGCATCAGGACAAGCCCTCTTGAACACAAGAGAGTAAGACCTTAGCTCGCAAGTTTCCGGATATGAATATTTAACGCAACAAAAAGGCTTCAATTTTAATGCAGAACAAACACCTTGGCACGCCACCACTTTACTTTTGTTGCAGACCCTAAGATGCGTGGGACACTCGTTATTAAGATCCACAGGACAACCGGTGCTGCTACAATTCTTGCCAAAACCACCAACAGGAACCACCAAAATGGGGACGTTGAAGCCATCTACCACGCTGACGTTATAAAAATCAAGTCCACCGTCACCGGATAAACTAAAATGTGCCAGTGTGGTAGGCTGTTCGGGTCCCTTGCCATTACGGGCTAACTTCCCCGACCTACAGTTGCCAGCAACACATGAGAATTTTTCGGTGGCAGAGTCTATGTTGCAATCAGTTCGGCCCCAGAAGCTGCCAGACCAGGTGTCGGGTGCTGTAACGGTGGAAGTCTTTCCCGACATTAAAATTAAGCCGGTGGTTGGGAGAGTTGCGTTTGTGCTAGTAGTAAGTGAAGCTGGCCACACTGCGTAGCTGCACTTGTTAATTAGAGTGAACACCGCCGAATTGGCCCCTGCAAATCAATGTTATTAATTTCAACTTTCTAAGTATTAAAAGACGTTAAATAAAATTCACTCATTCATTTTATACTATTGTTTTTTTTTTCTTTCAAGATGGACAAGTAACAACATGATTTAATTAAAATTGAGTTAAAAAAATGATTTAATTCTGTGTTTAGCAATGTTACGTATAAAATGACAAGTAAGATCATATGATTTATAAAAAATAAAATTACCTTACTGTCGAAGAAAAAAAGAGATTACCTGGTAATAAAAGATGAAGGGTTACTAACAAAAATGAAAAAACTGATGTTGGTCTAAGCAGATGGAAGCTTACATACATTTTGGAAAGATGAAAATGAAGATGGAAGATTAAGTAAAAGATTCACAATACTTTTCCTTACCTTATATAAAATATGAGTCTCTACCTCTTTCATCCTGCTTTTGTGTAAAAAAATTGTGGCTTCAACTGATTTTGAAAAGGTAAAGTACAGTAACAACGGTTTAAAATGTAATAGTCATACAAATGTATTGTATAAAGTTTTTAACATATTAAAATTGATGAAAAATGTTCAACATTAAAGTATGTTTGAACTCAAATCAAAGAAATAATTAAATATTATGGTCTAACACCTAATTATTTACATTTGAGAAATAATAACGAGCATCCCAAAGCATTATTTAATTTTTTTAATAATAACTATTTAGGAAAATTTGTTATTCAATCCGTTAAAATTTATAATATTTAACTTTTTGTATGAAGACATTTGTTAGCATTTTATATTAAAGAAAAATGCTCATTCATTATGATACTCCGGTTTTGTTGTTAAGGTAAGCTTAAATTTTCCACTTGTGTTCATTAAATTAGTTATGATAACAGTACATTTGATGTGTTTGATAAAATGTCTAAATAAAGAACTATTGTTTTCTTTTATTTTCATTGACCTTAGTTGTGATTGCTTCTTTGTTTTGTTTGAAATATTAATGATATTTTGAAAATAGCTTCTTTTATTTTCATCAAATGATAGTTATATATAAGCTCTATTTGCAATGCCATGATTTCTTATGTTTTTTGTGACATTCAAAGCATGTTTCTTATGGTTTTGCAGCTGGTTTGGTTGCGGCTTCAGGTGCTGTTCCTAGCCTGCTAACCTGCTACGGCTGGAGGGTAGTTTTTTGGCCAAGGGTCTGGTTGGTTTTTGTTGTCTCTGTAATTGCTTTCTAGACTTTCTAGGCTTTTTTTTCTTTCTGTTAACTGGACTGCCTCTTCCTTTTGGTGTTTCGGTTTGCAGACATCAGTTGGGCAAACACATGTGAAATTTGCACAAATATATAGTTACAAAGATAAGATCATAATAAAAAACATAGAAGAAGGAAAACTAACATGTGGGTTGCACTTGGTAGTGTAGTTTGCTGCAAAATGCAATACATAAGAGTTATTTTTCTAGTGAACTTATTTACATTGCTAGTACCTTCTGAATGTGCACAATAAAGACACATATGTCAAATAAGATGCAAAAACAATGCAGACAAGTATATGTAATCCGAGCAAAAACAATGCAGACAAGCTCCTGCATTATATTTGTGTATAATTCAAATGCCATGATTTCTGATTGTTATGATCATTGTTATGTTTCTTATGATTTCTTATGTTTCAAAGCATGTTTTAGATTGTGTGACATTCAAGATAGCTCCTGATGTAATGGAAATTAACTTCTTTTTTTTTCTTACTAATTGTTTACCTTTGACAGTAGCCAAATCTCATTGCAAAATGAACTATTGGAACGAAAAATCAAATGAAGACGATGATTTTTTTGAACAAGCTTCTTTAGTGGGTGCACTAATGGGTGAATATGCTGTGAAACATTTATGTAAAGAGCCATGTAGAACTAGTGAGGATAAAGACAAAACCCTTGCTCATGATGATTATCGTAGATCAGTTAATTTGGATTCATCTCAAAATTTAAATATAGCTTCATCATCTGAGATGAATCATGTCCAAGACTCGGTTCGAGATCAAATTATAGAGTTAAAATAATAATAATTAGTATTGTAGTAATGTTTCAGATTTGTATTGCACTTTATATTATATTCTCTATTTGTAATCTTAATGAGTACTTCATGTTTAATATATATTTCCTAGTATTTTTATTTGAATATTGTGTGATTAACAATAATATTAATGTAGTAATTTTATTGTCAATTAATAAAGAAAAATGAAGGATGAAAAAACTAAATAAATGTAAAATTTGATAATATTAATCTAGTAATTTTATTGTCAATTAATAAAAAAAATGAAGGATGAAAAAACTAAATAAATGTAAAATTTGATGTATATACATACATATACACTCACACTCACGTGTTAAAGCCTATTTTGGTCTTTCACACATGTAAATGCAATTCTCACTCAAAAACATCCAAACAATATTTTTCATACAAATCACTTTTGTTTTGAAGGTAACCGAATATAAATCACTTTACATTCAAGTCACATTTAACCAAAATTAATTCTACAAAATCAATTCTATCAAAATCAACTTTTTGCACCGCATAACCAAACACGCGAAAGTATTATTGATGATATACGGTGGCAAAAGAAACTTCAAGAAACTGAAAGGCCACAATGTCCTTAACAGACATGTTTTTAATAATTACCAAGTTTGTGGATAGAGTTTATGTCGTTTTGACATTTTCAGCATGTAATATTTGTTTGGATCAATAGAAACCTTATTTTTTAAGTGTATAGGGGAAAACAAAACATAGGTTCTAATTGTTGTTGTGTTGTGCAGGTACAATGCAATAAGCTTCTCATTGTTCATAAATACAACCAATTTAATTTCTAAGTAATATGAAATATCAATATTGAATAAAAGCAAAATGCAAACAATGCTAAAAATCCCATCAAAGGAAACTAATACTAATTACAACTTACAGAACCATATAGATAGGGACTTGGGGGAGCTGCAACTTCAACAATTCCTTCTAACATCAGTAAAACATTCTTCATTGTTGGCCTAAGAGAAGGATCTTCTTGAATGCACCAAATAGCAATCATGACAAACTTTTCCAAGCACATCATGTCATTGCTAGCCTCGTTATCTTTGTCGAGAAGAATGTCAAGTCTTTTAGTCTTATAGCAATCATAAGCCCAATCAGTTAAAATCCCTTTTTCTTCAGTAAAAAATTCTTTCTCTACATTTTTCCTACAACAAATGATTTCTAACAACAATACACCAAAACTATAAGTATCAACTTTAGCGGTGATTGGTGCACTCCTAAACCAATCTGGTGCAACATATCCTTTAGTTCCCCTTATTCCCGTTTCAGTATGGCTTTGATTAATCAATAATAACTTTGCTAATCCAAAATCTGAAATTCTAGCATTGTATTGATCATCTAGTAGTATATTTTGTGGCTTTATATCACAATGGATGATTTGGGTGCAACACCCCTCGTGCAAGTAAACAAGACCTCTTGCAATCCCCAGGATAATTTGGACTCGTTGGTTCCAATCTGGTTTTAAAGGGGTGAAAAGAAAGCTTGCTAAAGTGCCATTACTCATTAACTCATATACCAAAATGCGATGTTGTCCTTCGTTGCAATATCCAAGAAGACGGACAAGATTCCTATGATGAGTTTGGCCTATCACACTCATTTCAGTCTTAAATTCCTTATCACTATCCTGGATCAGCTTGTCTAGTTTCTTAACTGCCACATTGATCATCGTCTCTATTGTTCCTTTGTAGACAATGCTGCAAGATCCTCTTCCCAATTCTTCTCTAAAGTTATGTGTTGCTTCCACAATTTCCTTAAAGCTAAAACTTCGCAAGTTATTGTCAACAACACTTTTGTTGGTTCTACTACTTTTGATCTTCTTGAGATTGTAGGAGAACCCAAAAAACATTGCACCGAGCAAAGTTAAAATGACAAGCAATGAGATTCCCAAAAGAACTGAAATTACAATGATCAAAGTATCATGGTCTTTCTTCCCATTTGACAAGGCAGATAAGGATGACAAAGGATCATTGTTCATCAATTTGATGATTGATATTCCTTTAACTCCCTGATCATTTCTCCCATACGCGAGTGGGAGCTTCTTCTTCCAACAGGAACTTTGGTTGAAAGAAGCCAAAACACATAAGCAATCTCGTAAACATGATTCCTTACATTCTTGTAGACTAGATGGACTTATTATTTCATAATCAGATTTTGGCCAATCAGTATTTGGCAATTCCTTCATTGTATATAGATCATTGTGTGAATCCCAATTCCCCCCAGCTTGACAAATAACTTGGAAATTTGGTATGCAACCAACATACATGTTATTTGAATCAATCGGAGAATATCCTACTGGGCAGGTACAGTTAGGCCTTTGATCATTTGTAAGGGTGCAAATGCTATTAAACCCACATACACCTTCACCATCTGTGAATGTAGAGTACAGGCATATGTTTTCTGGTATAGTCTTTGCAATGACCCAACTTTGTCCTCTCTTTGGATCTTTAGGGTAAAATGCAATGGTGAAAACTCCATCAAAATTAATAGTTGCTTTGTAGTAGAAATCATCAGTTGAGAATGTCCCATTTGGATTGCTGATAGAAAAGTTATCCCCTCCTTTTTTCTCAATGTATAAGAAACCTGATTCGTCAAATATCAAACGCTGACCAACGTTTGTTTGATTCTTAGAATCACTATTGGTGTTAGAACTGTAGTAAGGCTCGTAACTGTAATTGCTTGGGAAATTGATAAGGTTGAGCACAAGATTCCCACCCTCTTGGAGATGAAGTTTAAACCTTCCTTGTGAGAAGTTGAATGATCCTTGTCGTGAAGAAAGATTCCCATTCAACTCCATTACTTGATTCGGCACTAATGTATCAGTGGGATGACTGAAACTATCCCATATTGTCACATTATTTTTGTCTCGCAATTGAAAGTTTCCATCATCATTTATTAGACCATTAGAAATTGTACCTGATGTGAAATCTGATCTCCATAACTCTAAACCTTGAGGGTTAGTGAGCACCAAACCACGAGAATCATTTAATATCAATCTTGATCCTTTAGGAGCAGGGTTGTCTCCATTTGCATACCAAATGATGGCATCATCTTGTATCTTGTCATACCATATAGCTAGCAAGAAAAGCTCATCAGGAAGTTGGTAAAATCCAAATGCGAAATCGCCTGAAGGAGAGAGCCAACGAGTTGTGCCACTGCCAGCAATAAGTGACTCACCAACAATCACACCTTGATCCAATGATTCTAAGCTGCATAATAAAATAGTAATGAATAATCTTTGAAACGGAATTTGTAACTGTTCAAATCAATGATTATTTTTTTTTAAATGACAGATTAGTATGTTAATTTTTTTATGTTAGTATTTGTCCAAATCAATGAATTGATCTTATACTCACAAGTTGATTTGTATAGCACAACTTAATGCGATAGACCAGTTAACCGATAGCGCGGAAGCTAATAACAGTTTGCAAATAAGCTAACCGATAACAAGAAACAGTTTGCAAATGGTAGAACTATTTGATAAATATAAAATGACATGAAAAATATTTTGAAGTATTAGTATCTAACCTGGCGTTATTTGAGGCAGGACAAAAAACAACGTGATAATCGGTGGCTGGACAAGTGAACGTGCTGGTCTGATCATCATACACATAGCTATAAGCTTGAGGGCACGTCGTCTTGAATATCTGAGCATACACACTCGGCTCACAAGTATTTGGAGTTGAATGATTCCCAACGCAACAGAAAAACTGCAAATTAAAAGCAGCACAAGGACCCTGGCACGCCACAACCGTTCCATTTTCTGTTACTTTCAACTCCGTTGGACACACCGCGTTCAAATCCGTAGGACAACCTGTGCTGTTACACCTACCAGAACCACCTAATGGAACCAATTCCATCGGGACATTATAACCGTCTACCAAGCTAACGTCATAAAAATCTTGATTGTTAGCACTGTCCAAAGTGATTTCCGCCAATGTCACAGGTGGTGATCCGCTGCGGCCATCACATGCTACTTTCCCGGATCCGCAGTCACCTGTGATACATGAGAAGTTTTTGGAGACAGAGTCTGTTGTGCAGAGAGTCCGTCCCCAGAAACGACCAGTCCATTTGGCGGGTGCTGTAATTGTTGAATTCTCACCGGGTTTTAACATGAATCCTGTGGTTGCTAGTGTTGCATTTCCACTATTTCCACCAGTAGTATATGAAGCTGGCCAAACCGTATAGTTGCAATTGTTAACTATAGTGAATTCCGCTGAAAATACCACTGCAAAATGGAAAAGATACTTTAGACATTGAACATTGAATATACGTGTGTGTTAAATAATTTGTCATAAATGAGAATTAGAATTAGAAGAAGTGAAGAGAAAGATTATGATATGTATTTAATTTGTGTATAAGAGTACCTGAAGTTATTGATAGATGAAGTGTCAAGAAGAACAAAAATGACATTGGCTTAATCATATGGAAGCTAAATTTGAAATGGAGAAGAAGAAAATGGAGCAGAAAAGATAGTTATCCAAATTTTCTTCTGTGGTATGAAAGGGTGCCAGTTTAGGAAGGGAATTGCAATGAATTTAGTAATTTACGCGCTTGATTTAAGACTTATACTTAATCGCTGGCGTTGACTAATTAGCCGGCACAATAATTGTTTTTCTCTTTGACCAAAACTGCACAATTTATTGTGGAGTGAAAATGTTTGATTCTTATAAAGAAGAGTGGTTATATAAACATTTTCTCTCTCTTTAATTTTCGTATGCCATATGTTATAAATTGTACACAAACCAATGAGTTTTTTTGGAATACAATGACATTGAGATATTAATAGAATATTAGGATCTATTTATTAACTTTTTTTTGAGGTGCCGAGTTGAAAAGATTGAGTGTTTATTAAGTAATATCATTGAAAATTAAAAAAATAGATGATGTGTACATGCATGATCCACTTAAACACCTAAAATGGAGTGCTCTATTGTAGATGGTCTTGGATCTAACTTCGAATTATCCTTCATCCATCGAAACCAAACATTAACACAAAATAAAATGCCACAATAATTGTTATGTCATGAAACAAAGAAGATTGTCTTCGGTCAGCAATTTTAGACATTCATCCAATCACTCCATTGAAAGTCTTAATTTTTAGATTGGTATTTTTTTTAGTTAAAAAAAAACTAAAATCATTTGATAACATACACAAATATTAACGGTGTTCTATAAAAATGTATAAACCTGTTAATCTTAATGTATCTCAATAACGTATCAAAAGATTTTAGAGTTTTATCAAAATTTACATGAATAGTCTATATGATAAAAACTTACAATCCAACATGGTTAATTTTACAAAATTTATATTGAGTAAAACGGTATTGAGAGGTGTAACATTGATTCTTTTTTAGGGAAACAGGGCAAGTGTAATATTGATGTAACATTACATCAGTGTATAAATATATATTGAAGAAAGGCATTTCAATGATAGTGAAAGCCATATATCACGAGTCAAAGGGACTAACAAAGTGTTCCACGGAATTGCAATAGTGACTACTATTACAGAGACTAGTCAGTAAAATAAAACAGGGAAAGATCTTCAAAAGTCGTTGTCCTTTGTGGATGGACGAAGGAGAATTGAAATCACACAACTTTGGCTTCGAGGAAATTTCGAATTTTATAACAAAAAGGAGAAAGTTATATAAATAATAATAGCTAGATATTTATTTAATTTAAGCTTAATAGCAGTTTTAGGCCCCCTAACTTTCCCAAAATTGTGATTTTAATCCTCCTGAAAAACACTACAAAACTGTCTTCTAAGTTTTGCACCTTAAGGCCAAAACTGCTATAGTTGGGACTTAGGAATAAATTTTTGACCAATTCAAAAGCGAGTAATTTTTTTTTAAAGATAAAACAAGTAATTTTTTTTTTCAATCACTAACACACTTAGTGATTCTTAAAAACAACACCTAGGGCTGATGCCACTTGCGAGGCACGTGCTCCAGACACGTGGAACAAAGAGAAAATGCTATGTGTTTTGATGCCACAAGCGAGGCACATTCGTTCTAAAAAAATACAATATTTTGCTGTATTTTGCAAGTTTGGAGAAAAACCTAGTTTTTCAATCCAAACTCAGTTGGATAATTTTTTATATATACAAGAATTCTCATTCACAAACAAATTCTCATTTATAACTTGGAAGTTCACGAGGAAGGCAAAAGCTACGAGCATCAAGAGAGAGTCTCCCCTCTACCTTTATTCTTAAAATTTGTTTATTGGATTTTATTAATGCAATTATTTTATTTAGTTATGATTCGAGGTCTATTTAATTTTTGTTTGCACCACCCTTAGTGCTTTCATAACCCTAGAGAGTGTGACGTACTTAAGAAATATGATTGAAGTTAGAAATAGGTTACAAAAGTTTATCTGACTTATATTCAGCATGGTTAGATAGGAACTTTATCCTCTTCCCCTAGTAAGATAGGGTTAGGCATATCCATTTAATTCGTTAGGGACAAGCAAATGTATGTGGTGAAATTGTGAGATTCAAAAGTGGTTTCTTTTGATGAAAATTATTTCATCAAAAGGAAGCTTGCTAAATTCGTTAGGGATATGTTTCAATTACATGTGAGGGAGTAAGTCCCCGCCTTAATAACTATTCGACCATTTACAGAATCTTATAGGATTGATGACCTTGTACCCATATGACCTTTAGAGTGATTGAGGAGTACTTGACATATGGAAGGACGCTAAATTCCATATGAATAACCACTTAAACGAGACTTCTCATTTAACCTTGTCATGTACAACCAATTTAGAGAAAATCTATATAAACAAGGTGATGCCTATTGTAATGCCCTATTTCTATTAAAGCGATAAAACACGCGAATAGAACATATATTCAAGAAATAGACGTTACGTCTTCAACAAATAACATCAACATGCATATATCAAATTTCTCAACAGTCGCAGCGGATATAAATCATACATCTTCAAATTATACATGCCATGAAATCAATATACATCATCATATAAAATCTCCAAATCCCGACCTATGGGTAAAATCTCCACAACATAAATCCAGCAAAATCAATCTAGAATAATCCTAAAGACAGACATCCTAAATCAGAGTCTACTCTAAGATTCCAAAGACCGATAACAGAGATAGTTCCCGCTATCCAAGCACTCACCAAGCAATCAACAACTACTCCTGCACGCCGTCTACCCATTCATACAAATAGGTAGGTGGTCCACCACAGACCATTGGGGGTTAGCTTCACATCAATCATAATCAACATAACCAAACATAAGCATTCAAGGATTTCATGCATAACACATATACATACCTATCTCTCCTAGAATACTAACATCACATGATTATTATCCCTCATTCCATACACAACAAGCTATCACAATACTAACATAGCATAGCAAGCATATTCAATCTCTAATCAAGTCATCGACA